>Ga0307413_10000214_pt1 | contig 16922 bp, 16 predicted proteins | sample DK1Ometagenome_3_FD_203714 | JGI IMG/M metagenome (GOLD analysis project Ga0307413, IMG submission 203714) | Maize rhizosphere microbial communities from greenhouse at UC Davis, California, United States - DK15-O-2 | ecosystem: Host-associated > Plants > Roots > Rhizosphere > Soil | place: USA... | reverse complement strand
TTCCCAGGTTGCTCGGCTGATGCGATCTTGATGCTGCTGGATGCCGCTGGGATCGACTGTGCTACCGGGGCTGCGTGCTCAGCAGGCGTTTCTCAGCCGAGCCATGTACTGACCGCTATGGGCTGCAGCGAGGCCGAGGCGCGGTCAGCGCTCAGGTTCTCCCTTGGTCACACCTCGACTCTCGCCGACGTACTGGCGCTCGCGGCAGCGCTGCCCGAAGCCGCCCGTCGAGCCAAGGCCGCAGCCGCCGTCGCGTAAGGTCATTGGTCGGCGTTGGCTCGGCGTGAGAGACTTGCCGCTTGCTCAGCGGCGCATTAGAGCTCGCGGAAGGACAGCGAATGAAGGTACTGGCGGCAATGTCGGGTGGCGTTGACTCCGCCGTTGCCGCAGCGCGGGCGCTCGACGCCGGACACGACGTCACCGGAGTGCACCTGGCGCTGTCCAAGAACCCCGAGGCCTATCGTTCCGGGGCACGCGGCTGCTGCTCCAAGGAGGATGCTCACGACGCTCGCCGGGCTGCCGATGTACTCGGCATTCCGTTCTATGTGTGGGATCTCTCGGATCGCTTTGCTGATGATGTGGTGAGCGACTTCCTCGCCGAGTATGCCGCCGGGCGTACTCCTAATCCCTGTCTGCGCTGCAACGAGAAGATCAAGTTCTCGGCAGTTCTGGACCGTGGTATTGCACTGGGTTTTGACGCCGTCTGCACCGGTCACTATGGCCGGTTGATTCGTAGTGGGAATGACGTGGAGCTGCATCGAGCCGCGGACTCAGCCAAAGATCAGTCATACGTGCTGGGTGTACTCAACCAAGATCAACTTCGTTGTTCGTCTTTCCCGCTTGGTTCCTCACATAAGGCCGACGTACGCGCCGAGGCGCGGGAGCGTCGGCTGGCCGTTGCCGACAAGCCCGACAGTCACGACATTTGCTTCATCGCCAATGGCGATACGGCAGGCTTCCTGGAGCAGCGGCTCGGGAATCGACCGGGGGACATCGTGGATCTGGCCGGCGCAAAGATCGGCGAGCATGCCGGATCGCACCGATTCACGGTGGGTCAGCGGCGCGGTCTTCACCTGGGCACACCTGCCGATGACGGGCAGCCCCGCTTCGTGGTCGCTATCACTCCGAGAACAAACACCATTACCGTCGGGCCGCGTGATGCCTTGGCAGTGAAGATCATCAGCGCGATTCGGCCCACCTGGACCGGTGCGCCACTGACAGCCGAATGGTCAGGCCAGGTACAGGTACGGGCTCACGGCCATCCCATCGAGGCCACGGTTGCGGTGCATGATCATGGTCTGGACGTGATACTGGAAACGGCCACGACAGGTGTGGCGCCCGGACAGGCTGTGGTTTTCTATGCGGGGTCCCGAGTTGTAGGAAGCGCGACGATATCGGCCACCCAAGCGTGACCACCTCGCTTGACAGCGAGCTGCCGCCGATCCGGACTACGGGCATCGGTTCCTGGCCAGGCACCGACATGATGGATGCGATCAAGATCGCCTTTGCGGAGTGCCCAGATCTTCCCTACCTGCCAGAGCTTCCGGCGCGTGGACCGCATGCGCAGATGATCGGACGATCAACTGCGTTCCTTGCCGGGTTATCCGTCGACCTTCAACCTGCGGGGTGGCGGCTCACCGACGCGTCCAGCCGCGATCACCGGCTAGCGATCAGCACACTGCGGAGTGATCTTGACATGCTGGAGGAGCACGCTCAGGGCTACGAGGGAACCGTCAAGCTCTCGGTTGCGGGTCCTTGGACGTTGGCAGCCACAATGGAGCGGCCGCGGGGTGATCGGGTACTTGCCGATCCCGGGGCGCGCCGTGATCTCAGCCAGTCGCTTGCCGAGGGAATCGGTCAGCTCGTCGCGGAGCTGGTCCGGCGGCTCCCCGATGTCGAGCTGCTGGTTCAGCTCGACGAGCCGCTGCTGCCCGCCGTACTTGCCGGCGCGATCGCGAATGCGAGCGGTCTCGGGAGACATCGTGCCATCGAGCCAAGTGAGGTCAGCGGCGCGATCATCTACACGCGCGAGCGGCTGACGCCGACCTCGATTGCGGTGCACTGCTGCGCAGCGGATCCGCCAATCGAGCTGCTTCGGCTAGCGGGCGTTGTCGGCGTACTCCTCGACATTGATCAACTGTCGAGCGCGGATTGGGACGCTGCAGCTGTGACTCTCCAGGCGGGACAGTGGATCGGCATCGGAGCACTGCCCACCGACATCATGCCCACTCTCAATCAACTCGGCCCTGATCAAGTCGCGCGTCGCGTGCTTCAACCACTGCGTGAGCTTGGTCTTGAACCGCCGGTCGCCGGGCGCATCGTGATCACGCCTGCCTGCGGGCTGGCGTCAGCATCCCGGGACAGTGCGGTAGCAGCATTACGAACCCTTCGCGCCGCAGCCCAGATCGTCATCGAGCAACTCACCGACTGATCACTGCGCGGTGCTGAGCCTGTCGAAGCGCCTCCCTGCCTTCGACAGGCTCAGGGCACATTCAGCTGAGCGCCGGCTTCTCGGGTGTATAGAGCCAGGCCTGGAAGAACGCATCGAGGTCTTGTCCGGACACCCTTTCGGAGAGCCGGATGAACTGGGCTGTCGAGACATTCCCATACTTGTGCTGCTTCGCCCAGGTGCGCAGTATGACGAAGAAGTCGTGCGACCCGACCTTCTGCCGGAGCGCCTCCAGCGTCATGGCCCCGCGGAGATAGCTCTGCTGGCCGAAGAGGTCTGCTGGATCGGTCAGGCAAGCGGGTGCGGGCGACCAGACTGTCTCAGGATCGTCGTACGCCTTCCGGAACTGCTCTGCCGTACTCGGCCCGCCGTGAGCAGCGTCCCAGAGCCACTCCGCGTACGCAGCGAAGCCTTCGTTGAGCCAGATGTCGCCCCAGTCGGTCAGCGTGACTGAGTCGCCGTACCACTGGTGAGCCCACTCATGGACGTTGGTCAAATCGTCGACGGTCTCGCCTTCGTCATTGTCAAAGACAGGCCGGTTCTGCGTTTCCAAGGCGTAACCGACGTCGGTGTCCTTAACCACGATTCCGGCACTGTTGAATGGGTAGGGTCCGAACCGCCGTTCCGAAAAGCGGATCGCCTTCGGTATGAGCGCACGGGCGGCCTGCTGGGTTCCCAGCTTGGGCTCAATGAAGCTCCAGATCGGCAACTTGCGTCCCGTCGTGGTCCTCATGGTTGAGTGATAGACGTCGTAATTCCCGATCGAGATCATGGCTAGGTACGTCGCCTGCTGGTAGGGCTGCACCCAGCGCCAGGTCTCCTTGCCAGCGTTTTTCCGGACACTCCGGAGATCACCGCTGCCAGCCGCCTCGAGCTTGGATGGAACGGTGATCTTCATGTCGAAGGTCGCCTTATCGCGCGGTGTGTTGTTGTTCGGGAACCAGGTCATCGCTCCGACCGGTTCGCTGAGCACTGTTGCGCCATCGCTCGTTGGGATCCACCCATCTTGAGCGCCGTCCGGGTCGATGTGGGTGACAGGCTTTCCGTGGTACTTGATCGTTGCCCAGAAGCGGCCGTCCAAGACCTTCGTGGGCTTGATGATCAACTTGTTGTCGCGCCTCGAGAAGTCGGCTGTGCGTCCGTCGACCGTCACCGAGTCGACGGTGAGTCCTTCGAGGTCTAGCGAAAATGACCGTAAGGGCTTCTTCGCTTTGGCCAGGAGCGTGGTTTTCGCCTTGATGCTTCCAGACGTCTGATAGGTCAGGCTTATCGCGTAGTGCTTGACGTTGTAGCGGCTGCTGCCCACCTCGGGGAAAAGCGAGTCAGGGGCTTGTCGCGTGCTGGTTGAGGTTGTGGTGCACTTGACTGCGTCGGCGGTTGCAGTTCCAGCCGGCGCAATCAGCAGACCGAGTCCAAGCGCTCCCATCGCCGCCATCGCGGAGAGGCGCGGGCGTATGGCGAGGGTGGTCATGGAACGCTGCGCAGCCGGCATCTGCACTCCTTGAGGGCGTTGGAGAGGCGGACGCGCCAGACGTTAACAGCTTGACCCGCGCCGCGTGCGAGGCGGGCGTTATTGCTTCGTTATTTCTGCCGCCGGTCCAAGCAGCCCTCAAACCGACCCCGGCACAGCTGTCGGCAGCGGGCGTCAGTAAGCACTATGACGGGCAGCCCGCTTCGCCGACTGCAGGAGCTCGCGGACCGGCAGCGCGGCAAGGCTCAGTCGTACTGGCGAGCGACGAAGGAGGCGAATCCGGCGGACTGCCTCTCAGAGTGCAATGGATAATGTGCGTACGTGGCGGAAGAGACCGACGGAGAAATTGAGCTTTCGGAATCTCTGGCGAAGGCGAGTCAGCGGCACGCGGATCTCAGCGAGCGGGTGAACGAAGCGCGATGGCGTTACTACGTGCTCGACGCTCCGACTATGTCGGACGGCGAGTTCGACGCCCTGATGCGTCAGCTGATGGAGCTGGAGGACGCATTCCCAGCTTTGCGTACGCCCGACTCGCCGACGCAGCAGGTGGGCCCTCCGCCATCGACCACATTCACTCCGGTTGAGCACCTGCAGCGACTCATGAGCTTGGACAATGCGTTCAGCCGCGAGGAGCTGGACCGCTGGGCCCAACGTGCGATTAGGGAGCTTGGCGAGAAGCGGCTTGAGCAATCCGGTTACCTGTGTGAGCTAAAGGTGGACGGCCTGGCGATCGACCTGGTCTATCAAGAAGGCCGACTTGTGCGGGCCGCAACCAGAGGCGATGGGCGCATGGGCGAAGATGTCACCGCCAATATCAAAACGATCAAGGTCATTCCGCATCGGCTGTCCAGTACCGACGTTCCCGAGACGCTCGAGGTACGCGGGGAGGTCTACTTTGCGGTCGCCGACTTCACCGCGCTCAACGAATCGCTCGTGTTGGGCGGGAAGGCGCCCTTCGCCAATCCACGGAATGCCGCAGCTGGTTCGCTGCGTCAGAAGGACCCGAAGGTGACGGCCTCACGCAATTTGGGCTTCGTGAGCCACGGCATCGGTGCCTTGGAAGGCTTCACTGCCGATCGGCTCTCGGACGCGTACGCAGCGATGGATGGTTGGGGAATTCCGGTCAGCCCGCATCGCAAGCTGGCGCGGAACCTGTCGGAGGTCTGGGAGTACGTCGAGTACTTCGGTGACCATAGGCATTCGGTCGAGCACGAGATCGACGGTGTTGTGGTGAAGCTTGACGAGCGGGCAGTACAGGATCAGCTCGGCTCGACGTCTCACGCTCCGCGCTGGGCGATCGCGTACAAATACCCTCCCGAGGAGGTGACCACCAAGCTGCTCAACATCGACGTCAATGTCGGACGGACCGGCCGGGTTACTCCTTTCGGCGTCATGGAGCCAGTCCAGGTCGCCGGATCGACGGTGGGTATGGCCACGCTTCACAACGCCAGCGAGATTGTCCGGAAGGGAGTGCTCATCGGTGACACGGTCGTACTCCGCAAAGCCGGTGACGTTATCCCGGAGATCGTCGGCCCGGTTGTTGATCTGCGCGACGGTACCGAGCGAGCCTTCTTGATGCCGACTCACTGCCCGGCCTGCGGTACGGAATTGCGGCCGGAGAAAGAGGGCGACGCCGATCTGCGTTGCCCCAATGCGAGATCCTGCCCGGCCCAGCTGCGGGAGCGCTTGTTCCACGTTGCCAGCCGTGACGCCCTCGACATCGAGGTGTTGGGATATCAGTCAGGACAGGCGTTGCTCGATGCGGGCCTGCTGATCGATGAGGGCGATCTGTTCAGCCTGACCGAGGAAAAGCTCAAGAAGGCCGACTTCTTTACCACCAAGTCGGGGGCCCTTTCCGCCAACGGTGCCAAGTTGCTGGCCAACCTCGAAGTGGCCAAGACCCGACCGCTGGACAAGTTCCTGGTGGCACTATCGATTCGGCATATCGGCAAGGGCGTCGCGCCCGATATCGCAGCTGCCTTCGGCGACATTGATTCGCTCGGCAATGCGACTCCAGAACAGCTAGCCGAGGTGGAGGGCATCGGACCGACCCTCGTCACCGCAATCACAGACTGGTTCGCCGTGCCATGGCACCGCGAGATCGTTGCCAAGTGGAAGGCCGCGGGCTGCGTGATGCGCAACGAGCCCAAGGCTGCACAGGAGCAGACGCTCACCGGTCTATCGGTTGTTGTCACGGGTTCGCTGGACGGCTATACCCGCGACTCGGCGACCGAGGCAATTACCTCGCGCGGCGGCAAGGTCGCCAGCTCGGTGTCGAAGAAGACCAGTTTCGTTGTGGTGGGCGATGCCCCGGGATCGAAGTACGACAAGGCTGTCGAGCTCAAGGTCCCGGTGCTCAATGGCGCTGATGCCTTTGGGGTGCTGTTGCAGCAGGGTCCTGAGGCGGCGCAGAAGGTCGCGACTGTGGGGGAGTAGCTGGTCGCGGGTCTTGCGTTTGTCGCACATGGCCACGAATCTCGGCAAAGGGTCGCTGACAGTCAAACATTCGTGGAGCTGTGCGAAGAAACGCCGGATCCGAATCAGGTCCATCCGGTCAGGTCAAGGACTTCGTCTGCGCATGACCTTCCGCTCGGAAAGGAGATCGTGCAGCTCGTTGGCTAGTAGCTCATGGCCCGAGCCTGACCGCCCGCCAATCAACAGCAGATCCACGGTCTTTACAGCAAGAAGATCTCGAAGAACTGCTTTTGCTCCCCGATGCCGAAGCCCCAGCTTCCGGTCATCGCGTAATAGACATACCAGCCAAGCAGAAAGATCGCGATCAAGGACCCGAGCAATGCGAGGGACACCCAAATTCGCATTCGCTTCTTTTGCTTGGTGCTCGGAACCTTCAGCGGACCCCATTCACCGACCGATGGCTGTACGCGCGGTGGGGTCGCTCCATGCAGATTGAGATTGCTGAAGATCTTCAACGGCACCGCACCAGGGTAGCCGAGTGCCATGAAGGTTCGGCTTTCACCACAGGCGTGAATCGACCCGGTACGTGGGTCCTTAGGGGGACGTCGTCCAGCACAGGCGTGACAACGCATCCAGGAGCAGGCCGCAAAGTTTGAAGCTCAGATAAACCAGTCGTGGAGCCCGTGGAATCCGGACGCCACGAGCAGAAAACGACCGAGCCGGCCCACAAACACGGTGAGCCCGAACCAGAGAGGTCGCATCGTTGTCGCCCCGGCCAGAAGCGCAACCGCGTACAGCGGGGGAAAGCCGATAACAGCGGCGATGAAAACGATCGGCAATCCCCAACGCTCCTGGCCTACAAGATCAAGAAGCTTCTCCCCGGCCGCGCGCAAGCGGGCACGAGTCGGTCCGACCGGGCGCTGCTTTCGGACCTCACGCCGATGCTTGACGAACGAAAGCTCCTTGCCTTCACGTACACCGAAAAAGAGCAGTAGCTTCCCTATGGTTTGCCCGATTGCAATGCCGATGGCAATGGGAATGGGGCCTGCAACTGCCGACATTTGTGAGGCGATGATGTACGCCTCGGCATTGACAATGGGAATGATCGCAGAGACGATTCCGAAGCCGATCGAGGTGAGCAATGCGACAAGCTCAGCCCACCCAAATGCAACCACTTGCCGACCGTACCTGAGGTCGGTACGCCCGCCTACTTAACGAGTGCGGCGAGATGATGCAGCCTGGCAATCTCAGACTCAAGGAAGGCAGGCCCACCCAGGCGGCCGATCACAATCACCCGATCACGGGTCAGCGGCGTGACGACCGCGGTCGTGTCACCCCAACCCGGACTCCACTCCGCGTCCAGATCGGTGCGATGAGTGGTGTCGAACGGTGTGAACTTCACCGCAACCTCGGGGGGCAAATCCGGCGCCAAGGTGGTCGAGAAGCTGGGCTTGGGCGCCCCGTCCGAGACGTCGAGCAAGGTTGCCCAGTGCGACCGAAACACCACCGGGCACAGCGAGACCAGCGTTTCCGCAGCGTGCGGCGGATCAGCCGTCATTCGTTCCAGTGCCTCCAGGTCGGACTGCAGGCCGCCGCCTTCGGGATACCGGGCAATCCACTCCACCCGTACGCCGGAGAGATTTTGGCACGCGGTCACGATGGTCTCGGCCAACTGGTTCGGAGGCAGGTCGACGATGAAGTCATCGACAACGCTGCCGTCAGCCCGCTTCTCCACGATCTCGACGGCATTGATGTCGGCACCGACACCGCCCATCGCTGTAGCGACCGAGCCCAACGAGCCTGGCCGGTCCGGGAGGGTGATCCGCATCAGGAACACGTGAACATCTTTCCTTACATCGATTACTGGCATGTTTCGGGGCGATAAAGGCGCAATGCCGGTCGTACGCAACATCTGATCCATGGTCAGCTATCCCGCTGAAGCAGTGTTCAATTGCTCGCTCCGCTAGCTGCGGACCGCGCTTTGTGGCCGCTACTTCGTCGTCGCTCCGGGACGAAATGCGTGTCCCGTCGCTCCTCCTCAACGGAGCTCGCCCGCTGGCTGGTGCTCGCAACGCTCGCGCGATCTTTTTGTTACGGCGGTGCGCGATCCGTGGAAGCCTTATCCCGTGCCGCGCTTCGAACCTTTTGCCGCGATCCGTTACGCGACAGATGACCTTGCATCCCTAGTTGCTCCACCGTACGACGTGCTCTCCGACGCCGACATCGATGTCCTCAAGGCAAGATCACCGCACAACATCGTGCGCATTGATGTACCACGGGGTGGCGAGGATCGCTATGTGCTCGCCGCCAAGACCATGCGAGCCTGGTTGAACGACGGAATCCTCGCCATGGATTCCGAACCCTCCTTCACCGTCTACCGGATGCGTTTCACCGACTCAACTGGCGTACGGCGCGACATCGCCGGGGTGCTCGGCGGGCTTGAGGTTGTCGATGCGGAGGCTGGCGGAGTCTTGCCGCACGAGCGAACCACGGCAGCGGCGTCAACCGATCGCCTTGACCTCACCCGAGCCACGGCTGCCAACTTGTCCCCAGTTTGGGGTTTGTCACTGGCCGGGGGGCTGACTGAGCTTCTTGCCGAGCCAGGCGAGGCGGTGGGGGCGGTGATCGATGAGGGCGTTGAGCATCTGGTGGAACGGGTTACCGATCAGGAGCGGATTGCAGCAATACGCCAGCGGCTGGCTTCCGATGACGTACTGATTGCCGACGGCCATCACCGCTACGGGGTCGCTCGCATGTACCGCGACGAGACCCGCGAGGCGACCGGGCGAAGTGATATGCCGGCTGAGCTGACGCTCGCGTTTGTCAACGAGCTGATCGAGGAGCAGCTGAGCGTGGCGGCAATCCACCGTCTGTACACCGGCATCGAGATCGCGGATCTTGCCGATGCGCTTGGCCGGTCATTCGAACTCATTGCAACGGAACGACCCGACAGCAAGAGTCTTGCGACTCTGCAGCAGGAAGGTTTCCTGATCTTGGTCGGGCGTGACGCGGCGTGGCAAATGCGAGCCAAGTCCGGACGTTTCGATGGTGTACGCCCACTCGATGGCGGTTGGTTGGAAACCGCTCTCGCCGATGTCCCACTGACAGTGAGCTATCAACATGGGCTCGACGAGACGCTGAGCGAAGTGGACAGCGGGCACGCATCCGCGGCGGTGCTCATCCGGCCGGTCAGTGTCGCCGAGATCGAACGCACGGCGCGAGAAGGCCTGCTGATGCCGCCCAAGTCGACGTTCTTCACGCCCAAGCTCAAGACCGGGTTCGTGATTCGCTCGCTGACTGAATGAGCCGTAGCGCGAGGTCACCGAATCCAGACGCTCAGTCACTCAGACCGGCAGTAACCTCGTCCGGCGGATCGGCGGGCGTGGCTGAGCGCCAGGGCGCGCGCCACTCCGGCGCTTCCCATGCCTCAGTGACATAGATGCGCTCGCGGGCAACCTTGTCGCCGCGGAACTCCAGCAGCTGAACACCCTGCAACCACGAGTCGCCGTCGTAGGTCGCTGTCAGCTCTACCACCGCTAGGTCCGGGCGAACGGGGCAACGTGATCGGATAGTGCACGTACCTGAACTCCTCGTCGACAAGCCCGCTCGAGGGCATCGAAGAAGGGCGCGGTGGCTTCGTCTTGGACCAGGATGAAGAACTCGACACGAACGAACTTGTCTGCCCGATCGATTGCGTCGGCCATCGCCTTGATGGCGCCGGTGTAGCTTTCGATTAGCTCCGCTGAATTGCCGCCAACCATGGGCAATGAGCCGAGATTCCGGTTCATCGTGACCATAGAGGCCAGCCAGCCCGGCCATTCATCGCGATGACTGACTCGATCAAGACCATCGGTACGCGCCAATACCGCCTCACAAACCTCACGCTGCTTGTCACGCCGCTCGCGGGGTAGCTTGCCGAAACCAACCAAGAAGAAGAAGAGGATGCCTAGCACCGGGACGAAGATGATCGACAGGATCCATGCGATCGCAGACGACGGCTTGCGGTTAGCGGAGATCAGAACCGCCGCGACCACGATGACCAGCACATGAACGACGAACAACAACCAGCTGACGAACACCGCCGGCGGCACTCAGCCTCCTTGTTGTTAGGGCACTACATGATCAGTTGGCGCGTACGGCCTAACTATGGTTGATACTGATCAACTTAGAGGGCGGCTTTGCAACACTGCGCAGTTTCCGACCGCCAATGCGGTTGCCCAGGTGGCCGCGCCCGACGAGACTCGCAAGGGTGTCCGTGTGACCTAGGATGAGCCGGACCTACGACAGAGGAGATGGATAGGTGGCACTCAGCGCTGACGATGTGGCGAATCTGGCCAGATTGGCGCGGATCGAGCTGACCGAAGCTGAGCTCGAAGTATTGGCACCCCAGCTTGATGTGATCTTGGAATCGGTCGCTCGAGTATCGGAGGTCGCGGCCCAGGACATTCCACCGACCTCGCATGCGCTGCCCTTGACCAATGTGTTTCGTGAGGACGAACTACGCCCATCGTTGCCTCGCGATGTGGTGCTGGCTGGCGCACCGGCTGCCGAGCAGATGCGATTCCGGGTGCCCAGGATCCTGGGGGAGGAGGCATGACGCTAGGCCAACCGGCGGCTACCGAGATCATCCGGCAGACCGCTGTTGATCTTGCTGCCAAGATCAAGGCTCGTGAGTTGAGTGCTGTTGAGGTGACGCGTGCCCATCTTGATCGCATTGCGGAGATCGACGGCGAGATGCATGCTTTCCTCTACGTCGATGGCGAGCGTGCCCTAGCCACCGCAGCACGCGTGGATGGCAAGATCGCAGCCGGCGAAGGGGTTGGGCCCCTCGCCGGGGTGCCCCTGGCATTGAAGGACATTCTCACTTACGCCGGTGCGCCGACGACCTGCGGCTCCAAGATCTTGGAGGGCTGGTTGCCGCCGTACGACGCGACTGTGACTCGCCGGCTTCTTGATCATGACATGGTGATCTTGGGCAAGACGAATCTTGATGAGTTCGCAATGGGATCCTCGACCGAGAATTCCGCGTACGGACCCTCCAGAAATCCCTGGGACACTGATCGAATCCCTGGCGGCTCAGGCGGCGGATCGGCGGCAGCGGTCGCGGCGTACGAGGCACCGTTGGCTATCGGCACCGACACTGGGGGCTCGATCCGCCAGCCGGCAGCGGTCACCGGGACCGTCGGCGTCAAGCCGACATACGGCGGCAGCTCCCGGTACGGTCTAGTTGCGCTGGCCTCGAGTCTTGATCAGCCTGGGCCCTGCGCGCGTACGGTGCTGGACGCCGCGCTGCTGCACCAGGTAATCGCTGGTCACGACCCGTGCGATTCGACTTCAATCGATCAGCCGGTGCCCGATGTGGTGGGAGCGGCGCGATCCGCCGACATCTCCGGGATGAAGATCGGAGTGGTCAGCGAGCTCGGCGGTGAAGGCTATGCACCGGGAGTCGAGCAGCGCTTTGGCGAGGCCGTCGAACTGCTGGCTTCGCTTGGTTCTGAGATCATCGAGGTGTCCTGCCCCCATTTCGTTTACGCACTGCCGGCCTACTATTTGATCTTGCCGGCCGAGTGCTCGTCCAATCTCGCCAAGTTCGACGGCATGCGATACGGGTTGCGAGTGGGCGACGACGGCGTGGCGAGCGCCGAGCAGGTAATGGCCATGACCCGCGAAGCCGGTTTCGGCGCCGAAGTGAAGCGGCGCATCATCATCGGCACCTATGCGTTGTCCAGTGGCTATTACGAGGCCTATTACGGGCAGGCGCAGAAGGTCAGGACCTTGATCTCCCGGGATTTCGACAAGGCGTTCTCCCAAGTAGATGCGCTGGTATCACCGTCGACCCCAGTCACCGCGTTCAAGATCGGCGAAAAGGTTAACGATCCACTTGCCATGTACATGAACGACCTGTGCACGATTCCGTCCAACTTGGCGGGCAACGCCAGCGCTTCCTTCCCGGTGGGCCTGGCGCCGGAGGACGGTTTGCCGGTCGGCCTCCAAGTGATGGCACCTCCGCTTGCCGACGACCGGTTGTATCGCGTCGGCGCGGCGCTGGAAGCGGCACTGGAATCCGCGTGGGGCGGACCGTTGCTGGATCGACTTCCCGAGATGGGAGCCGTGCGATGACCGTGCTGCCATACGAAGAGGCACTCGCTGCCTACGACCCGGTCTTGGGCCTGGAAGTACACGTCGAGCTCAACACAACCTCGAAGATGTTCTGCGGGTGTTCCACCGGGTTCGGCGCAGAGCCGAACACCCAGGTTTGTGCGGTCTGTCTGGGATTGCCCGGCTCCCTGCCGGTAGTGAACGCCAAGGCTGTCGAATCGGCAATCCGGATCGGGCTCGCGTTGAACTGCACAATTGCCGAGTGGTGTCGGTTCGCCCGGAAAAACTACTTCTATCCGGACATGCCGAAGAACTACCAGATCTCCCAGTACGACGAACCGATCGCGTACGACGGCTGGACCGAGGTCGTCCTCGACGGTGAGAGCTATCGGATCGGCATCGAACGTGCCCATATGGAAGAAGACACCGGCAAGTCGCTGCACGTGGGCGGGGTCACCGGCCGGATCCATGGCGCCGACTATTCGCTGCTGGACTACAACAGGTCCGGCGTACCGCTGATCGAAATCGTGACAAAGCCGATCGAAGGCACCGGCGTGAAAGCACCACAGGTTGCCCGGGCGTACGTGACCATGCTGCGGGATCTGCTGCGGGCTCTGGGCGTCTCCGATGTCCGGATGGAGCAAGGTTCGCTGCGCTGCGATGCAAACGTGTCGCTGCGGCCGGTCGGGACCACGCCCCTTGGGACGCGTACCGAGACCAAAAACGTCAATTCGCTCCGCAGCGTCGAACGAGCGCTGCGTTATGAGATCACTCGGCAGGCGGCCGTGCTCGCTGGTGGTGGCAGGGTCATTCAGGAAACCAGGCATTGGCACGAAGACTCTGGCATGACGACTGCCGGCAGAAACAAGGAGACCGCCGAGGACTACCGCTACTTCCCCGAGCCGGACCTGGTGCCGATCGCGCCGAGTCGGGAGTGGGTCGAGGAGCTACGCGCCACGCTGCCGGAGCCCCCCACTGCGAAACTCGAGCGGGTAAGCGCAGAGTGGGGGTTCACTGATCTTGAGATGCGCGATGTGATCAGCGCCGGCGCAGTCAACGCAATCGAGGCGACGGTGGCCGCCGGCGCGTCGCCGCAGGCAGCCCGCAAGTGGTGGCTCACCGAGATTGCGCGGCGTGCGAACGAGGCCGGAGTTGATCTTGAGGAGGTCAGCGTTACACCACGGCAGGTAGCCGAGGTCCAGGCGCTGGTGGAGAACGGCACGATCAACGACAAGCTGGCCCGCCAGGTCTTCGAGGGCGTGATCGCTGGCGAAGGCTCAGCGGCCGAAGTGGTAGCCGCACGCAAGCTAGCGATCGTCTCCGATGAGGGTGCCCTAGCTGCCGCCGTCGACGATGCGATCAACGCCAATCCCGACATCGTTGACAAGATCAAGAGCGGCAAGGTTCAGGCAACCGGTGCCCTGATCGGATCGGTCATGAAGCGGATGCGGGGTAAGGCTGACGCGGCCCGAGTCCGTGAGTTGATCTTGGAAAAGATCAACTAGTCACGAGAGCCGTCTCTCGCCACGTTTGCCGTCTTGTGACGGCTGGGAGTATCAGGCCGGACCGACCTAGGGGTTCACTGCGAGAAATAGGAAAGCGGACAACAGAACCAGATGGACGACGCCCTGCAGTCGGGTGGCTCGGCCCGGAACCACTGTGAGGATGGCGACAACGACTGTCACCGCGAGCAACACCATCTGAGTGGCATCCAGCCCGAGTACCAGCGGCCCCTCTAGCCAGATCGAGGCGAGAGCGATGGCCGGGATGGTCAATCCGATGCTGGCCATGGCAGAACCAAACGCGAGGTTGAGACTGGTTTGGATGCGGTCTCTACTAGCCGCGCGTGAAGCGGCCAGCGTCTCGGGGAGCAACACCAGCAACGCAATCACCACGCCCACAAAGGATTCGGGAAATCCGACCGCGGCAACAGCAGCTTCGATCGCTGGCGTCTCGACCTTGGCCAAACCAACGACGGCGACGAGAGCCACCAGCAGCAGGCCCAGGCTAACCAGCGCTGCTCGAGTGCTCGGCGGACCGGCATGGTCTTCGGCCTTCACAACCTCCCCCGCCGAGGTCAGCGGAAGGAAAAAGTCACGATGCCGTACGGTCTGCGTGATCACGAACGCCGCGTATAGGACAAGTGAGGCGATCGCAGCGAAGGTCAGCTGCGCTGGAGTGAACTCCGGCCCCGGGCGACCGATCGAGAAAGTCGGCAGCACCAAGCACAAGGTGGCCAAGGTGATCACGGTCGCCAGCGCCGCGCCCGATCCTTCTGCATTGAACACCGTGACATGGAATCGCACAGCACCGATCACGAGAGCGATCCCGACGATGCCATTGCAGGTGATCATGACTGCGGCAAAGACGGTGTCTCGAGCGAGCGACTCACTCCCAGGGCCGCCTCCTATCATCAGCGCCACGATCAGCCCGACCTCGATGATTGTCACAGCGATCGCCAAAACCAGCGATCCAAACGGCTCGCCAACGCGGTGGGCAACGACTTCTGCGTGATTGACCGCCGCCAAGACCGCGCCAGCTAGTGCCAAGGCAACAAGAACCTGGAGTAGGACCGGAATCTTGTGACCCCACGTGAAGGCGAGCAACACTGCCGCGAGGACGGGAACGATCACCGTCCAAGAGAAGATCTTCGTAACAGGGCCGGTCGCCATGGTGCCAGGCTTCCATAGCAACGCGGCTCGGTCAGGCAAGAGGCCGCCAAACTGTCAGAGCGTGCCGATACCGTCGAGAATATGGAATTCAAACTCGAACTAGTCGGAGTGCCGGTTAGCGATGTTGACCGCGCCAAAGCGTTCTACGTCGATCAGGCCGGCTTCACCCTCGACCACGATCACACGGTGAGTGAGGACATCCGCTTTGTGCAGTTGACTCCGCCCGGGTCTGCCTGCTCGATCGCAATAGGCAAGGGAATAACGCAGTTAGTGCCCGGTGCGTTGGACAACCTCCAGGTCGTCGTGGCCGACATTCATCAGGCCCGAGAGGAACTAGCCGGGCGGGGCGTCGAGGTGAGTGAGGTGGATGCGCAACCGTGGGGATCGTTCGTGTTCTTCCGCGATCCCGACGGCAATCGATGGGCCGTGCAGCAGCTGCCGGACTACTCAAGAGCGCTTGGCGGTTCCGGAGATATCAGCGAAGGCTGGAGCGGCTGAGGATCGGCGGTGACTCCGGTCATCGGTTGGACCGACGGCGTACGGCCAAGAAGATCAAGAACAGGCCGGCGACGAGACAGAGCACTCCGATAGCCAGCCAGGTAGGACTGCCGGTCATAAAGCTTCCCGTGATCAGGCCGGCGCCCTGACCGATCCATACGCCGCCGACGAGTACGGCGAGCCCGCCGATGATCACAACGACCGTGCATGCCGCAGTGGACTTCACCTGAAACCCATCTCTATCGGGTGATTCGGAACAAGCGGTCGTCGTCGCTCGCCGGATCGCCCCTGCCGTCAGTGTTGGAGTTCGTCAGGAGCAGGCTGTTTCCATCAGTGGCGACTGCGACGGTCCGGAGCCGGCCGTAGTCCCCTCTGAAGTGAGCAACCGGATCGCCTGCCTTGGTGCCATCCAGCGGAATTTGCCAGAGCCGTTGTCCGCGCAGCCCGGCCATCCACAGGTCGTCGTGCCAGTACGCCAACCCTGACGGTGAGGCGTCGTTCGTACGCCACACGACCTTGGGATTGGTCATTCCCTTGACGTTGCCGGAGCCCTCTACCTCTGGCCAGCCATAATTGGCGCCCCTCTTGATCAAGTTCAGCTCATCCCAGGTTTGCTGGCCGAACTCGCTGGCCCACAATCTGCCGGCGTCGTCGAACGCGAGCCCCTGAACGTTGCGATGGCCGTAGCTGAAGACCTCATTGTCAAACGGATTGTCCGGCGCGGGCCTGCCGTCGAGTCGGAGTCTGAGGATCTTGCCGCCAAGCGAGTCCTTGTCTTGCGACAGCCGGCCACTTCCGCTTTCACCGGTCCCGACGTAGAGATAGCCATCCGGACCGATGACCATCCGGCCGCCGTTGTGGACGAAACCCTTCGGAATGTCTTTGAGAATGACCTTCGGCGAGCCGAGATCGCGGCCGTCCCAGCTCATCGAGACGATCCGGTTGTCATCTGCGGCGGTGTAGTACGCGAAGACCGTCTTTTCGTCTGGGGTAATGGCCAGTCCGAGTAAGCCGCCCTCACCAGCCGGATCGGCTTCGTCAATGGTCCTGACCGTCGATGTCGAGCCATCCCTGACACGGACGATCTTCCGCGCGTCGCGCTCATTGATCAGGAAGCTGCCATCCTTCAGTGGCACCAGCCCCCACGGCGCCTTCAAATCTGAGGCAATTTCGCGGGCTCGAGGATCGCCCCGCGTCTGCACGGTGCTGGGTGATGGACTGGTGGGGCGTGGACTAACGGAGTCTGAGCTGGACGGCGGCGCGGAACTGGCAGGAGTCGGCCCAGCTGTCCGGGTATCGGGGCTTGGTTCATTGGCTG
>Ga0307413_10000213_pt1 | contig 16943 bp, 27 predicted proteins | sample DK1Ometagenome_3_FD_203714 | JGI IMG/M metagenome (GOLD analysis project Ga0307413, IMG submission 203714) | Maize rhizosphere microbial communities from greenhouse at UC Davis, California, United States - DK15-O-2 | ecosystem: Host-associated > Plants > Roots > Rhizosphere > Soil | place: USA... | reverse complement strand
GGGTGAATGCCTATCTGTGTGTCTGTTAGGCCGTTACGTAGGCATACAGCGCTAGTCATGCCTATCCCCTGTCCTGTCCCCTGTAGCACGTATGGCTAGCGCTGCAGCGTACTCGAGCCCTGTGCATACCGATGAAATGCGTTACACGACACGCGCGACTGCGAAACATGGTTACAAGTCGCCTATCTCTTCCCTTTCTTCTTTCTGTCAGTAATTCAATACATATATAAATATAAAAAAAATAATAAATAGAGATAGAGAGACAGAAAAGCACTGGTCTAGACCACGGCGTTTTAGCGGCTTTTGCTCGTTTCGGCGTTGGTGCTTTTGTAATGCATTCCATATATCTCCCCTATCCCTAACCTTTCCCTTTTCCCTATCTCACCAATAACCCATTTATCCCGCACAGAAACAAAGCTTTTCCTAACCTACATAAACCACACTGTATGTAATGCGTTACAAACACTGCCCAAATGTGGAACTTCTCCCCCGTAGCTCCCCTACCCGGATACGCCCCTGTACGCCCTTCTCAGCGCCTAACAGGACAGCTCCCTGCCGAGTACCCGGTACAGCACAGAGACACGCTGTAGGGACAGCACAGAGCCCGGAAACAACAAAAGAGCCCTACCCGGTACCCGCAGACCTTTTACAGTCCGCCGATACCCGGTAGGGCTCCTTCAGCGTGTTAGCTCCTTATCTTCAGTCATTACGCGATACAGCGAAAGTTATTCCCCAACTGCCGCCACTGAAGAATCTGTTTACTTCAGGGCTCTTTCTAGTCTGTCCTTTTCGATATTCCGGTAGAGCCCTACGTGCTAACCGACGCATAGCCAGTACGCGCGACTTAGGAAGCTCTTTTTCCCCTATCAGCTCCCTAACGGTTACTCGCATAGTGCCGTTACTGTCCCAATTGGTATCCGTAATCTCATACAGGCCATTACGTGACCTAGTGCCAATTTCCGCTGTAGCCATGCTCTTAGTCCCCTTCTTCCTGTGAATCCCATTTTTCATACTCTGCTTGCAGTGCATCAAAAGCCATGCACAGCTCTTTATCTGTTTCGTACTTCCTGACGTGCACAAAGCCGTTTGAATCTTCCTGTAGCAGGAAGTGACCTAGCAGTGAGCGCCGGAATTCTTGGTTATCGGTGTTCATCTCATACTTATTCCATTCTTCAAGAATGGAAGTGAATTCTGTATTTGAGCTTGAAACGTCACTCTCATAGTTGCTTATTTTCCAGACATAGCCTGTGGGCGCTTCAACATTCCCAAATGAATCATTTGCCCAATCACTCAAGCACAGGAAGTGAAGAGCCGAATCACTATCGCTTGAAAACTTACCTAGTTGCATGATGGTTCCTTTTCTCTTAGTTGTGCTAATTGCACATAGCTAGTACCGGACTTACCCGGTACTAACTAAGCGCCTTTAGTAACTGTGGCCTTCAAGGCGTAGCAAGCTGTCATACCTAGCACAGACCTTTAGAGCCTGCTCCACAGACCTATCGAAACGTTGTTGTGTCAAGGGCTCATAGATGTAATAACCATCCTGTAAGAGCCCTTCAATTGCTTGGTACTCGTATGAGTCTGTATCGCTTCCCCCGATACCTTGGCGGAAACCTATTTCCCCCGGAATCGGAATTCCATAGTCAACGGCGATATCGCATAGTGCGAAAAGGAAAGATAGGTTACTTCCCCATTTGTCGGTGCTATCTAGGTTTTCCCGTAGTACCTGCAGTACGGGGTTTACTTCAATCGGCCATGTTTCCATTTATTTGTCTTCTCCCAAATAGTCATCAGCGGCTTGGTACTCGGTACCCGTTATTTCAATGTTGGAAAAACTCAAATAGGTGTCACTCTTCCAAGGGCTTACATAAGTCTCGTTTACCCGGACTGTTGTAAGTCCCTTGAATTCCGGGTACTGCTTTCCCAGTTCTTCACTAACTGTGATTACTGCAGGGTCTTCAGCTCCACAGACTGTCTCCCCTAGTTGCCAGTAATCCAACATGCTTTCCATCACTGCGGCATACAGCTCTTCACTGTAGGGAACTGTCTTTTCCATTTGTGAGCCCTTCACTAGTTTTTCGTGTATTGCATATCGGTATATCCAAGCTGCAGCGATTAGTAATGCTGCGAACTGCAGCCCGTTCACAGCTTGAAGAGTTTCTTCAATGCCGTAACTGCTTTGTGCTCTAGGCAATAGCTACAGTGCCTAGCCTGAAACGTTCTGTTTTCCATCACTGTTATTACCGTGTCGTATGTATGTCCTTCACACTTGAAGGGCGTTGGCTTAGCGAACATTTGTTTCCTTCTCTCATTAGAACTGTGGACTAATCCATCCCGGTAGGAAGATGAAAAGCATTAGTAGGAAGAGCCCTATTATTTGCTGCAGGCTAGGGAAGATGGGGAACTTCATTTAGTGGCTACTCGCTTAGCTGTAACCATTTTGGCTAGCTCTTCAATTTCTGTTTTCTCGCTGTAGGGCGTCGAACCATCACTGTCTAGCCTGCAGTATTCCCACCATTCAATTCGGGTAGTCCAGTCCTTTTCTGAATACCCTTCAAGAATCAGCCTTACTACTTCCTGTGTTTCGTACAGAGTTTCAGGCCAAATATCTGTTTCGTCTTCAATTAGCACATAGCTAATTTCATCTACTAGGAACTCCAACAGAGTTTCTGTTTCAAGTTCGCTGTAGTCCTGTTCATTGAATACCGGGTACTCTTCCTGCAGCTCCCTAATCATGTCTCGGAATTCCGGATACTTCCTGAACTGATAGGCAGACATTGAAAGTTCTGTTCCGTAGTCTCGGAATTTGTTTTCTGCGTAGTGCTTTTTGATGCTTCTGTGATTGCTCAGACTGATTACTGTCGCGCCGTACCCGTACCATGTTTGGGGAATTATTACCCTTGCTACTTCCCCTTGCTTACACAGGTCGTACAGCGCTTCAATGCTCCCTACTTGCTTAGTGCTCTCAATTCCATCTTTCGCCCAATGTGTATTAGGTACATACGAAAACATGACTTTCCTTCCTGTTGTTCTGTGCTAACTGCACATAGCCACTACCCGGACTATCCGGGTAATGACTAAATGCCTTTAGCGATAGGTGAAATTGATATCTGTTTCACGGTGCTCTATGTCGAGCACTTGAAAGAGCATCATTGCAATTTTGTAGCTCTTAGACAGGCCACCACCACCTTCAGCTATTTGCGTCTTACTTTGTGTCCGCTTCAATTTCATTCCCCAAGCCTGTGCAATAAGCACAGTGAGCGGAAAGTGCTGCAGCTTCCCATCTTTTCCAAGGTAGTAACAGTGAGCTTCCACATAATCAGTCTCACCTTTTCCGTACTCCGTACGGAATTCCAGAAGAGTGGAAGGTTTGAGAATTTCATCCTTCCAACGTGAAACGAGTGCTTCCCTAGCTGCAGCTTTTTCCGCCAGCTTTTCCGCTTTTGTCTGTCCCATTGTTCTGTCTTCCTTTTCGTTTGGTGTTACCGGGTACTAGCTGCAGGTGAAACGAAACTCTGTGTAAGTGTTTCCTTCACCATCTTTTTTGTTTGTTGCCTCATAGCGATCACAACTAATTACATAACCTTCAGACTCGAGATAGCTGGAGTATTCCAGTGCTACGTCTACACGTTCGCTATGGGATGTTCCCCCGTATACCCGGTAAACAAGCCCTTCAACCGTTGCGCCCTGAACCATTGTTTCCAGCTCCACAAACGGATTATTTGCTGCCCATTTATTGAAGCTTTCAAGCCTGTAGAGCCTTACTGCTTCAAGCTCTTCTGCCGTAGCTGTTTCGAGTGAATCGTCTTCAAGCCTGTAGCCACCATTAGCCATTGAAGCTAGGGCGTAGTCATCAAACTGTGAAAGCCATTCAATCCGTGAGCATTCATCTTTTTGCATCTTGCTTCCCCTTTTCTGTACTGCACTAACTGTGCATAGCCACTACCGGATACCCGGTAATGACTAAACGCATTTAGAACGTATGAAACGTAGTTGCTTCCTGTACCCATTCAAGCGTTTCTATCTGCGCTTGAAATATCGCTGTAGCTGTCCACAACTCTTCTTTTATTGCCTGCTCTTTTTGGTGCTTCAAGTAAGCAATACGTGCCGTAATTTCCTGTTGTGTTTTCATGTTCTCTCCCTAGTTGCTAACAACTAGCAAGGGCTCTTTCCCTTGCTAGATGAAAGTCTCTAGTTCTACCGGGTACCCGCTACTAGTAATGACTAGCGCGGATACCCTTACCCGCGTTCACTGTTTAGTTTTCAATTACTGCCTAGCGAGTGAGTGTTTCGCCGGAATCTCCCCCGGTGTCCCCTGCTCCCCTTTGTACTGCGTGTCTAGCGTAACGCGATACGCCAAAAAGCTCTACTTTCCACAGGTTTATCCACAGAAAACAGGTAGTTATCCACATTTTTGAGTCTGCTATCCACATTTGAAGAGCAGATATCCACAGTTACGGCCAGGGTTTCCACAAAATAATTTCTGTTATCCACAGGAAAAGGGCAGTTATCCACAGGTTCCATGCATATGCATCTAATTCCGCTGAAAAAGGTTCATTCTGTTACCTAACCGTTACCAAACTAAAAAATGGGCTCTGAGAGTTAAAAGGAACGCGCGCGCGACGCGAGTACAGCACAGAAGCGGAAATAGTCAAGAGCCCTTGAGCAACTGTTATAAACCGTGACCTAAAGTCGCTGTATGCCCTTCTAAGCGCTTGAAGCTCTCAAACAACTAAGTACCTTTGGGCATAAATGAACGACGTTCTACGGAGTTTTGCACAGGTTATCCACAGACAAATGATGCATATTGGTAAACCTTCTGTTGTTTCCACATAGTGGAAACATTCTGTTAGGTAGTCCTAACTAGGTGTCAGAAGGGCTCAAGCCTGCAGGGAACTTGAAGCTTCAACAGAATGAACAGTCAGTAAATGGCATACCTACAAACAATTTTTAGGTACGCCTAAAACTCTGTGACGCATAGCTGTCGGAGTGTTACGCGCTAGCGTTGACTGTTGACATTGACTGTTGAAGCTTCAACGAAGAGTGTCCGGGCGCTGTATGAATATGCGTCGGTGTCCGTTGAATGCATGAATATGCACTCGAGGGAATATTAGTTGAAGCTTCAACAGAACGATTGTTCGGTTAGGATACCCTAAGTTCTACGGCCTGTAGAAATGAGAATGGTTCGCATTTAGTTTCTCCATCGAATGGATGAACTCGGAGCAGGTTTTGGCAGGACCACGCAAGGACCAGCGCGGCGCGCGCGATTTCACTGGGGGATAAAAGAACCCCCTCGCGCAAAAAATCCGGGGGGAATTTTGGAAGGTTGAAAATTTTTGGAGCATGTGCTTGGATCAAGGCATGGCAAAATATCCAGAAACCAACCCGCGTTACTCTTGCCGTCATTGCGGAGCACAGCACATGGTGCAGATGGTGCAGCCCCATGCAGGAGAACCTTGGGGCACAGCTACCACAGTAACCATCACTCAGATGTGCCAGTGTGAGCTACCTGCCAGCCGCCGTCAGCCCTTCTACGGCTCAATCGACATAACAAAAGCAAAGGAAACCAAAGTGGCCAAGCACTTCGACACCACCGAAATCAAGAACACTGCACTCAACACCATCCAGAGCAAGGTAGACACTGTTGAGCGCGCCCTATTTGACCGCGCTGCAGCTCGAGCCAAGGTTGATGCTGAGTACGGCAAGGCCATTGCTGACGCCTCACTCGCTCTTGACCGCGCACTGATGGAAGCCATTCAGAACGGCTTGGAGACTGAGGATATTTCCACCCACTTGCCTCAGTACGAAGACAACCTGACTACCCGTATGCAAGAACTGCATGAGCTTGTGCAGCTTGACAAGGTAATGGAAGTAGTTTAGGTTCAAGACCATGACTTTCAACATTGGAGATAAGGTCCGTGTCAACGCCAGCTACACTCTCGATAACTTCACGGAGGAAGACAAGCACAACCTCCTGACTGAAGCAGGCACCATCATTGGTGTGACGGGAGCGTTCTTGTCCGTTGAGCTTGACAACGGTTACCACGCCGAGAGTACCCCTAAACTCCCTTGGTTGTTCCTGCCAGAAGAGCTTGACCCTCTGGAAGAGGCACACCCCCTCACGAACGAATTTGCGAAATCCCCAGAAACGGCATCAGAAAACAATTCTGATGGGGCTCCCTTCAAGGTGGGTGATCTGGTCAAGGTGGTCAACTACCACCCTGTGTGGGACGGTACCGTGGGCAAGGTACACGAGGTCTACAACAACAGGCACGCAAACATCAGGAACACTACTCACAGTGAGTTCGGCCTTGGTTTTCCTTTTACCAACCTCGAGCTGGTAGGGAAAGCTTTCTAGTCTTTGCAGTACCGAGTGGTGTGTGCTAGTCTCTTGACTGGTACACACCACTTTTTTATTTAGGAGAGAACGCAGTGCAAGAACTGAAAGAAGCATACGAGTCTTGGAACAACTTCATCAGTGACCGTGAAGAGGCACGCGCCAAGGAAATGGGCACACCCGATCACGAAAAGAAGCGCCGACTCGCGGACATGAAGGTGGAGCTGGCACAGCTCAAGGCCAAGATTGCCCTTCTCAGTGCCGAAATCGGGATGGAGAAATCCAAGTACGTCAAGGGTGCGTTCGACGCTCGCTGGGCGGTAGAGAAGGCCGCACGCAAGGAAGCGCTGGACAACGCCATCGCCCACGAAATGAACGTCAACGGCAAGACCGGATACCAGCTAGCACAAGCGCTTGGCACCAAGAACCTTGGACTGTTCTACGGTGTGAAACAGCAGTCCGATGTGTACCGCAAGCATCAGGAAGATGAGGTCAGCGACCTTGAGTGGGAGTGGTCACGCTTCACAGGTACACAGCGGTACGCACTGGCACAAGCAGAGAACCTTGGACCGTGGGCGTATGTGCTAATGAAGGGCCAGTTGGACACTGAGTTGGAAGGTCAGGAAGCGGTCTTCGACTACCAGACCGGAGAGTATGTGTCCGGCAGCAAGGTGGTCTTCGAGTCTGACAGCGCAACAAACCGCGCGGCACGCGCAACCACACTTGCACAAGTACTTGAAGGAACATACAACGGAAAGGTCAAAGAGGCTCCCAATCCGTACTGGGAAGATGTAGAGTAGATCACACGAGAGCCCCTGTAGGTGAGAAAATCCCTACAGGGGCTCTTTGCATTTTTGCTGCACATGCCCTAAACTCTTAGAGAAGGCAATCGAAAGGAAAAGAACAATGCCGAAGCTCACCAAAGAACAGTCCCGTATGGTCATCGAATACTTCGCTACTCAGGCTGCTGAGGATGCTCCCCACCACGAGGATACGGTGGAGTGGGACAAGCACATTTGGATGACCTGCTACACGGCATCACTGGCCGTTGAGCGGAAGATCAATGAACACGACTGGGCAGTGATGGTACTCGCTGCAATGGACTGGCAGAGCTTTGAGCGTGACGGAGCAGCGTACCTGTACGAGCGTGGCGATGATGACAATGAACACAACGTCAATTACTACTACGAGACTCTTCAGGACGTACTCAGTGCCAGCATCGACACAGTATTCAACACCAGCAAGGCTGCATAGTTGGAAGAACGCTTTTGGTCTAAGGTCAACAAGACAGACACCTGCTGGCTCTGGACCGCTGGCAGGGACAAGCGTGGTTACGGTAGGTTCAGAAATGCTGAGGGCAAGGTGGAACGCGCACACGCAGTGGCTTACAAGATGCTGGTAGGTCCGGTACCACCCAAGCACGAGGTAGACCATCGCTGCCACAATAAGGCATGTGTCCGGCCTGACCACCTGAGAGCTGCCACACGTAAACAGAATATGGAAAACCTCAAAGGCCCGCAACGTAACAACAAGTCAGGATTCTTAGGTGTGTCACTTCATAAACCGACTGGTAAATGGGTAGGACAGGTGACACACAACCGCAAGGTGCATTACTGTGGACTACATGGCACACCAGACCTAGCCAATGCTGCAGTGGTGCAGAGAAGGTTAGAGCTTTACACACATAACGATCAGGACAGGTAATGCAGCCCTTTGTGCTTCACGAAGATCAGGAGAAGGCAGTTGCCTTCATTCTGGAAAACAAGGAAGTTCTTCTCAAGGCTCCCACGGGAGCGGGTAAGACTCTTGTGGCGGTAGAATCTATGCGGCAGGCAGGAGCCAAAAGAGTTCTCATCATTGCTCCATTGGGTACGGAGTCAGGATGGCGAAAGACCATCGAAAGACAGTTCGGTGACTCTATAGAGTATCGCTATTGCCACAACAAGCGTGTAGCTGGCAAGCGTGCGATTGAAGACCTATTCACAGGGAAGCCGGGAGCCTACTTCATTGGGCGAGAACTGTTCAAGAGGTATTCATGGCGAAAAGTCAAAGTGGATTTCGTTACGTTTGATGAGTGCCACGTAGCAACCAACCGTGACTCACGGATGCACGCCATGCTCAAGACCTGCAAGAACGTACCGTACAAGCTCGCAATGAGTGCGACACCGGCAGGCAACCACATGATGGGGCTCTGGGCTCTAGGACGATGGCTGTGGCCTAAGAAGGTGGACCGTAGCTTCTGGTCATGGGTCACCAAGTATTTCCACACTGAGCATGACCCGTTCAAGGATTCAGAGTTTGGTGAGGGCAAGAAGGTCACGGCAGAGCGAGTGCCGGGAAAGCTCTGGAAAGAGCTGCCTGCAGCACACAAGATGCCCTCTGTCTACAAAGACAAGCCAACCATCCATGAGATTGAAGTGGAAATCTCGCAGGTGCAGCGGAAGCACTACAAAGAGCTGGAAGAGGAAGCCATCACATGGCTGAACAATAACCCTCTCGCCATTGACATTCCGGCTGTCCTGAACATGCGTCTGCGGCAAATTTGCCTTGCTGTCCCTTCCGTCCGGCAGGACTGGGTAAAGAAGAAGGACAAAGAGACTGGCCTCTGGATGGACGCATGGGGCGATGTGGTCTGGTTCGAGGAAGACGCCAAGTCCACCAAGATTGAGGTTGTGCTCGAGCTGTTAGGTGACCTTCATGCTGAGCATCCTGAACCAGTGGTGATCTTCACGGATTCCCGTATCTTCACCACGATTATGACCAAGCAGCTACAGGCTGCAGGGTACCGCGCTCGCCAGTTCGTCGGTGGTATGAGCAAGGAAGAGCGCGACTGGAAGATGGAGAACTTCGGTAAGGAGTTCGACATTCTGGTGTGTACGCTGCAGGCAGTGGCAGAAGGTACGGATGGTCTGCAGCTTGTAGCCTGCCACGAAATCTGGATGAATGTGAGCTGGAGCCCCTTGATAAACACGCAGGGAGCAGGTAGGCTCAGCAGGCAGGGTCAGACACGGAGCGTGCAGCGCTATATGATTCTGGCCAAAGACACAGTTGAAGTAAAGCAAATCGGTAAGCTCAGGAACAGTCAGCAAATGCTGGACATGGGTTACGGTGACGAAGATGGAGAAGCAGCATAGTGAATGGATCAACCTTCCACGGTGAAGAACACATACCTACAACTGGGGAGCTGGCAGGCTGGGATGCTGAAGAATACTCAACTCCTGTTCGTGTGAGCAGCGAGTGGGTACCTGTTGAGGAAGCCCCTATTGGTGTGGATGATGTGATTCAGCAGCTCCATAAAGGAGCAGAGGCCATCAAGGAATTGAACCTGCTGAAGCCTGCCTTCGGGCTCGCGCTGTCCAAGCTACCGCGCAAGCAGTTGCGTATCCGCATGGCTGAAGCAGCCACGATGGGTGAGCAGTACGGAGTACAGGCCAAGTCCGATGGTCAGGGCGGTATCATTCTTCGGAGCGTGAACCTGTGAGTGACCGCGCACCTGACGGACAGCCTACCGAGAACATCAGAACGGTTCTGAACAACCTTCGCAAGGACCGTGACCATTGGGTAAACACTGCCGAATCACTACGCCGTTCGCTGGCAAGCACTGACAGAATCGTACTCACTGCTGAGCAGGCTGTACGTCGCTGGGAGCGCTACCTTGCTATCCGGCTGGCTGAAGAAGCCGCCAAGGAACAGGAAGTCACCGGACTGTGAGCCAAGCAACCGAGCGCGTGAGGGAGTACCTTCGACAGCGCAAGCGCCAGAACAAAGACCTTGGGAATGTCATTCACGGTGTGTTCACCGATCCCAACGCGGATATGGCAGACCTCACCATTCCTGACCTCGAGGAAGTCCTTGAGCTGGCTGAACAGTACGAGGATTTAGCAGACTCGTGAGCGCCATCTTCACCAAAGCAGCGCAAGACTGGGCAGCAATGCAGCAGGACTACTTGAACCATGTGGACTACCAGTACCTTGCTGCTGTAGAAGCCTGCAGCGGTGTGCTGGTGAACGCAGAGGGTAGAGCAGCAGGGATTGATGGCTTTGACCTTTTTAGAGGTACGCAGAGGCGTGCAGAGCGCTACGCCTCTGAAGAGCTGCTGGAGTTCTGGATTCAGAACCCACGGCTCAGCATGAGTGAGTATGAAGACCAATGGATACAGGGAAGAGAGTATTACCAGTGACAGAGGTAGAAGAACTGGCTGAGCATGTAGGAGACGCGCTGGCCCTCATAGGTGTAAATGACACATCGTGGGGCGAAGACTGTAAGGTTGCTGAAGCTCTCCTAAGTGCTGGATACGGGAAGGTGGAGCCCAAGTGACCTACGCAGTAATGCCAAGCACAGACGTTGATCCCGAGAATGACTACGCCAGCGAGACGGTAGGCGTAGACAGTGGGAAGGGACTGTGGGTCATCGCCGCCAACGGCGATGAGATTTCCTTCAGCAAGGAAGTGCAGCTCCAGATCATGGACGCGCTCGAGGAAGTCTTCAGACACGAAGAGCGGTAAGATATAGGGATGAATCCAGAACACCGCCCACACTGCCCTCGAGGGGCAAAGTCTCCCGTCAGCAACAACTTCACCTGCACATGTGCTCGAGCTGACGGAAGACCAAAAAGGTAGTTGACACTGAGGCCCTGTGACCCTATTCTTGAAATAGGCACAGGGCCTCACCTTTGAAAGGAAGAAAAAGGAAAATGGAAGCATCAAAGAAGCTCGAGCAGTTGACCCTCATCGCACTCAAGGCCAAGATCAAGGCTGAGCAGGCTGCAGAGGCGTACAAGGCAGCTCAGAAGGCTGTCATGGCACAGCTCATTGAAGAAGACATGTTCAACCCGGACACCAAGGCTGTTGGCTCGGTCAAGCTGAACATCACACCGAACCGCTACTTCGACCTTGACACGGCCATTACGCTGGTTACAGCAGAAGTGGTTGAAGAGTGCAAGGTCACCATCGTTGACCCGAAGCTTCTGCAGGAGAACATGACGCCGAAGCAGAAGGAAGCAGCAATGAAGTCCTACGAGGTTCCGTACAAGCTCGGATTTGCAGTTGCGAAGTGAGCCGCCGCTACGTGTGAGGATCGCCACACGGCCATTCATGGGCCAGCTAGGCATCCTCTCCAAAGGCGGGAAGCACATCGTACTGGACGGGAGCAACATACTGCTCATCGCGTACCACTATCGCTACTACCCGGCAACGATCTAGGAGAAACAGTGCCACGTAAGTTGAAGGTCTATAGCTGGACAGGTACGAACACCAGCACCGGCAGTTCCAGCCGCCAGTCAAGGAACATTATTGCCGCACACTCCATTGCAGAAGCCCTGCAACTGTCCAACACTAAGCAGAGTGTCTACAAGTGGTCAGGTGGGGTGACAGGTAACAAGGAGGAAGTTGACGCGGCTATGTCCCGTCCCTACATACCCCTCTGGCGTCCGTTAGATGACAGAGAAGCTGAGTGGCGCGAGAAGCGCGACTAAGAAGAGCCCCTACCTACCCGGTAGGGGCTCTTTCGTTGTTATCTGATTACTTTGCCGTTCCGTATCATTGGGAACCGCTCGCGTGGTAGAAGATCACCACGCTCAAACATGAGCTGTCTTCTCCCGTAGCGGACAAGCTCTGACTCCACAGCGTAGAACGCTATGTTGAAGCCATGCCGGTAGAGTACGCGCTTGTACCCCTGAAACCACCAGTCCAAATCCTTCCTGTTTCCGAAGCCACAGTGCTCCACATTCAGTGACAGTGCTATGCCATCGTCCTTTGGTTGTGGACGATTCCCCCCATGATCCTCATGCATCGCACGAAGACCAGTGAGACGGGAATTGTAAGGCCCAGCTCCTTGCCAATTCTCAACTCGGTAAACCCCAATCTGCATGGATAGATCATAGACTTTACAAACCCGTCAAACAAGTACGAAGCAGGTAGTCCACATCACGGAATTAGAGTACACGGAGTTGTAGAACAAGTGTTGCATGTGCTAGTGGTTGAAAGTAAGTTAGTACCAGTAGCAAGAAGCTACCAACTACCGAAAGAGGAACACAAAATGGCAACTGCAACCACTCCCCGCACCCGTCGCTCCGCTCGCGCTCAGGCCAACAAGGTGGACACCAAGACCCCCACCGTGGCTATCCCCATCGTGAAGCCAGCTTCCGCCCCTACCACTCAGGTAGCTACCAAAGAGGGCAAGATGGAAATCATGGCCACACTGGTTCCGGGGAAGGTCGCCATCGCTGGCATGACTCCTGAGAAGCTGAAGATGCTGGCGTTCATCAGCACGTACAGCACACACGATCCCCAGTCTTCCAGCCCCCGCAACCACGGCTACCAGCGGGAACCGATGGAAGAGCGCTTCCCCGGCATCGCAAGGTACTACGCCAAGGATGACAACCGCTTCAAGATTCCGGCACTCATCATTTCTGTCCGGGTCTACAACACCAAGGACCGTAACCGTTTCAACACTCTCTTCAATGCTGGTAACATCAGCAAGATACATCAGGAGTTCGGCAAGTCAGTCTTCTCCATTGTTGACGGTCAACACCGCATGGGAGGTCTGTACTACGGCTGGAAGAACGATGAAGAGTTCAACTGTGTGGTGCCGATCACACTGTACTACGGTCTGAACTACGCTGAAGAGGCCAGCTTCTTCGATGAGGTCAACACCAACCAGCGCAAGCTGCCCAAGGCTCTCATTGAGGCAACGAAGGTCCACACTGAGGCCGGTGAAGAGTCCCACGCTCAAACCATTCGGAAGATCAGCTTCGAGCTGGCGGAAGACGGTGACTCGGTGTGGAACGGTCTGGTCAACATGACCGGCAGGCCAAAGGCTGTGGAGCCCGTCAGCTTCGAGGGTCTGCGTCGGTCAGTCGGTGACCTGCTTCCGGTCAAGGTCATCAACCGGCTCGAGCAGCGCGGCTACAAGCCTGAGAACGTGGCAAAGCGTTTCTGGGCTCTGGTTGCCAAGGCATGTGCTCCAGCTTGGACGGACCAGCCACGGTTCGTTGAGAACGCTGAGCACGAGACGGTTGAAGAGCAGGTCAAGTACCGGCTCAAGGACGTGGTTGGTGTCGCGGCAGTCTCGCTGCTCGGTTCGGATATCCTGCTCACATCGCTGGACAAGACCGAGAATGACGCGGACTTCTGGGACTCGGTTGCGGAGTACGTCAGCAAGCTCGGTGCCGTTGACTGGGAGAAGCGCAAGAACAACCCTTGGATGGCCACGAGCGCTGGCTTCGGCGGTCAGCGTCAGCTTTACTCGATGCTCTACGATCTGGTCTACACGGATCAGGCACCCGGAGTAGCGGTTGAAGCAGATGAGAAGTGACCACTAGAGCACACAAGCTGGAAAGCCCCTCTCGACGTTTGGGTAGAGAGGGGCTTTCCTTTTTGCCTGCAAGCATGTAGTGTTGCTCATGGAGAGACCAACTGAAAGGAAAGATCATGCGAAAGTTTGCAATCGTGGCCGAATATCCCAAGTGTGACTTTTGTAAGGAACAAGGTGTAGACAAGGACGCTCACTATGACGGTAGGACCGTCAACGGAATGTGGGCATTCATGTGTATGGAACACTTCTCTTTAGTCGGTACAGGTCTTGGTACAGGCTTCGGTCAACGGCTTATTCTCACTACAAAGGAAGAAGACATTGAAGATAACTGAGCTTTTCACTCACGAGCAGTTTCAGTCAGAAGTACAGTATGGCTACGTCAAGCTGCAGAAGCATCCGTTCCTGCCCCTCATCATCGCCAACTACACGGACAAGGCTACATACGAGCGCCGCTGGAACGCTGTCACAATCCATTGCCGGGGTTTGATTTTCAACAGCGAAACGTCTGAGCTGGTAGCTCGCGGACCACGCAAGTTCTTCAACTACGGGGAACCGTCCGCAAAGGAATGGCCGCTGCACACTCCCGTCCGGGTCAGCCGGAAGGAAGACGGCTCACTGGGCATTGGCTGGTGCTATGAGGATGGCGAAGGCAACTTTGAGTGGGGCATTGCTACTCGTGGCAGCTTCACGTCTGAGCAGGCTGGACACGCTACTGCTCTGGTGAAAATGAATGAGAGTGACAACGATCACTACGCGATCATGGCTGAGTCCATTGACCAGTACCGCGCAATGGGAGAGTCCTATATCGGGGAGATTGTCTACCCTGAGAACCGCATTGTGCTGGACTACAGCGGTCTGGATGCTGTGATCCCTCTGGGTACCGTCAGCAATCGTACAGGGCTCATCACATGGCGTCCGTGGGGATACAACAAGGGCTGGGACCACACCGAGATTATGACACTCGCTGACGCTCTTTCCCTGCCTATCCCTGACGATGAAGAGGGCTATGTGCTGGACATTCTCAATGACGATGGTGACGTGATTGACCACCTGAAGCTGAAGGGTGACAGGTACAAGGAACTGCACTCAGCTATCTTCGGACTGTCGGTCAAGGCGCTGTGGGAACAGATGCAGGCTGGCACCATCAATGAGTTTATTGCAGGTCTGCCAGATGAGCTGCAGCAGTGGGCTGAAGATGAAACCCACTACCTGTGGGTTAGCCATGATGCATGGTGGTGGAGAATCACCACCGCTTGGAACTCCCTGCATGACCTTGGAATGCAGGCCACACGCAAGGAACAGGCAGCACATCTGCTCGAGAATTACAAAGATGTTGCCAGTCCAGTCTTTGCCTTGCTTGACGGAAATGATGCCAAGCGTACAGAATGGATTTGGAAGCAGATCAAGCCGGGTCACGTACCCTTCAAGGCAGTAAAGGAAAACGCATAGTGACATTCATCGCTGTAACTCGTGGGCTCCCCGGTAGTGGGAAGAGCACATGGGCAGACGGAATTATCAAGGTTCTCAAGAACGTGGTCAAGGTGGAGCGTGACGAAATCCGCCAGCAGCTCTTCAAGTCCTACTGGACAGGCAATCAGGAAGATGAAGAGCTGGTCACACGGCTGCAGGAGAGCCTTGTACGCACCTACCTAGTCAGCGATGTGAATGTCATCATCAGTGACACTCACCTGCCTGACCGCTCTGTGAAGAAGTGGCTCAAGCTCGGCAAGGAACTCAATGTTGAGGTTCTGGTGCAGGATTTCCGTGACGTTCCTCTGGACGATGTTCTGGAGCTGAATGAGAAGCGCAAGTGGCGTGCGAAGTACGTTGACCCTGAAGTGATTCGGTACAAGTACAACCGCTTCATCAAGGGCCGTGACCTGACCAAGGAAGTCACCTACACACCTGCACCTGAAGCAGTCATTGAGCCCTACGTACCTCGAGCAGGTACTAAGCCTGCTTACATTTTTGACATTGACGGTACGCTGGCAGTGCTCGGTGACCGCTCACCTTATGACTACACCAAGTACAGCCTTGACACAGCAAACAAGGACGTACACGCTGCGCTGAACAACGCAGAGCTGGCAGGCTACCAAATCATCATCGTGTCCGGACGGGATGAGACGTACCGCTTCGATACCGAGAAGTGGCTTGCTCGAGAAGGTATCTGCTACCACGCTCTTTACATGCGTCCTACGGAGAATCGTAAGGATGGCAAGAAGACCGAAGACAGCATCATCAAGTACAACCTGTTCAACAAGTACATTCGAGACAACTTCACTGTTGCTGGTGTGTACGATGACCGGCACCGTGTGCTGCGTATGTGGCGCAAGCTCGGTCTGACCACATTCCACGTCAACGGACCTGACGCTGGAAACTTCTAAGAAAAGGAAATTGCATTGACTATTGAATTCACCGCATGGCCCAAGACCTCCCGCTTCTTCCGTGACATTGTGATTACGGAAAAGATCGACGGTACCAACGCCGCAGTAGGCATCAAGTCCGTACTCCCTTCAGAAGTCAACTGGGGACACCCTGACGTAATCAACTACGTCTTCACGGATGACAATATCTACGCGGTGTATGCACAGTCCCGCAACAAGCTCATCCGGCTTGGGCAGGACAACGCTGGCTTTGCCAATTGGGTAAGCCAGCACACAGAAAAGCTTGTCACCTTCCTTGGTGAAGGGCTCCACTTTGGCGAGTGGTGGGGCTCAGGCATCCAGCGCGGGTACAACCAGAAGAAGGGTGAGAAGCACTTCAGTCTCTTCAACACTCACCGTTTTGAGAACATCTGGAAAGAGTCAGAAGGACTCGTGCGCTGCGTACCGATCCTTTACCAAGGCCCAATGTCTGAGAAGGAAATCAAGGCATCCTTGGACTACCTGCAGGATGCTGGCTCTCTAGTAGACACTACCTTCACCAACCCCGAAGGTATCTGCATTTACCACACGGCATCCAAGCTTGTCCAGAAGGTCACGCTGGATAACAACGATGCAGGCAAATGGGAACACCTCTAAATAACAGTTGACATTGCAACGGACTACACATACCATTGTGTAGTCCGTTGCTTTTTGAAAGGAAAAAATCATCAACTGGAATACTTATCAGCAGGGCGCACTTACCACCGCGATCTACCCGCTGAAGCGAGAACTCGAGTACACAATTCTGGGTCTGTGCTCGGAAGTCGGTGAAATTGGTGACGTGTACGCACGCGAGAAGCTGATTGGCTGGGGATTCTCCCGCAAGGGCACCAACGAAATCCTCTCGGAAATCGGTGACAACTGGTGGT
>Ga0307413_10000211_pt1 | contig 16998 bp, 14 predicted proteins | sample DK1Ometagenome_3_FD_203714 | JGI IMG/M metagenome (GOLD analysis project Ga0307413, IMG submission 203714) | Maize rhizosphere microbial communities from greenhouse at UC Davis, California, United States - DK15-O-2 | ecosystem: Host-associated > Plants > Roots > Rhizosphere > Soil | place: USA... | reverse complement strand
CGAGCAGACGGTCGCGCTGCACCGAGCCGGCGCCCGCCGGACGCCAGACGTCACCGCGGGGCACACGTTCTTCCTCGAGGAGATGCCCCTCCAGCCGGGCGACGTCGTGAGCTACTACGCGCGGGCGCGCGACAACGACGCCGTCAGCGGTGCGCACGGCGCGGCAACCGACATCTACTTCCTCCAGGTTCGCCCCTTCGGGCAGACGTACCGCCAGGCCGACCAGCAGGGCGGGCAGGGTGGCGGCCGCCGCGAGGAGTCGCCGAACGCACTGTCCGAGCGCCAGCGGCAGATCGTCTCGGCCACCTTCAAGGTGCTGCGTGACAGCGCGCTGACGACGGAGCGACAGCGGCGCGAGGACCTCACGACGCTCGCCCTCGCGCAGGGGCGACTGCGCGAGCAGGTGACACGCCTCGCCAACCGCATGATGATGCGCGGCGGCACCGCGGTGGCGTCCGACTCGTCGCTCCGACAGATCGCCGAGGCGCTTCCGCTCGCCGCCGCGGCGATGGGAGAGGCCGAGGAGCGCCTCGGGCGCCGTGCACCCGCCGACGCGCTACCGCACGAGCAGCGCGCCCTCCAGCAGCTGCTCCGCGCCGAGGCGGCGTTCCGTGAGGTGCAGGTGAGCTTCGGGGGCGGGGGGAGCGGGAGCGAGGGTGGCGGGGACTCGAGTCCGGAGGAGCTCGCCGACCTCTTTGGCCTCGAGGCAGACCGGCTGCAGAATCAGTACGAGTCGGTGCAGCGCGGCGGACAGGAGGAGCGCACGACGAGCGCCGAGGTGGACCGCACGATGGAGCGGCTGCGCGAGCTGGCGTCGCGCCAGCTCCGCGAGTCGGAGCGGATGCGGCGCGAGGCCGAGGCGATGCGGCAACGGCAGCCGCAGAGCGGCGGCGGAGGTGGCGGGGGAGGCAGCGCTGGCGACGCGCAGCGGCAGATGGCGCAGGAAGCGGAACAGCTCGCGCGGCGGCTGGAACGGCTGACGCGCGACGACCCGTCGCCGGCGCTGCAGCGCAGCCTGCGCGAGCTGCAGGCGGCGGCAGACGCGATGCGTCGCGCGGCGGCCGCGAACGGCGAGGCGGGTGCGGCCAGCGCCGCGGCGGCGCGCGAGCGCCTGGAGCAGGCGCGCCGGCTGCTCGGGGAGCGGCGCACCGAGACCGGCGAGCGCGCGCTGCGTGACGCGCAGCGGCAAGCGGCCGAGCTGGCCGACGAGCAGCGGCGCGTCGCCGCCGCGGCCGAGCGACTGGCGCGCGGCGAGGGCCGGGGGGCCGACGCCGAGCGTCGCGTGCTCGACGACAAGAGCGCGATGGAGGAGCGCGTCGGGGCGCTCGAGCGCGACCTCGACCGGCTCGCCCGCGAGATGCGGCGCGAGCAGCCGGACGCCGCCGGACGCCTCCAGGGTGCGGCCGACGCAATCCGCGACGGTCAGCTTCGCGAGCGACTTCGCTTCTCCCGCGACGTGGCGCGCGGCGGCCGTTCGGCCGAGTACGCGCGCAACCTCGAGGAGCAGATCGGCTCGACGCTCGACGACGTGCGCCGCCGCGTGGATGCCGCGGCCGGCGCCGTGCGCGAGCCGTCGGAGCGTGCCGGGAACCAGGCGGTCGAACGGGCGCGCGAGCTGGCGCGCGGCGTCGAGTCCATGGGCGAGCGGATGCAGCAGCGCCGCGAGGGGCAGGGCGGTGCACAAGGTGCGCGGCCGGGCGAGCAGGGGGGGCGCACACCCGGCGGCTCCGCACCCGGCCAGCAGGGCGGCCAGCAGCAGGGCGCGCAGGAGGGCGGACAGCAGGGTGGTGGTGCCGCGCCAGGCGGCGCGCAGCCGGGCACGCAGAGCCCGGGCGAGCCCGGCGGCGGCGGGCGTGGTATCGCGGTCGGAGGAGGACGGGGGCGGCTCAGCGCCGAGGACGTCCGTCAGCTGACACGTGAGATGGCGCAGCGTCGCGCGGACGCCGAGGAATTGCGACGCTCGGTCGGCCGTCAGGGGATGTCCACGAAGGAGCTCGAGGAGCTGATCGGGCGGATGCGCGCGCTCGAGAACGCGCGCGTCTACGACGACCCCGAGGAGGCGGCGCGCCTGCAGTCGGCGGTGGCAGACGGCCTCAAGGCCTTCGAGTTCGCGCTGCGTCGCCGCGTGGAGGGAGAGCCGGCCGAGCAGCTCCGGCTGGGCGCGGCGGACGACGTGCCAGCCGAGTTCCGCCGGCTGGTGGAGGAGTACTATCGCTCGCTCGCCCGCACGCAGCGCTGAGCGGCCCGCCGCTCAGTCCACGGGCATCGCGTCGGCCATCACGAGGTCCCGATAGGACGCGTAGCCCCCGCGTGCCTGCCGGGCCGCGAACGCGTCGAGCGACTGCAGGAGCTGCGTACTGAAGTAGCCCGGCACCGCCTGCGGGTGCGCGCCGCGGAAGCCGCCGCCGAAGTAGCTGCGAATGATCACGCTGTTTCTCGTCCGCGGCAGCTCGGTCACCGTGCGCGCGTAGCGGGCGAAGCTGCCGTCCCGCATCAGGTAGTCCTCGACGTTCGACGTGTAGAACGCCGAGACGCGCTCGCCGCGCTGGCGCAGGAAGCGGCCGATCGTCGGCAGCGCGTGGTCGCCGGCCAGGTTGCCGACGACCGGCACGACGAGGCCGCGCCGCTGGAGCGCCTTGACGAACTGGAAGTCGGCCTCGCTCGCCAAGTAGCTCGCCTGGTCGCCGTCGAGGTCTCGCTCGAGCACGAGCTGCCGCAGCGTGGGGTAGTAGGGTCGCGGCGTGCGGCCGGCGCTCGAGAATTGCAGGCCGAGTCCGGCCTGGATGAACGCCGAGTGAAAGCGCTCGATCGTCGCCAGGTCGGCCGCCGAGAGCGCGACCCCACTGCGCTTCACCTCCTCCAGCACGACTCGCCGGGCGCTGGCGGCGCTGGCGTCGGTCGCCGGGGTCGAGTCGGCGTAGGCGACGAGGGCGACTACAGGGCGCGCACTCCACCGCTGCACGTCCGGCGGCACGGGACGGCCGAGGAGCAGCGCGAGGTACTCGGCGCGGTTGCGCGAGCGCGCGAACAGCGCCTTGAACATGAGGTGCTGGAGCAGGTTGTCGCGGCGGATGTCCACCACGAAGGCGACGGTCGGCCGGATGCGCGCGATGTACGAGAAATTCTGGTCGGGCCCGACGCCGATGTACGCGCCGCCGCGCACGCCGAGGCGGCGCAGCGGCCCCAGGACGTGGAGGTAGCTGCGCTCGTTCGAGATGAGGTTGTCGGTGTCGAAGTAGCCGCCCGGCTCGGAGAGGCAGGCGACGAGTCGCGGGAAATCCGCCGCCGCGGCGCAGCTCTCCGGCCGTGCCGCCGCAGCCTGGGCGGAGAGCGGCGCGGGGGTCGCGACGGCGATGAGAGCGGAGACGAGCAGTCCGAACGGAGCCCGCACGAGGCCCTCCAGTTGGAGTTGTGGACAGCGGCGACGCGTTCGTCGCGGGCTTCTATAGGCCGCGCAGCCGGGTCCGTTCCAATGTGCCTCAATGCCGCCCGGCGGCGCGACCCCCGGGGCGTTGACATAGGGGGAGGGGGTATATAACTTGAACTCCAGTACGACATCGGTCCCTCCAAACGCGAGATCACGCGATGCAATCGAACCCGGGTACTACGGCCTCCGTCCAGACGCTCGACCTCGACATCACCGGCATGAGCTGCGGACACTGCGTCGCCGCCGTTCGCGAGGCGCTCACCCAACTGCCGGGCGTGGAGGTTCAGCGCGTCGCCGTGGGGCAGGCGTCGGTCACCGTGGACACCCGCACGACGCCGACCGAGTCGGTGCTCGAGGCGGTGCGTGACGCCGGCTACGACGCGGCACTCGCCGAGCGTCCGGCGCGCTGACCGCGCCGCCGGACGCCGAGGGTCGCCACGATGCTCCCCACGATGCTCCATCTCACCGACTGGCTGGTGATTGCCGGCGGACTCGCCGCGATCGGCTGGGTGTGGTGGTACTTCTTCCTCGCCCAATCGGGCGCGTCGTCCGATCAACTTCGATGACCACGACTGCGAAGCCCACCGTGCCCGAGACTCCGTCCCCCGCCCCGATGACGGGGACGACGGAGCGGATCGTCATTCCGGTCACCGGAATGACGTGCGCGGCCTGTCAGGGGCGCGTACAGCGGACCCTGTCGCGGACGCCCGGCGTCGTGGACGCGGCCGTCAACCTGATGACGGCGAACGCCACCGTCGCCTACGATCCCGGCGCCACCTCGCCTGCGACGCTGGTCGAGGCGGTGCGCCGCACGGGCTACGGCGCCGAGTTGCCGAGCTCCGATAGAACGGCGTTCGAGGAGCAGGCGGCGCGGGACGCGGCGCAGGTCGAGGAGTTCCGCGTCCTGCGCGCGAAGGCCATCACGAGCGTCGTCGCCGGCGTGCTCGCGATGGTCCTCTCGATGCCGCTCATGGGGGTCGCCGACGCTGGTCACCACGGGGCGGTCGCCGATCCGTTCATGCGCTGGGCGATGGAGTCGCTCGAGCCGGCGCTGCGAGCCGCCGCGCCGTGGCTCTACGCCGTGCCGGCGCCGGCGCTCTCGTGGACGCTCCTCGCGGTCACGGTGGGGGTGATGGCGTGGGCCGGCCGACACTTCTACGCCCGGGCCTGGACGGCCTTCCGCCACCACTCGGCGGACATGAACACGCTCGTCGCCGTCGGCACGGGCGCGGCGTTCCTCTACTCGGTGATCGCGACGGTCGCACCCGGATTCTTCCTCGCGCGGGGCGTCGCGCCAGACGTCTACTACGAGGCGGTGATCGTCATCATTGCGCTCGTCCTCACCGGCAACGCCTTCGAGTCGCGAGCCAAGCGGCAGACGGCCACGTCGCTGCGCGCGCTCGCCGACCTCCAGCCGAAGACGGCGCGCGTCGTGCGCGACGCGGCGGAGGTGGACGTGCCGGTCGAAGTCGTGCGGAGCGGCGACGTCGTCGTGGTGCGGCCGGGCGAGCGCGTGGCGGTGGACGGGCAGCTGGAGTCGGGGGAGAGCGCGGTGGACGAGAGCATGATCACGGGCGAGGCGATCCCCGTGCTCAAGCGCCCGGGCGACCGCGTCATCGGCGGCACGATCAATCGCACCGGCGCGTTCCGCTACCGCGCGACGACCGTCGGTGCCGATTCCGTGCTTGCCCAGATCGTGAAGCTGATGCGCGACGCGCAGGGCTCGCGCGCCCCGATCCAGCGGCTCGCCGACCGCATCAGCGCGGTCTTCGTCCCGGTCGTCGTCTCGCTCGCCATCGCCACGTTCGTCGCCTGGTTCGTCGCCGTGCATTCCGGCGGTGCGGGCGGCGGAGAGGCCGCCGTGCGTGCATTCGCCGCCGCCGTCGCCGTGCTCATCATCGCCTGCCCGTGCGCGATGGGGCTCGCCGTCCCGACCGCGGTCATGGTCGCCACGGGGAAGGGGGCCGAGCTCGGCGTGCTGATCAAGGGAGGCGAGGCGCTCCAGCGGGCGGGCGACGTCTCGACGGTCGTCCTCGACAAGACGGGGACGGTGACGGAGGGCCGGCCGACGGTGACCGACGTCGTGGTCGTGCCGGGCGCTGCGCTCGGCGGCGACGACGTGCTCCGTCTCGCCGCCTCGCTCGAGAGCTCGAGCGAGCACCCACTGGCCGACGCGGTGGTCCGCCGGGCGAGGGAGCGCGGACTGGCGCTGGAGGCCGCCTCGGGCTTCCGCAGCGTGACCGGGCGCGGCGTAGAGGGCCACGTCTCCGGAGATCGCGTCGCCGTGGGCAGCCGGGACTTCGTACGCGAGCTGGGCGTCGATCCGGCGCCGCTCGACACCGACGCCGAGCGGCTGGCGACGGCGGGCAGGACGCCGGTCCACGTCGTCGTGAACGGCGCGCTGGCCGGTCTCGTTGCCGTCGCCGACCCGATCAAGCCGGGCGCGCGCGACACGGTGCGCCGACTGCGCCAGATGGGCCTCGACGTCGTCATGCTGACGGGCGACGATGAGCGCACGGCGCGCGCCGTGGCTCGGGAGGCGGGGATCGAGCGGGTGGTCGCGGGCGTGCTTCCCGAAGGAAAGGTCGCCGAGGTGAAGCGGCTGCAGGGCGAAGGGCACGTCGTGGCGATGGTGGGCGACGGGATCAACGATGCGCCGGCGCTGGCGCGGGCCGACGTCGGGATCGCAATCGGCACCGGTACCGACGTCGCCGTCGAAGCGGCGGACGTCGCGCTCATGCGCGGTGACCTCGCCGGCGTCGCCGACGCGATTCGGTTGTCGCGCCGCACGATGCGCACGATGAAGCAGAACCTGTTCTGGGCGTTCGCCTACAACGTGGTCGGCATCCCGGTCGCGGCAGGCGCGCTCTACCCGGCCATCGGCCTTCTCCTGAGCCCGATCCTCGCCAGCGCGGCAATGGCCTTCAGCTCGGTGAGCGTGGTCGGCAACAGCTTGCGCCTGCGCCGCTTCCGTGGCACGGCCTGAGGCGCGGGCCTGAGAATGTCGACATCGCGGAGGCGCAACCCACGATCGAGCGAGGACCAGCGATGAGCGCGAAGCGAGCGCAGCCCGCCGAGGCGGCGGCTGACGGAGGCTACACCGCGGCCGCGAGCTGCGGCTGTGGGGCGCATAGGCCCGAGGGACGCAAGGCAGTCGGCGTGGACCCGGGGGTGAAGGAGCGCAACGTGAAGCGGCTGCGGCGCATCGAGGGGCAGGTGCGCGGCCTGCAGAAGATGGTCGAGGAGGACCGCTACTGCGCCGACGTCCTGACGCAGATCTCCTCCGTCCACGAGGCGCTGCGCTCGGTCGGCCGCGAGCTGATGCGCAACCACCTCAAGCACTGCGCGAGCTCGGCGATCCGCACCGGCCAGCCCGAGGCAGAGGCGATGTACGACGAGCTCGTGGACCTCATGTACAAGCACAGCCGGTGAGACGCGCCGCGGCGCCCGAGATCGTCTAGGACGCTGCCGCGCCGCGCTCGCGACAACTCACTTTCAGCCTCCACGACGGAAGACTTTCATGCTGCATCAGGCCCGCGCGACGACGACGCGCGCTCTGCTCCCCGCCGCGCTGTCGCTGCTCGTACTGCCTGCCGTCGCCTCGCGCGCCGCGGCGCAGACCGATTACTACAACACCGACGCCGGCCGGCCGATCAGCGTCGAAGACGCGTACCCGGTGGAGCGCCGCGCCGTCGAGCTGCAGATTGCTCCGCTGCGCCTCGATCGAACCGGCGGCGTCTACGGATGGGGGATCGAGCCCGAGATCGCCGTCGGCATCCTTCCTCGCACGCAGCTGGAGGTCGCCTTTCCGCTCGCCTACGTGGACCTCGGCGCCGGCAGGCGCCGAACCGGGCTGGCCGGAGTCGAGGTCGGGGCGCTGCACAATCTCAACGTCGAGACGCGCATTCCGGCGCTCGCCGTCGCCGCCGAGCTTCTGATTCCGGCCGGCGGGCTCGGCCCCGACGAGCTGCGCCCGTCGCTCAAGGCGATCGCCACGAAGACGTTTCCCTGGGCGCGCGTGCACGTGAACGGCACGTACCACTTCGGCGACCGCAGCGTGGACGACCCCGTGGACGTGGGCGGACACGCGGCGTCGGACCTCGCGAGCTGGGAAGCGGGCGTCGCCGTGGATCGCACCTTCCCGCTGCAGTCGTTCCTCCTCACGGCGGAACTGGTGGCGGGTCGGCCGGTCGTGGACGGCGCCGAGGTCGAGTGGAGCACGGCGGCCGGGACGCGCTATCAGCTCAGTCCCCGCGTCGCCCTCGACGGCGGCGCGGGCTATCGTCTCACGGGAATCGCCGAGGGGTGGTACGTCACCTTCGGTGCGGCGCTCTCGCTCGGCCTTCCCTGGACCCCACGCCGATGAAGCGCTCTCGCGCAGTCACGATTCTCGCCGCGGCGCTGGTGGCGGCCGGCGCCGGCGCGCTGGCGCCGCGTGCGCTCGTCGCGCAGTGGTCGCGGACCTACGACCAGTTCTACCTGCAGGCGCCCCACAACTGGGAGTTCCGCAACCGCTACGTCGGGGCCGACCGGCTGTTCAACGCCTTCGACTACGGCCACGCGATCCTCTACGAGACGCTGTGGACGAAGCCCTCGGCGCCGCCGGCGGAGCTGGAGGAAAAGGAGTACGACTACCTCACGCGCACCGTCCTCGTGCGCCCGCCCCGCGTGCCGCTGGAGGAAGGCGCGATCGAGGTTCGATACGCGCAGCTGGCGCCGGAGGCCAAGGCGATGTTCGAGTGGGCGCACATCCTCCACCGCCAGGTCTACGACGTCCTCGCCGACGAGGGGCTGTCGCAGCCACGCAAGGACGCCGAGATCGCGCGCCTGCTCGCGTACTATCGGTCGCGCCCGGACCTCGCGTTCAGCTCGCGGCCGAAGAGCATGAAGCTGATGCAGGAGCAGCCGTACTCGCTCGCCTTCAGGCGGAAGTACCCGAAGTTCAACGGCCTGATCTGGGCCTATCACTGGATGCAGGTGGGCCTCTACGAGCCGCTGCTCGTCGGCGCCGACGGGGACGAGCGGCAGGCCGGGGTCAGAGCCACGGTCGCGCGATTCTGGCAGATGCTGGGCGACCCTCCGCGCTCCCTGCCGCACCAGATGCCGATGACGGCCGCCGTCGCTCCGCGCTTTGCCGAGCGCTACGAGGAGGCCGCGATCGTCTTCGACAATCTCCACTCGATGCACGACGTCATCTCCGACATCCTCGCCAACCACGACGTCCCGCGGGACCGCAAGCGCGCCGAGATCCTGCGCGCAGCGCGGCTCTTCCGCGACGACAGCTCGTACGTCATGCCGGTCGCCGCCTGGCGCGCGATGGCGCGCCACATGGGGGTCGAGAACATGGGCGGGCCGGCCGTCGGATTTCTGACCGCACTGCCCACGCCGACCGTCACCTATGGGGCGGTGATGACGCACGACGACCGTACGGGGGAGATGACCGGCTTCCGGTACGGCGAGGCGACGGGCGGCGCACATTCCGCGCACGACTCGTCGGCCGCCACGACGCCCTCCGACAGCGCGTCGGGCGGCCACGAGGGGCACCGGGCCGAGCCGTCGGCGGTTCCGGCGACCGACCGCGATACCACGCACGCCGCGCACGGGGCCCGCTCGGCGAAGCCCGCTCGGGCGGCGGGGCGCGCGGCGTCACCGAAGCGCCGTCCGGCGGCGCGGCCGACGCCGCCGCGGGCGGCGCCCGCGCCACGCCCCGCGGCGCGCGACACGACAGGCCACCACGGGCACCATCCGTGAGGGGCGGTGGCCGCCGCGCCCGCTTCACCGTACTCGCGCTCCTCTCGCTGCTCGGCGCAGTCACGTCGCCTCTCCCCAGCGCGGCGCACGGCGTGCTGCGGCGCTCCGAGCCGGCGGCCGGCGCGCGACTCTCGGCGGCGCCCCGTGCGCTGCGGCTGATCTTCAACGAGCCGACCGAGCTCGCCGTCGCGCGGCTCGAGCTCGTCGGGCCCGGCGGCGTCGCGGTCGCGCTGTCGCCGGTCCGACACGGCGACACGCCCGTCGTGCTGGTCGCCGACGTCGTCGGGCGGCTCGAAGCTGGTACGCACACGGTGCGCTGGCAGGTCGCCGGGCGAGACGGCCATCCGGTGCGCGGCCGGTTCACGTTTACCATTCTCGCGAACGCGAGTGGAATCGGTCCGGCACCGTCCGACCCCGCCGATCCGGGCGATGGTGTCACGGCGGCCGACAGCGGCGTGACCGTCACGCCACCGCCGGCCCGCGACTCGACGACGCCGACGAGCGTGGTGGCGTTCGACGCCCAATCGCCGCTCTTCGCCGCCGTCCGCTGGCTCGGCTTCGTCGCGACCCTCGCGCTGATCGGCGCCGCCGGCCTGGCCTTCGTCGTCCTCCCCACCGCGGAGCGGCGGGGCGGGGTGCCGGCCGCCGTCGTGCGCGCCGCGGCGGGACGCGCGCGCGCGCTCGGGCAGCTCGCCGCTGGCGCGCTCCTCGCGGCGGGTGCGCTACGCCTCGCCGCGCAGTCGGCGGCCATGAATGCCGATGCCGCAGGGGACGGCACGTCGCTGGCCACCATCGTCGGCGAGACGCTGTGGGGAAGGGCGTGGGCGATCCAGGCGGTCGCCGCGCCCCTCGCCCTTGCCGGCTTCCTGCTGCTCGCGCGCCGTCCGGCGGGGGCCCGCGTGATCGTCCTGCTCTCCGTCGTGGCGACCTGTGTCGGCGCGTCGCTGTCCGGTCACGCCGCCGCGGCGTCGAGCCTCGCGATCGCCGTGCCGGTCGACGCGACGCACGTCCTCCTCGCCGGAGGATGGCTCGGGACACTTCTTGCGCTGGTCGTCGCGGGTGTGCAGTCGGTGGGAGAAGCGCCGGAAACCGAGCGCGCGGGCACCGCCGCACTGCTCGTGAACGCGTTCTCGCCGCTCGCGCTGCTTTGTGCCGCGGGCGTCGCGCTCACCGGCGCGATCTCGGCGTGGCTCAACCTCGGCTCCCTCTCGGCGCTGGCGAGCAGCGAGTACGGACGCACGCTCGCCGTGAAGCTGGCCGCCGTCTCTCTCGTGGCGCTGACCGGCGCCTACAACTGGCGCCGTGTTCGTCCAGCGCTCATGCGAGAGGAAGGGAGGCGCCGGCTGAGCCGCTCGGCGACGCTCGAGCTGATCGTCGGCGCGATCGTACTCGCGGTCACCGCCGTGCTGGTCGCGACGCCGCCGCCGGGCGCGCCGCCGTGAGCGAACGGGCGGACGGTGCACGCGCGCCGGTGGCGGGGTAATATTGGGGGGAGCCGAGCAGGCTCGAGGCGACCCGGTAGCTCAGTCGGTAGAGCAACGGACTTTTAATCCGTAGGTCGTGGGTTCGAGACCCACCCGGGTCATGGCGGTCGAACGGCGGGGCCGGCGCGCAGGCGTGCGGCCCCGCCGTTCGCGCCTCGCGAGTACCCGTCACAAGCACCCAGGCTCACCATGCCAGCTGAAACGCGAGCGGGTGGCTCGCCGATCCGCGTCGCGATAGTCGGCGCGGGCCACGTCGGCGCCACCTTCGCCTACGCACTCCTGCTCAGCGGCCTCGCCTCCGAGGTCGTGCTCGTGGACACGGACCGTGACCGGGCCGAGGGGGAGGCGATGGACCTCGCGCACGCCGTGCCGTTCAGCCGGCCGGCGCGCGTCTGGGCGGGCGACCTCGCGGAGACCGCGGGCGCAGCGATCACCGTCGTCACTGCGGGGGCGGGTCAGCGTCCGGGCGAGACGCGACTCGACCTCGCGAGTCGAAACGCGCGCGTGATCCGGGACGTCGCCGCGGGCATCGCGCGGCACAACCCCGAGGGTCTCCTCGTCGTCGCCACGAACCCGGTGGACGTGCTGACGAGGATCGCGCAGGAGGAGAGCGGGCTGGCAATCGAGCGCGTCGTGGGGTCGGGGACGATCCTCGACACGGCGCGGCTGCGCTACCTCGTCGGCCAGGAGCTTCAAGTGGACCCGCGGAGCGTGCACGCCTACGTGATCGGCGAGCACGGCGACAGCGGCGTCCCGGTGTGGTCGTCGGCGAGCGTCGGCGGCGTCCCGCTCGAGGCATTCGCGATGTCGCGCGGGATCCCGTTCGACGACGGAGTGCGCGAGCGGATCGCGCGCGAGACGCGCGATGCCGCCTACGAGGTGATCCGCCGCAAGCGTGCCACCTACTATGCGATTGCTTCCGGGTTGGTGCGCCTCGTCGAGGCCATCGTGCGCGATCAGCGGACCGTGCTCACCGTCTCGACGCTCGTCACGACGGACCACGGCTACCGGGGCGTGGACGGGCTGGCGCTGAGCGTGCCGTGCGTCGTGGACCGGCGCGGTGTCGCCGCGGTCCTCGCGCTCGCGCTCGACGAGCGCGAGACGGCGGCCCTCAGTCGCTCGGCCCGTGTGCTGGCCGCGGCGCGCCGGAGTGTGGACGAGGGCGCGCAGCGGCGCGCGTGAGCCGCGCGCCGCTGCGCGCCCGCTAGCCGGCGCGGTCGGTCGCCGCGGCGCGGACCGCCGGGTCGTCGGCCCGTAGGAGCGCGCGGCGCTCGCCCTCGTCGCGGCGGCCGAGGAACTCGCCGATCGGCGCCAGCGTCTCGATGTGGTCGCAGAAGATCTTGAACGTGGCGAGCATCGGCACGGCGATGAACGCGCCCGGCACGCCCCAGATCCACCACCAGAACGCGAGCCCGACGACGATCGCGACCGGGTTGAGCGTCAGGCGCTTGCCGAGCAGGAGCGGACTGACGACGTTCGCCTGCACTAGGTTGATGGCGAGGAACGCCGTCGGCACGAGGAGCGCGCGTCCCACGCCGTCGAACGTCGTCACCGCGGCCACGGTGAGGATCGCCGTCATCGTCGCCGCGCCCAGGTAGGGGATGAACTCGAGGAAGAAGACGAGGACGCCCCAGAGGATCGGGTTCGGCATCCCGAGCAAGTACATCGCTGCCGCGACGAAGAGACCTTCCAGGACGTTCACGAGGGCCGTCGTGAGCAGGTAGGTCGAAATGGACGACTCGGTCTCGCGCGCGATCTGCACCGCGGTACGCTTGCCCTGCAGGTTCGGGAGGACCTTGATCAGCTTCTGCAGAAAGAGGTCGCCCGCGGCGAGCAGGAAGTAGAGGAGGATGATGACCTCCAGCAGTCCGGCGAGGAAACGCTGCGTCGTGCCGAACACGCGCGCCACGATGCTGGGCCCGCGAATCACCACCTCGTTGGCGGCGCGCGCGGCGCCGGGCACCGTCGTCGCGTTGGCGACCTGCTCGGCCGTCTTGCTCACGCGCTCGACCGGCCTGAGGATGCTGGAGACCTTTGCGTTCACGTTCGCCATCGTCGCCGGCGCCTTCTCGACCCACCCCTGCACGGGCGCGGCGAGCTCGTAGACCCCGAAGGCAAGGGCGCCGAGGAGGGCGACGATGACGACGATGGCGCCGATCGGCGGCGGGATCCGCAGCCGCGCCATCGCGCGCACCACCGGGCTCAACAGGAAGTCGAGAAGGACCGCGAGTGTGACCGGGAGGAGGAAGTCGCGCGCGAAGTAGAGGGTGTAGAGCAGGGCGAGCACGGCGAGGACCGTCACCCCGAGCGAGCGCCCGGCGGGGCTCTCGAGCGCTTCCGCGGTCCGCGAGATGTCGGGTGCGGGCGCCCCGGGCTCGACCGGCGTCGCCGTGGCGGTCGGGTCCACGTCCGGCGCGAGGACGGAGTGCTGGTCGGGCGGACTGGGGCTCATCGGGGCCGGGAGCGGGTGGTCGTCGTCTCGCTACGCCGATCTCAGGAGCAAAAGTCGTGAGCGCGCGTCGGACCGGCTCGCCGAGGGCGCTCCTTGCCCCCGGCGGGCGTCGGGCGCGACATTCTCGCCGACCCCCGGCCCCCCTGATGCCCGACGCCTCCACTCTCGCCCTCTTCCTCGGCGCGACGCTCGCCCTCAACGTCACGCCTGGCCCGGACATGCTCTACGTCATCGCCCGCAGCGGGAGCGAGGGGCGGCGTGCCGGCATCGTCTCGGCGCTCGGCATCTCGACCGGGGGGCTCGTCCACACGGCGCTCGTCGCCGCCGGCCTGTCGCGACTCCTCGCCGCGGTCCCCGCGGCCTACGACGCCGTGCGCTTCGCGGGGGCCGCTTATCTGGTGTACCTCGGCGTCCGTGCCCTCGCGCGGCCGGCGCGCGGTGGCGACCGAGCGGCCGTTGCCCCGCCTCCTGCCTCGCTCGGCGCGATCTACCGGCAGGGGATCCTCACGAACGTCCTCAACCCGAAGGTCGCGCTGTTCTTCCTCGCCTTTCTGCCGCAGTTCGTGGACGCGCGGCTGGGCAGCGCGTGGGCGCAGCTCGTCTTCCTCGGCGTGCTGTTCAACGTCTCGGGGACGATCGTCAACGTCGCCGTGGCGCTGGCCGCGAGCGGGGCGGCCGACTGGGCGAGACGCCGCGCGACGCGCTCGGCGGCGCTGCTGCAGCGGCTCACCGGCGCGCTGTTCATCGCGCTCGGCGTGCGCCTCGCGCTGGCGGGGCGCCGCTAGCGGCGCCCGCGGCCGACCGTCAGGCGGTGGCGATCGCGAGAATGCTCTGGCCCACCGGCGGGTGCACGATCTGCTCGACGGGCATCAGCCACGGCACGACCCACCGGTCGTAGAACGCGGCGCGCGACGCGTCGATCGTGCGCCACTTGAAGACGCGGCCGGCGAGGAACCAGGCGGCGATGCCGAGCGAGTTGACGTAGCGAAGCCGGACGTCGCGGAAGCCGCCGGCGGCGAGCGCGCGGCGCAGCGTCCGCTTGCTGTAGCGGCGGTAGTGCTCGAACTCCTCGTCGAGCGAGCCGTAGATCGCCTGCACGGCCGGCACGAAGATCAACGCCTTGCCCTCGGGGCGGAGGACGGCACGCGCGGCGCGCAGGAAGGAGACGTCGTCCGGCGTGTGCTCGAGCACGTTCACGGCGACGAGCGAGTCCATGCCGCCTACGTCGTGGCAGTCCTCGAGGTAGCCCTGCACCGTGCGCACGCCCGGCCGCCCGCCCAGCCGCTCGCGAAGGATGGGGTAGTTGTTCACCGCCGGCTCGACGGCGACGAGCTCGCGCACTCCGGTCTCGCGGAGCAGGTGCTCGGCGAACGTGCCGATCCCGGCGCCGACCTCCACGGCGCGTGTGCCGGTATGGGGCGCGAACTGGCGGGCGATGAACCGATAATAGTTCGGTGCCGCCGCGAGGGCGTCGAGCTCGGTGCCGGAGTAGGCGAAGTCGCTGGGCATCGCGCTGGGAGCGGTGGGCTGGCCGGAGACCGGCCTGGGGAGGGATGCGGCGCTCGTGCTGCTCATGACTCGGGGCTCAGCGGAGGTTGTACTTCAGGATGCACCAGACGGCGCGCACGCCGTCCTTCCAGCCGATCTTCTTCCCCTCCTTGTACGTGCGGCCGTCGTAGCCGATTCCGACTTCGTAGATGCGGCAGTCGAGCTTCGCCACCTTGGCCGTGATCTCCGGCTCGAAGCCGAACCGGTTCTCCTCGATCTGAATCTCCTGGATCACCGAGCGGCGGAAAACCTTGTAGCAGGTCTCCATGTCGGTGAGGTTCAGGTTCGTGAACATGTTCGAGAGCGTCGTCAGCACCTTGTTGCCGACCGAGTGCCAGTAGTAGAGCACGCGGTGCGGGCGCCCGCCCATGAAGCGCGACCCGTAGACGACGTCGGCGTGGCCCTCGATGATCGGCGCGACGAGCTTGGGGTACTCCTGCGGGTCGTACTCGAGGTCGGCGTCCTGGACGATGACCACCTCCCCGGTGGCCGCCGCGAACCCGGTCCGCAGTGCCGCGCCCTTCCCCTTGTTCCGCTCGTGGTAGACGACGCGCGCCACGCGGCCGTCGACCTTGTCGCGCAGCAGCTCGCGTGTGCCGTCGGTCGAGTAGTCGTCGACGACGATGATCTCCTTGTCGGCGATCGGCGACGCCTGCACCTCGGCGAGGATCTTCTCGATGGTGCGGGCTTCGTTGTAGCAGGGAATGACGATCGAGAGCTTCATGAACCCGGTGGAGCGTGTGGTACGGAGGGATGCGGCGCGCGCCGGCGCGAACGACGAAGGGTGCCGCGGAGCGGGCACCGCGGCGGCGCCGGACGGCCGCATGTGCCTAGACGATGGGGCGGGTGGCGGCGCAACCCCGCGCAAGCCGGGCGTTCGTCAGCGGCGCGCGGTGGCGGTCCGCGTCGCGTGCTCGTAGACGATCCGCGAGAGGTCGGCGATGAGCGACCGCGCGACCTCCTCCTCGGCGATGCCGCGGGTCAGCACGACGAGCACGAACGGCGGGCGGCCGGAGGGATACACGATCGCGGCGTCGTGGAGAACCCCCCGAATCTGCCCGGTCTTGTGCGCGACTCGCGTCCCGCGTGGCAGGCCGGCCGGGATCTCCCCGTTCAGCTCCTGCCGGAAGAGCACGTCCCGCATCAGCGCGCACCCGGCGGGCGAGGCGGCGCGGTCGAGGGCGATCGCCGCCATCAACGTCGCGAGGTCGCCGGCCGTCGTGACGTTGTTCAAGCCGCGGTCGAACGCCTTCTGGTCCTCGACGCCGCGCAGGACGCGCGTCCGCGTCGCCCCGAGCCGGTGCGCCGTGGAGTCGACGCGCGCCGGCCCGACGAGCGCGATCACGGCGTTCGTCGCCAAGTTGCTCGAGCGCGTGATCATGCGCTCCATCAGCTGCCGTACGGCGATTCGGCGCCCGACCTCCGCGTAAAGCGCGCTGTCGTCGTCGTCCGCCGGGTCGAGGGCGTACGCCGACCCGTCCACGATCGAGCCGAAGCGGTTGACGAGCAGCACCTGCTGCTCGAGCCGCGCCGAGCCGGCCTCGGCCTGGCGCACGAGCGCGATCATCACCGGCACCTTCATCGTGCTCGCCGCGTGAAAGACGGTGTCGGCGGCGATCGAGAGGGCGTCGTCGGCGCCGAGGTCGCGGAAGGAGAGGCCGACGACGGCGCCCGGCTGGTCGGCGATGCGGCGCTCGAGCCGGGCGCGGAGCGAGTCGTCGGCCGCGTCGCGCGTCGCGCCCGGCGCGGCACCGAGCAGCGCGGCGAGCGCCACGATCGAAGGGGCGAGAGTCATGGCGCGAAAGCTACCGGGAGCGGCGGCGGCCGCAAAGCGCGACTCGCGCCGCGTGATGTGCCATGAGTCACGACGTGTGTGTGACGCGGCTCATCGTAGGACGATGCATGTGCCGTCTCGCAGAGCGTAAACGCGGTTACTTCTTGTTCGGCTCGCTCGTAATACAAACACCACGGCGTAACACGCCTCAACGCCCTTCCCGCCGCCGACGCACCCATGCTGCCGCCCTCGTCCGACAACGACGACCTCTCCCAGAGCCCGCACGTCGTGTCGCAGGCGCAGTTGAAGCGCGAACGCCTCCGCTTCACCAACTTCGTCTTCACCCGCACGCCCGCCGGGCTGTGCACCGCCGAAGTCGAGCTCGAGTGGATGGAGGGCGTGCGGGTGGTGGGGAAGGCGAGCGGGCAGTCGAGCCCCGTCAGCGACCTTCGGGTCGCCGCCGAGGCGACGCTCAAGGCGATCGAGCTCTTCTCCGAGGGGGCGCTCGATCTCGACCTTTTGGGGGTCAAGGCGCTGCGCGCCTTCGACGCCAACATTATCA
>Ga0307413_10000210_pt1 | contig 16998 bp, 13 predicted proteins | sample DK1Ometagenome_3_FD_203714 | JGI IMG/M metagenome (GOLD analysis project Ga0307413, IMG submission 203714) | Maize rhizosphere microbial communities from greenhouse at UC Davis, California, United States - DK15-O-2 | ecosystem: Host-associated > Plants > Roots > Rhizosphere > Soil | place: USA... | reverse complement strand
CTGTCGGCCGCCGTCGTCGCCCACCTCGCGCTCGACCACGGGCTGGCGGACGCCGTGGCCCGCTCGCTCGACTACGTCCACGAAGCGATCCGCACGGCGCCCGGCCTGGGGGCCGGCCACGGACCGCTCAACCACTTCGCCTAACGCTCGGGGAGCCGCGCGACGAGCCCCTCGACCAGCCGCTCGAAGCGCTCTCCGACGCGCGTCGTCGTCTCCAACACCTCGGCGTGGTCCAGCTTCGTCGGCGAGATGCCGCAGGCGAGGTTGGTGATGCAGCTGATTCCGACGACGCGCACGCCGAGCGCGCGCGCGACGATGACCTCGGGCACGGTGGACATGCCGACGGCGTCGGCGCCGAGGCGATCGAGCATGCGCACCTCGGCCGGCGTCTCGTAGGTCGGTCCGAGCAATCCGGCGTAGACGCCGTCGAGGAGGCGCACGCCGGCGTCGCGGGCGACCGCGTGCAGCAACCGCCCCAGCGCGCGATCGTAGGGCGACGACATGTCCGGGAACCGCTCGTCGCCACCCTCCTGCGGGCCGGCCAACGGGCTGCGGAACATGAAGTTGACGTGATCGTCTATCCGCATCAGGTCGCCCGGCCGCATGGTGCGGCGGATCCCGCCCGCGGCGTTCGAGACGACGAGCGTGCGCGCCCCGAGCGCGTGGAGGACGCGCACCGGGAAGCCGGCGAGCGCGGCGTCGTGCCCCTCGTACATGTGGAAGCGGCCGGCCAGCGCGACCACGGGACGACCGCCGAGCCGGCCGCCGATGAGGGCGCCGGCGTGCCCGACGACGGTCGCCGTCGGAAAGCCCGGCACCTCGGCGAACGGCACGCGTGTCGCGCCTTCGATGCGCGCCACGAGCCCGCCGAGGCCCGAGCCGAGGATGATCGCCGCGGCCGGCGAGGGGAGGCCGCCGAGGCGCTGGCGCACCACCGCGGCGGCACGCGTCGCCGCCGCGCCGCCGTATTCACCCTCCGCCGCCCGGCGATCCTTCCGCTGGGCGCGACGGGCCGCCGAGGTGCCGCTCGCCGTCACGCCGCCGCTCCGTCGGCGGCCGGCGCGCGCAGCTCGGCGATCTCGCGGCGCACGGACGCGATGAGCGCCGACCGCTCCTCGTAGGGGAGGAAGCAGCTCTCGAAGCCGTTGAGGGCAACCGTGCAGAGCTCATCGAAGGTGAAGTCGAGCTCGCGCGCCGCGTGCTCGTACTCGTCACTCAGCGTCGTGCCGCTCATGAGCCGGTTGTCGGTGTTGAGGACGACGTTGAGCCCGCGGTCGAAGTACTCGCGGAACGGGTGCGCATCGTAGGAGCGCGCCGCTCGCGTCTGCACGTTGCTCGTCAGGCAGATCTCGAGGGCGATGCGGCGGTCGTTCACGTAGTCGGTGAGCGACTCGTCCTCGATCAAGCGCGTCGCGTGGCCCACCCGGTGCGCGCCGCAGACGTGGAGCGCCTGCCGCACCGACTCGGGGCCGTCGCCCTCGCCGGCGTGGCAGGTGCAGGCGAGGTCATGCTCGCGGGCGTGGAAGAATGCCGCCGCGTGCTGCGACGCCGGGAAGCCCGCCTCGCCGCCGGCGAGGTCGAAGCCGACGACGCCGCGCTTGCGGTAGGCCACGGCGAGCCGCGCCACCTCGAGCGACACCGCGGGGTCCATGGTCCTAATCCCGCAGACGATCACGCGGCCGATTATCCCGCGTTCCCGCTCGGCGCGCGCCAGACCGCGGAGGGGCGCCTCCACGGCGGCCCCGAGTGCGAGGCCGCGCCGCACGTTGAGCACGGGGGCGTAGCGGACCTCGATGTAGCGCACCCCCTCGTCGGCGGCGTCCACCGCGAGCTCGTAGGCGATGCGTTCGAGGGCGCTCTCCGTCTGCATCACGGAGAGCGTCACCTCGAAGCGCTTGAGGTACTCCTCGAGGGTCTGCGCGTCGCGCACGAGCATGTAGTCGCGCAGGCCGTCGGCGTCGGCGCGCGGCATGCGCACCCCCTGCTCCGCCCCCAGCTCGAGCAGCGTCGCGGGCCGGACGGAGCCGTCGAGGTGACAGTGCAGCTCGGCCTTCGGCAGCCGGCGGAGCCGCTCGCGGCCGGGCGTCGGCACGGCGCTCACCACGACGCCTCGGCCCCCGTCGCCACCTTGATGCGTCGCTCGGTGGGCGGCCGCAGACCCGCGGCGTTGGCCCGCACGTAGTTCACGAGCGCGTCGAGGTCCACGACGTTCGTGTTCTCCGTGGAGACCGCGGCCCGCGAGAGCGCGAGCCCGTCGGCGCCGGTCGCGATGTAGTCGTTGACGACGATCGTGTAGAGCGCGGCGTCGTCGAGCGGCCGACCGTTCGCCAGCACCGCCGAGACGATGCGCCGTCCCGGCGGACGCTTCGGGTCGTAGACGAGGGTGACGCCGCTGACGTGGTCCGACGGCTTCTCGCCGTCGAGCCGACGCTCGAGGAATTCCCGCACGGCGCTGCCCTTCGCGCGGATCCGGTAGAGCAGATTCCCGAACGGCTGGATCTCGAACAGCGTGCCGTACGTGGCTGGACCCGCGCGGAGGTCGGCGCGGATGCCGCCGTTGTTCATGAGGGCGAGGTCCCCCTTCGCCGCCCAGCGCTGCGCGTCGGCGAGCAGGTTACCGAGCGCGTTCTGGTCGCCCTCCTCGCGGATCGCCTCGGCGATCGTCGCCACGGGAGTGTCGACGATCGGCGCCACCTCGCCCACGGCGCGTGTGACGATGCGGGAGACGGCGGAGTCGGCAGAGTACTCCGCGGTCCTCACCTCACGCACCTCGGCGCGCGGGTCGGACGTGACCCGGCCGGCGCCCGGCACGACGTCGAGGTCCAGGACGGCGATGGACCGCCCGCTCGACCGCGCCTGCACGATCGGGACGCCGCGCACGTTGACGTCCACGAAGCTGTGCGTGTGCCCGCTCACGACGGCGTCCACGCGCTCCCTGAGGCGGCGGACGAAATCCACGATCTCGCCGCCGCAGGCCGTCGAGCCGTCGGCCTTGCAGAAAGCCCCGGCGTGCGCGACGACCAGGACGAGGTCGGCCCCGCGGCCGCGGAGGGTGCGGGCGATCGAGTCCACGATCGGCGCCGGGTCGTCGAAGCGCAGGCCGACGACGTTCGCCGCCCGCGTGTCCGTCGCCGTCTCGACCGTCGACACGCCGACGATGCCGATCCGCAGGGGGCCGCGCTGGACGAGCGTGTCGTTGCGCACCCACTCGACGTCGCGACCGTCGACGTACCGGACATTGGCGCCGAGGAAGGCGTAGCGGGCGCCTCGCATGCGGGCCCGCAGCGTGTCCTGTCCCCAGTCGAACTCGTGGTTGCCGAGTGCCGCCGCGGCGTAGCCCACTGTGTTGAAGACGTCCACTACGGGGCGGCCGAAGGCGAGGTTCGAGGCGGGGGTGCCCTGCATCTCATCCCCGCCGTCGAGAATGATCGTCTCGCACCGCGGACCGCAGTCGCTCCGGGCGCGGTCGATCGCCGCTGCGACAGCGGCGGCCCCGCCGAGCAGGGTGCCGCGCGAGTCGGCGCGGGGCTCGAGGGCGCCGTGAAAGTCGTTGGTCGCGACGATCCGCAGCCGCACTGCGCCGGGCGCGAGCGGAGCGGCGGCGGACGGCTCCGGCGTGGGACGGTCCGACGTCGCGCCACCGCCGACAGCGGGTGAGCTTCCCGGTGGGGGGGCCCCCCCGCCCGCCGCCGACGTCGCGGCACCGCCGGCGGCCGGCGCGGGACGCGGGCGGGCCTCGTACGCCCGCTCCAGCGCCCCCGCCGGCTCGAGCCGCCAGTTCTGCCTGAAGTAGTCCTCCGGACGGATCGTCCGCCGGCGCCGCACCTCGTCGATCAGCAGCTGGCGGATCTCCTGCTGCTTGTCGTAGACGACCGGCGCGCCGCGCAGCATGGCGAAGCCGCCGCCCCCCGTCTGTCGGTAGTTGTTGAGCGCCATGGTGAACGAGTCGCCCGGCGCCACCGCGCGCCCCTTGAAGCGGAGGCGCGTGACGCGCGACCCGAGCGGCTTCGACAGGTCGAGGACGTAATCCACGCCGGAAACGATGTCGAAGTTGTAGCCCGGCACCTCGGGGTCGGCGAGCGGCCCGTCCGCGCCCGGCGCGTACGCCCGGTAGTAGCGCGCGCTGTGCTCCAGGTACTGCCGCAACTGGCGGCCCGAGATGCGTACCGCGCGGAGCGTGTTGTCGTACGGGTAGAGCTGGGCCAGCTGGGCGACCGTGATCGCGCCCGAGTCCAGCTTGGCGTCGAGCGTGAAGGCGGCGGTCGAGGCGATGTCCGCGTTGGTCGCCTTGCGCTCGACCTCGAGGATGAAGTCGATCAGCGGCGTGTCCACGACGCGCGCCGAGTCTCCCCGCCAGGCGACGGGCGTGGTGCCGATCGGCGTCGTCACGTACGACACCGTCTCCTGGTGCGCGCGCTCCGTCGCCGCCCTCACCGCGGCCTGCTCCGCGTGACCAGCCGACTGCACGAGCGCGCTCGTCGCGCGGCCGGCGACCACCCGGCGGGCGGCACCGCAGCCGGCGACCGGCAGGTGGGCCACGCCGACGCTCGTCGCCCAGTTCTTCGGCTGCAGCAGCAGCGTCGAGCCTTCGACGCGGTTCGCGAGCTCCTTGTGCGAGTGGCCGAAGACGAGGAGGTCGATCCCCGGCACCTCGCGCGCGACCCGCGCCGACACGTTCTCGCTCGGCACGCCCGTGCTCACCGTGTCGTAGCTCGACGGCTCGCCGAGCCCCGAGTGCAGCACGGCGACGATGACTTCGGCGCCGGCGCGACGCGCCTCCTCGACCGCCGTCCGCACGTTCGGCACGATGTCGCGGAAGAGGAGGCGGCCGGCGATGTTGTCGCGGTCCCAGATCGCCGCGCCGGGCGTCGTCGCGCCGACGATCCCGACCTTCACGCCGGCCCGCTCGACGACCCGGAACGCCGGGAACGCGCGCTCGCCGTTGGCGCGGAAGGTGTTTGCGGACAGGAACGGAAAGCGGGCCTGGCCGGCGGCGCGGGCGAGGATCGCAAGGCCGTAGTTGTACTCGTGGTTGCCGATCGCCGCCGCGTCGTACTGCATCGCGTTCATCGCCGCGACGACCGGGCTGAGCGTGTCGCCGCTCACCCGCGCCGCGACGTAGGCGAGCGGGTTGCCCTGCAGCAGGTCGCCGGCGTCCACGAGGATCACCCGGCCGGGGTTCGCGGCGCGCACCGAGTCCACGATCGTCGCCGCGCGCGTCAGCCCGCGGACAGCCTCGGGCGCGTCGGCGTAGTAGTCCCAGGCGCGCAGCCGGCCGTGGACGTCCGTCGTCGCCGCGACGACGACGTCGGTCACCGCGGTGCAGGTGGAATCGGCGGGCGGGGCGGTCGCGGCGGCGGCGGCGGGCACGGGCGCAGGCGCCGCCGGCGCGGTAGAGGCAGGCGCTGGCGCGGGGTCGGCGGCGGGTCGGACACAGCCGGTCAGGAGGCCGGCGGCGAGCGGAAGGGCGCAGGTAAGGCGATGCATGGACAGAAGCTAGCGGGCGCCCGCGGCGGAAGGGAGTGCGCTGGCCGGCCCGCGAGGCGACGTTGACTGGCGCCGCAGCGACGTGCGACCTTGAGCCCGGCCGTCGCCCCTTGGCCCGCCGTTCACCTCCGCCGATACGAGACCGTGACAGGACGACCGCTTCTCCTTCCGCGGGCCAGGCCACATCGTGTGCTCGCCGGCGGGCGCCGCCGTTCGTCGTGAAGCCCCTCATCATCGGCATCGCCGGCGGGTCGGGCTCCGGCAAGTCCACTGTCGCACGCAAGGTGGCCGAGGCGCTCGAGGAAGCCTCGGTCGCCTTCATCGACATGGACGCCTACTACCGCAACTTCGCGCACCTGCCGATGGAGGAGCGGCAGCGCGTGAACTGGGACCATCCGGACGCCTTCGACCTCGAGCTGCTCGGCGACCACCTGGCGCGGCTCGTGGACGGCGAGGCGGTCGACAAGCCGGTCTACGACTTCGTCTCGCACACGCGCAGCGCGACCGCGATCCGCGTCGAGCCGACCGACGTCATCGTCATCGACGGCATCCTGCTCTTCGTGGACGCGCGGATCCGCGACCTGTGCGACGTGAAAGTGTTCGTGGACACGGACGCCGACATCCGCCTCATCCGGCGCATCCGCCGCGACATGAAGAAGCGTGGCCGCCCCCTCGACTCGATCCTCGAGCAGTACCTCTCGACCGTCCAGCCGATGCACCTGCAGTTCGTCGAGCCGAGCAAGCGTTACGCCGACGTCATCGTGCCGCGCGGCGGCCACAACGCGGTCGCGATCGAGATGATCATCGCCAAGATCCACCGACGTCTCTCTGCGCAGCGGGCGTGACCCACGCCCCGTCGGCCTCGACCCAGGCGCACGTTCTCGTCGTGGATGACGAGCCGGACATCGTCGCCCTCGTCGCCTACCACCTCGCGAGAGCCGGCTACCGGGTCTCGACGGCGGCCGACGGCGCGGAGGCGCTGGCGTCCGCACGGCGCGAGCGCCCCGCGCTTCTCGTGCTCGACCTGATGCTGCCGGGCCTTTCCGGCTTCGACGTGCTGCAGCAGCTCCGCTCGGGCGACGACACGAAGGACATCGCGGTGCTCCTGCTGACCGCGCGGAAGGAGGAGCCGGACAGGATTCGGGGCTTGTCGCTCGGCGCCGACGATTACCTCTCCAAGCCCTTCAGCCCGCAGGAGCTGGTGCTTCGGGTGGGCGCGATCCTGCGCCGGCTCGCGGCGGCCGGAGCGAGCGGCGGCCCGTCCGATGTCGTGCGGCTCGGACCTCTCAGCATAGACCGCGCAGCGCACCAGGTCACGGTGGACGGGAGCGACGTCGACCTGACGCCGACCGAGTACAAGCTCCTGCTCACGCTCGCCGAGCGGCGAGGCCGCGTGCAGGCGCGGGGTCACCTCCTCGAGACCGTGTGGGAGGCGGCGCCCGACATCCAGACCCGCACCGTGGACATGCACGTCCAGCGGCTGCGCACCAAGCTCGGCCCGGCCGGCGACATGATCGAGACCGTACGCGGCTTCGGCTACCGGCTTCGCGCGGCCGAGCCGCGCGGCCGATAGGCACGCGGGCCCGCGGCCGGCGACGATGCGACTCGCCCACCGACTCCTGCTCGGCTCCCTCCTGCTCGTCGGCGTACTGGTCGTGGTGGTCGTCCTCGTGATCGACCGACAGCTCCACACGCGCCTCATCGAGCTGACCACCGACGACCTCGCCCGGGAGGCGCGGCTCCTCGCCACGCAGTGGACGGGCAACGCCGACGCCGATTCGCTCGCCGACGTCGCTGGTGCCGCGCTCGGTCACCGCGTGAGTCTCGTGAACGCCGAGGGGGTCGTGGTCGGCGACTCCGAGTTCGACGAGCCCGCGCTCTCGCGCCTCGAGAACCACCTCGGCCGCCCGGAGATCGCCGCCGCGATACGAGGCGGAGTCGGCACGGCGCGCCGGGTGTCACCGTCCGCGGGCGACGAGGAGTACTACGTCGCGGTGCGGGCGGCGCTCGGCGTCGCCCGCGTCTCGCAGACGACGCGCTCGCTGGAGAGCATTTTCGCCCGGGCGCGTTCCGACGTCTACGCCGCGGGGCTGCTGGCCCTCGTCTGCGCCGGCGCGCTCTCCTTCATCTTCTCCCGCTCGGTATCGCGACCCATCGTCGAGCTGCGCGACGTCGCGCGCGCCCTCGCCGGCGGGGAGCTCACGAGGCGCCCTGCCCTCTCCGCGCCGGGCGAGGTCGGCGACCTCGCGAGCGCGCTCCACCGCCTCGCCGAGCAGCTCGGCGGGCGCCTGCGCGCGATCGAGGCCGAGGAGTCGCTCGTCGGCAGGCTCTTCGACTCGCTCAACGAGGGGGCCGTCGTCGTGGACCGCGCGCGCACCGTGGTGCGGATCAACGAGGCGGCGCGACAGATCCTGGACGTCTGGGCCCCCACGCCCTTCTCCGCCGACCTCCTGCCGCGCGAGCGCGCTCTCCGCGAGGCGCTAGCCGCCGCGCTGGCGGGCGAGACGTCCGAGCGGGCGGAGGCAGTGATCGGCGCGCGGTGGACGCTGCTCACGGCGCGGCCGCTGAGCGAGGGACGGGCCGTGGTCGCGCTCTTCGACGTGAGCCCGATTCGGCGTCTCGAGGCGGTTCGGCGCGACTTCGTCGCGAACGTGTCGCACGAGCTGAAGACGCCCCTCACCATCGTCGGCGGCTTCGCCGAGACGCTCGACGAGGACGACTCGCTCTCCGCCGAGCAGCGGCGCCACTTCGTGCGACTCATCCGCACCAATACCGCGCGCATGCAGCGCATCGTGGACGACCTGCTCGACCTGTCTCGGATAGAGTCCGGCGGCTGGGTGCCCAATCCGGCGCGCGTGGACACCGCGACCGCGGCCGGGGAGGCGCTCGCCGGGTGCCGAGTGGCCGCCGAGGCCAAGGGAATCCGACTCGACACCGAGATCGCGGCCGACGCGGCGGCGGTCTTCGCGGACCCGACGGCGGTGCGTCAGGTGCTGGCCAACCTGGTCGAGAACGGCGTCCGACACACCGCCTCCGGCAGCGTCACGCCGTTCGCTCGGCGCGAGGGGGACGGCGTCTGGGTCGGCGTACGCGACACGGGCGCCGGCATCGCGCCGGAACACCTGCCGCGCATCTTCGAGCGCTTCTACCGCGTCGACACGGCGCGCTCGCGCGCCGAGGGCGGCACGGGGCTCGGCCTCGCAATCGTGCGTCACCTCGTCGAGGCGCACGGCGGGCGGATTCACGCCGAGAGCGCCGTCGGGCGCGGAACGACCGTCGCCGCCTTCTTTCCCGACGCTCCGGAGCCCAAGCCGGACGGCGTTACGACGTCCTGACTTCGGCCGTGCGTGGCCGTGGCCGAGCGCCGTCACTCTTGGGGAAACATCAACCGGAGAAAGGATGGATGCCACGCAACGTACCTGGGGACGGCCGCCGTACGGCGCCGGGGTCGGAGCTCGGGCGCGGTCGGGGCCCGCTGTTACGCTGCCGTTACGAGAGGCTGCAGACCCCGTTACGCCGCCTTCGCAGACTCCAGTCGAGCGTTGCGGTGACCAACATTCCGCCTCAATGAAAGTTCTACGATTTCGCGGCCATCACCCGCCGCGCGGACCGGTCCGCCATTCTCGCCGCGTTCTGCGGCGCGTCGTGGGGGCTGTCGCCGCGGCGGGCGCCCTCGCCAGCCCTGCCCCCGCGCGCGCCCAGGCGGCGCCCGGCGGGGCCGACTCGCCGGCGACGCGACCCGACTCGGCGGCCTCCGCGCGCGCCGACTCCGCCTCGCGACGCGCTCAGTCGGTGCGCCGGCCCGCGTGGTACGAACGGCTCTCCCTGCGCGGCTACGCGCAGGTCCGATACAACCGGCTCCTGGAAACCAACCCGTCGCTGGTCTGCCAGCAGTGCGATCGATCCATCGGCCGCAACGGGGCCTTCTCGATCCGCCGCGCACGGCTGGTCGTGAGCGGCGACGTGCACGAGCGCGTCTCGGTCTACATCCAGCCCGACCTCGCGACGGACGTCGGATCGGACAAGCACGTCGCCCAGCTGCGCGACGCGTACTTCGACGTCTACCTCGACCAGGGCCGTACGTACCGGGTGCGGTTCGGGCAGAGCAAGATCCCGTTCGGCTTCGAGAACCTCCAGTCGAGCTCCAATCGGCTCCCACTCGACCGCGCCGACCCGCTCAACAGCGCGCTTCCCAACGAGCGCGACATCGGCGTGCTGTTCTACTGGTCGCCCGGTGAGGCGCGCCGGCGGTTCCGCGTTCTCACCGACAGCGGGCTGAAAGGGAGCGGCGACTACGGAGTGTTCGGTGCCGGCGTCTTCAACGGACAGACCGCGAACCGGAACGAGCAGAACAACGGGCTGCACGCGGTCGCCCGGCTCGCCTATCCGTTCCGGCTCGCCAACGGGCAGTTCGTCGAGCTGGGAGCGCAGGGTTATCACGGCCGCTTCGTGATCCCGGCGGCGCAGCGCTCGCCGGGCGTCGCCGGCCCGGCAGAGTTCCTCGACGAGCGCATCGCCGGCAGCCTCGTCGTCTACCCGCAGCCGTTCGGCCTGCAGGCCGAGTGGAACGTCGGCCGCGGGCCGGAATTCGACCCCGGCTCGAGCTCGATCCGCACGCGCCGGCTCGGCGGCGGCTATGTCCAGGCGATGTACCGCGCGCGTCGCGCCGGTCAAACGGTCACGCCCTTTCTGCGCGCACAGCGCTACGACGGCGGGAAGAAGCTCGAGACTGACGCCCGACACTACCGCGTGCGCGAGCTCGAGGGCGGCGTCGAGTGGCTGCCCGTCTCCGCCTTCGAGCTGACCGCGTCCTACGTCACGTCCGACCGACGCTTCGAGGACGCCGCCACGATCGGCAATCGCGAGGAGGGACATTTCCTCCGTCTCCAGGCACAGTTCAACTACTGACGCGCCGTCAACCTCACCCTTCCGAGCTGCCTTCCGTGATCGCTCTCGCCAAACCGCGCGCGGTAGTCCTTCTCGTCGCCTTCGCCACGACCGTCGCTTGTGGAGGGGGCGACCGCGCGCCCGGGGAGACCGGCCGGGCGTCGTCCGGCTCGGTGGACCTCACCGGCGCCGGCGCCACCTTCCCGTATCCGCTGTACTCGAAGTGGTTCAGCGACTACGCGTCGAGGACGGGGGTGAGGATCAACTACCAGTCCATTGGGTCGGGAGGGGGCATCCGCCAGCTCTCCGAGGGGACGGTGGACTTCGGCGCCTCCGACAGTCCGATGACCGACGCCGAGCTCGCGAAGGCAAAGGGGGGCCCGGTGATGCACGTCCCCACCGTACTCGGTGCGGTGGCCGTGACCTACAACGTCCCCGAGCTCCGCGAGCCGCTTCGCCTCACCGGCGAGCTCCTCGCCGACGTCTTCCTCGGCCGGATTACCAAGTGGAACGACGCGCGCATCGCGGCGCTCAACTCCGGCGCGCCGCTGCCAGCGAAGGACATTCTCGTCGTGCACCGCTCGGACGGCTCCGGCACCACGTTCATCTTCACGGACTACCTCGCCGCGACGAGCTCGAGCTGGGCGACCGCGCCCGGCAAGGGGAAGGAAGTGCAATGGCCGGTGGGACTGGGCGGCAAGGGCAACGAGGGGGTCGCCGGCCAAGTGAAGCAGACGCCGGGAACCATCGGCTACGTCGAGCTCGCGTACGCGAAGCAGAACAGGCTCCCGGTCGCGGCGATTCGTAACGCCGCCGGCGAGTACGTCACTCCTTCAGTCGAGAGCGCGACTGCGGCGGCGGCGGGCGTCGCCGAGCGGCTCGGCGCGAGCACCGACTACCGCGTCTCGATCGTCAACGCGCCCGGCGCCGGCGCCTACCCCATCTCGTCGTTCACCTGGATCCTCGCCTACCGAAACCAACCCGATTCGACGAAGGGAAGGAAGCTCGTCGACTTCCTCCGGTGGGCGCTACGCGAGGGGGGCGCGTCGGCGGCGGCGCTCGATTACGCGCCACTCCCGCCCGCGATGGTGTCCCGGCTCGAGCAGCGCCTCGACTCGATCAGGGTCGGCGCCAGGCCGTGAGCGCTCCCGTGGCCGCTCCCGGCACGCCGCCGCTCGGCTCGACGTCCTCGGGCACCGGCCCGCCGAACGGGCCGGCCGCGCTCGGCTCCATCAGGGGCGGCGCGGTCGGTGATCGCATCTACCGCTGGACGATCACCGGCTTCGCGCTCTGCGTGCCGCTCCTCCTCGCGCTGATCGCGCTCGAGCTGGGGAGCGCCGCCTGGCCCGCCTTCCGGCGATTCGGCCTCGGCTTTCTCGCCGAGAGCCACTGGGACGCAGTGAATGGCCGCTTCGGGGCGGGGCCGGCCATCTTCGGCACGGTCGTCTCGTCGATCATCGCGCTGCTCGTCGCGACGCCGCTGGCGATTGGCGCGGCGATCTTCCTGAGCGAGTTCGCGCCCTCCTGGCTCCGCCAGCCGGTCGCCTTTCTCGTGGATCTGCTGGCCGCGATCCCGAGCGTCGTCTACGGGCTGTGGGGGATCTTCGTGCTCGTCCCGCTGCTCCGGACACACGTCATGCCCTTCCTGTCGAACACCCTCCGCCTCGGCGGGACGCCGCTGTTCAGCGGCCCGGCCTACGGGCCGAGTATGCTCGCCGCCGGGCTGATTCTCGCGGTGATGATACTACCCTACATCTCGGCCGTCTCGCGCGAGGTCCTCCTTGCCGTCCCCCGTTCGCAGCGCGAGGCGGCGCTCGCGCTGGGCGCGACGCGGTGGGAGATGATCTGGGACGCCGTGCTCCCCTACGCGCGCTCGGGAATCGTCGGCGGCGTGATCCTCGGGCTCGGCCGGGCGCTCGGCGAGACGATGGCGGTCACGATGGTGATTGGCAACCGCGCCGAGATCTCGGCCTCGCTGTTCGCGCCCGGCTACACGATGGCGTCGCTGATCGCCAACGAGTTCAGCGAGGCGACGAACGAACTCCACCTCTCGGCGCTGATGGCGGTCGGCGCGACGCTCTTCGCCATCACGCTCGTCGTCAGCGCGATCGCGCGCTGGCTGGTCTGGCGCGTCTCGCGCGAGGCGGGCACGTGACGGCGGCCTCGCGCGGCGGGCTACGACGCAGCCACCCGAGCGGAGTACAGCGCGCCTTCGCGGCACGCACCGGCCGCACGCTCGGCCGGCGCCGGGTGGTGAACGGGGCCATGATCGCGCTCACGTACCTCGCCGCGGCCCTCACCACGCTGCCGCTGATCTTCATCCTGGCGCTGCTCGTCGAGAAGGGTGCCTCGTCCATCCGGCCGCACTTCTTCACCAGCCTGCCGGTGCCGGTCGGCGAGGTCGGGGGGGGAATGGCGAACGCGATCGTCGGCACGCTGATCCTCATCGCCACCGCCGCGGCGATCGGCCTGCCGGTCGGCATCGGTGCGGGGCTGTACGTGGCCGAGTACGGCCGCTCGCGGCTGGCCACGGCCGTCCGCTTCCTCTCCGACGTGCTGAACGGCCTGCCGTCCATCGTCATCGGCATCTTCGCCTGGCAGTTCCTCGTGCGGCCGATCGGGCACTTCTCGGCGCTGTCCGGCGGCGTCGCGCTCGGCGCGATGATGATCCCGCTCGTCACGCGCACGACGGAGGAGATGATCCGCCTCGTCCCGACCTCGCTGAACGAGGCAGCGCTCGCGCTCGGCTACTCGCGCTGGCGAACGTCGCTCGCCGTGGTGCTGCGCACGGCGCTCCCCGGCATCGTGACCGGCGCCCTCGTGGCGGTCGCACGGATCGCCGGCGAGACCGCGCCGCTGCTGTTCACCGCGTTCGGCAACCAGTTCTGGTCGGTGCGGCTCACCGAGCCGATCGCCGCGCTCCCACTCCAGATCTTCACCTATGCGATCAGCCCGTACGACGACTGGCACGCCCAGGCGTGGGCCGGCGCCCTCGTCCTCATCGCCCTCGTCCTCGTCATCAGCCTCGTCGCCCGCTTCGTCACCCGGGCACGCTTCGGCGCGGCAGCGGACTGAAATGTTCGCGACGAAGATCGCGCGAGAAGTGGTGGCACCGCGGGCCGCGGAGGGGGCGCGGGACGGCGTGCGGCGCGTCACCCGAATCGCCGCGCACGGGGTGGACGCCTGGTTCGGTGCCGCACACGTGATCCGCGGGGTGAGTCTCGCGTTCGCCGAGGGGGAGGTTACGGCGGTGATCGGCCCGTCGGGGTGCGGCAAGTCCACACTGCTTCGCTGCCTGAACCGGATGCACGAGACGGTGAGCGGCGCGCGGGTGAGCGGGCGCGTCCTGCTGACGGGCCCCGACGGCGTGGCGCGCGACGTCTACGAGCGAGGCGTCAACGCGATCGCGGTGCGCCGCCACATCGGCATGGTCTTCCAGCGCCCGACCCCCTTCCCCACGATGTCCATCCGCGACAACGTCGCGGCGGGCCTACGCGTCGCGGTCGAGGGAATGCCGCCGCGCCGCGAGGTGGACACCATCGTCGAGGACGCTCTGCGGCGGGCTGCGTTGTGGGACGAGGTGAAGGACCGGCTGCGCGCCAGCGCCGTCGCCCTCTCGGGCGGGCAGCAGCAGCGGCTGTGCATCGCCCGCGCCCTGGCGACGCGCCCTGCCGTCCTGCTGCTCGACGAGCCGACCGCCTCGCTCGACCCAATCAGCTCGCAGAGGGTGGAGGAGCTGGTATACGAGCTCCGCCGCGGGATGACGGTCGTCATCGTTACCCACAACATGCAGCAGGCCGCGCGCGTGTCGGACCGCACGGCATTCATGCTTGCCGGCGAGCTTATCGAGGTCGCGCCGACGAATCGACTGTTCACCGCCCCGGCGGACCAGCGCACCGAAGCGTACGTCACGGGGCGGTTCGGATGAGCGGGCCCACGCTCGCCCCGGCGACTTCGGCCCCCGCCGCAACACGCGACGCGAGCCGACCCGACCCAGCGCGCCGCGGATCGGTCGTCGCGCGGGACTTCTCGTTCTGGTACGGGCGGAAGCAGGCGCTGCACGGGGTCAGCCTGACCGTGGAGCCGCGGTCGGTGACGGCGCTGATCGGACCGTCCGGCTGTGGGAAGTCCACCTTTCTGCGCTCGATCAACCGCATGAACGATCTCGTGCCGGGCGTGCGCACGGAGGGGGCGATCCTGCTCGACGGTGAGGACCTCTACGCTCGGCACGTGGATGTCGCGGCGCTTCGCCAGCGCGTCGGGATGGTGTTCCAGAGGTGGAATCCCTTCCCAAAGTCCATCTACGACAACGTTGCGTACGGCCCGCGCATTCATGGCGTTCGCCGCGCCGCGCTCGACGAGATCGTCGAAGGCTCGCTTCGCCGCGCAGCCCTCTGGGACGAGGTGAAGGACCGGCTCCGCCAGCGGGCGACGAGTCTCTCCGGCGGGCAGCAGCAGCGTCTGTGCATCGCCCGCGCGCTGGCGAACGAACCCGAGGTCTTGCTCCTCGATGAGCCGGCGAGCGCCCTCGATCCGATCGCCACCCAGCGCATCGAGGAGCTGCTCTACGAGTTGAAGGGCGAGCTGACGATCGTTATCGTGACGCACAACATGCAGCAGGCGGCTCGCGTCTCGGACTACACCGCCTTCTTCTACCTCGGCCACCTCGTCGAGGTGGACGCCACGCGGCGCCTCTTCACGAGCCCGCGCGAGGCGCGCACCGAGGCCTACATCACCGGGAGGTTCGGATGAGCCCCGCCGAGGTCTCGTCGGGCGGGTCCGCGCCCGGGTTTCGCCACTTCCACGACCAGCTGGCGGAGCTCAAGCGGCGCCTGCTCGAGATGTCCGAGCGCGCCGAGGCGCTGGTGGACCTCGCGGTGGAGGCGCTCCTCACGCGCGACAGCGCGAAGGCCGACGCCGTGATCGCCGGCGATCGCGACGTGGACGTGCTGGAGGTCGAGGTCGAGGAGCGGGCCGTGCAGCTCCTCGCGCTCCAGCAGCCGATGGCGCGCGACCTCCGCTTCGTGATCAGCGCGATCAAGATCTCGAGCGACCTCGAGCGGGTGGGCGACCACGCGGTCAACATCGCGCAGAGCGCGCAGCGGCTGATCGCCAGCCGCTCGGACATCACGCCCGACCCGGAGATCGAGGACATGGCGCGCCGCGCGCGGAAGATGCTCGGCGACGCGCTCGACGCGTTCGTGCGCGCCGACGGCGCGCTCGGGCGCGAGGTGTGCAAGGCCGACGATCAGGTAGACGCCCTGCACGACTCGGTCTTCCGGATCCTGCTCACCCACATGATGGCCGACGCGCGCACGATCACGCCCTCGCTCGAGTTGTTCCTCGTCAGCCGCAACCTCGAGCGCGTCGCGGACTTGGCGACGAACATTGGGGAGGATGCGGTCTTCCTGGCCGAGGGAAAGCAGATCAAGCACGGCCTGCACGAGCGGCGGACGCCGGCCGGCGGCGCGGGCGCGGCCGGCTGACGTGCCACCCCGCGCGCGCACGCCCGCGACCCGGCCGACGCGCGCCGCGCCGCGCGGCCACGGCGAGCCCGCCGCTGAGGAGGGTGTCCGCATCGCGGCGATCGACATCGGCTCCAACTCGATCCGCCAGATCGTCGCCGACGTCTCGCCAAGCGGTGCGATCCGCGTCGTGGACGAGATGAAGGAGGCGCCGCGCCTCGGCGCGGGGCTGCACGAGCGCGGCGAGCTACGCGAGGAGGCGATGCTCGCCGCGATCGACGCGATCGGCCGCATGGCGACGTTGGGCCGGCAGCTCGGCGCCCGCCGCATCGAGGCCGTGGCGACGAGCGCCGTGCGCGAGGCGTCCAACGGGCGCCTGTTCCTCGACCTCGTGCGCGAGGCGACTGGCCTCGAGGTGCGGCTGCTGCAGGGCACACAAGAGGCTCGCCTGAGCTTCCTCAGCGCGCTGGCGCACTTCGAGCTCGGGGCCGGGCGCGCCGTGGTCATGGACATCGGCGGCGGCTCGCTCGAGCTCGCGCTGAGCGCCGACGGCCTCATCGAGCGGCTGCTCTCCTTCCCCTTCGGCGGCATCCGGCTCACCGACCAGTTCCTGAGCCCGGAGCCGCGGCGCCGCAGCGTGCGCGCGCTCCGGCGTCACGTACGCGGCGAGCTGCGCGAGGCGATCGGGCGGCGCGACTGGTACGGCGCGCACGTCTTCGGCTCCGGGGGCACGTTCACCAACCTCGCCGCCATGCACCTCGCGCGGCAGGATGTCCAGACGGCGCGCACGCTGCACGGGACCGCGGTGACGCGGACGGAGCTCGAACACCTGCTCGACGCGCTGCAGGACATGTCGCCCGACGAGCGCGCCAAGGTGGCCGGGCTGAACCCGGCGCGTGCCGACATCATCGTCGCCGGCCTCGCCGTGGCCGCCGAGGTGCTGGGGCTGTTCAAGGCGCGCGAGCTGACGGTCTCGGCGTACGGCATCCGGGAGGGACTCGTGCTGCAGGCGGCGCGCGTCACGCCGGCGATCGCCGACCCGGGCGAGGCCCGCGAGCGCTCGGTGCGCGAGCTGGCGGAGCGCTGTCACTACGAGGAGCCGCACGCCCGGCAGGTGCAGCGGCTGGCGCTACGCCTCTTCGACGCCCTCGGCGAGCGA
>Ga0307413_10000209_pt1 | contig 17040 bp, 14 predicted proteins | sample DK1Ometagenome_3_FD_203714 | JGI IMG/M metagenome (GOLD analysis project Ga0307413, IMG submission 203714) | Maize rhizosphere microbial communities from greenhouse at UC Davis, California, United States - DK15-O-2 | ecosystem: Host-associated > Plants > Roots > Rhizosphere > Soil | place: USA... | reverse complement strand
CCTGCGCCGCCTCCTCGGGGTCGGTCGAGAGCCCCTGGATCGTCTTGCGGAGGTCGGGCACCGCGCCGAGCACCGTCAGCCCGAGGTCGTTCACCGCCTGCTCCGGGTAGCGGAAGCGGCGGTCCACGCGGTCGAGGAGGAGCGCGATGATGACGGCCAGCGCGAGGCTGGCGAGGATCGAGCCGATGATGATCGTCGGACCCGAGTTCGTCGTCGGCTTGAACGGGGCGACGGCGGAGTCGAGCACCTGGACGTCGGAGACCGCGCTCGCCTCGGCGAGCTTGATCGTCTGGTAGCGGCTCGTCAGCTCCATGTTGAGCGCCTCGGCGATCTTCGTGTCGCGGAGGCGGTTGTTCTCCTCTGTCTTTCGCACGGGGATCTGTCGAATCTCCGCTTCGGACAGCGCGACGCGGCGGCCGAGCTCGGCCTCCTGGCGACGGAGCTGGGCGAGGTAATCCCGGGCGAGCTGCGGGATGTCGCGGTTCTGCAGCCGGTCCACCGTCTCCTGCGTCTTGCGGACGGCGTCGTACTCGTCGGTGTACTGCTGGCGCAGCGAGCGCAGCATCACCTGCGCGCTGTCGAGGCGGGCGATGGCGGCGCGCAGGCTGCCGGCGGCGGGGCTGTTGCTGACGTTGAGGATCGCGAGCAGGCTCTGGGGATTCGGGTTGCGAAGCGCCTCCTCGAGGGCCTGCCGGTCCTGCTGCGCCGTGAACCACTGCTGCCGCTGCTGGAAGAAGTTCCCCATCACCGGGTCGGAGAAGCTCTGCACGCCGGGGGCGACGGGAAGCCCCTGGGTGGGCTTCGTGATCGTCGCGACCTGGTGGGCCTGCAGCGCCTGCTCTTGGGCGGTCAAAGCCTTCTGGGCGGTGTCGAGCTGCTGGCCGAGGATGCGCGCCTGCTCGGTCAGCTTGTACTTCTTGAGCGCGGCGGCGACGGTGACGAACTCCTCGAGCCAAGTGTTGAGGATCGACGCGGCGCGGTCGGGGCGGGTGTCGGTGAGCGAGAGCTGGAGGAAGTTCGTGTTCTCGGGGATGCGCGCCGTCATCCGCTTGGCGAGGGCGATGGACGCCTCGCGCGGCGTGACGACGGTGAACTCGAGCTCGTCGCGCCCCTTGAGCGCGGTGGCGGGCGGGGCCCAGCGGAAGCCGACCTTGCGTCCCACGGAGTCGCCGAGGGCCCCCGACTCGACGAGCTGGTCGGTGGACGTCTTGAGCGTGTAGGTGCGCTTGGCGTCGTCCACGGCGAGGACGTAGCGCCCGGGGACGAAGCGGTTGCTGAGCGTGAAGCCGTTGAAGACCAGTGAGTCGCGATCGCTCTCGGGGGTCACGAACAGCCCCTTCTTCATCACGACCGCGTCGGAGATGCGGTAGCTGCGGAGGAGCTCGATCCAGGCGCTGTTGCGGACGATCCCCTCGGAGGTGATCGGGCCGGCGCGCGTGGCGGCGTCCGACATCCCCTCGTTCGAGATCCAGATGCGGGCCTGGGCCTCGTACTCCGGCTTTACGAAGCGGGTCGCGACGACGCCGGCGATGGCGCCGAGAATGAGCGTCGGCAGCATCAGCCACTTGTAGCGCTTGAGCGCCGCCACGTGACGCTTGAGGCCGGAGCCGCGCAGGGCGGCCGGCGCGACGGGCGCCGGGGCGCCCCACTCGGCGGCCGGCGCCAGCGACGCCCCCCGGGTGGGATCAGCGTCGGCCGGGGAGCGCGGAATGAGTTCGCCAGACATGAGAGCGAGAGACGGTGTCGGGGGTCGGGGAGCGGCCGGCCTCCACCCCGGCGGGGTGGAAACGGCGCCGTGTCGGATCATGCCATCGGCCGGCTACGCATTGCAATAGTAAGCCCAGGGCGTTGGCACCCCGTCGCCGCGTGGAGCGCCGGCCGTTGGACGCGGCTTGTGGCGAGGCGGCGGCATGGATTGGGGCGCCGCGGCGACACGGTGTGGCTAGTGTACCACGTTTATCCCTTGACAGGTTCCACTCGTCCTGCAGATTGAGGCGCGACTTTTTCGCCCGGGGCCGTCCGGCTCCGGCCATCCTCCCGCCGTCCGCCCCGCGTCGCACCGTCGCGGCAGGTCGGCCCCTCGCGCCGCCGTCTACACGCCACACTCCGAGTTCATGACCGGCAGCGACGCCACAACCGCCGTTCGCGACCCGCTCTCCATCTCGCCCGAGGTGAAGGCCGGCCTGCGCGTGCTCATCGTCGACGACGACCGGACCCTGCGTGAAGGGTGCGCCAGCGTCCTCCAGATGGACGGCTTCAACGTCAGCTTCACGGGCCGCGGGGACGAGGCGCTGGAGATCGTCCGGCGCCGGAAGTTCGACATCGTCCTCGTGGACCTTTATATGACCCCGGTCTCGGGGATGGAGGTCCTGAAGGCGACGCTCGACGCCAACAAGGACACGATCGTCGTCGTCATGACGGGCAACCCGAGCGTGACGACGAGCATCGAGGCGCTGCGCGCCGGCGCCTGGGACTACCTCCCCAAGCCCTTCTCGGCGGCCCACCTCCAGGTGCTCGTCGGGCGCGCCTCGCACGCCGTGATGGTGGCGCGCGAGACCCAGGAGATGCGCCTCCAGGCGCTCGAGCAGAGTGGGAACAGCGACAAGGTCACCCTGCTCGGCGTCTCGCCCGCCTTCCGCAAGGCGGTCGAGTTGGCGCGCAAGGTCGCCCAGACCGACGCCTCGGTGTTCATCAGCGGGGAGAGCGGGACGGGCAAGGAGGTCATCGCCCAGTTCATCCACAAGCACAGCCGGCGGGCCAGCCGCCACCTGGTGCCGATCAACTGCGCGGCGCTCCCCGAGGGACTCCTCGAGAGCGAGCTGTTCGGCCACCGGAAGGGGGCCTTCACCGGCGCCGACCGCGACAAGCCGGGCCTCCTCGAGACTGCCAACGGCGGCACGCTCTTCCTCGACGAGCTGACCGAGATGTCGCACCCGATCCAGGCGAAGCTGCTGCGCGTCCTCGCCGACGGCGTCGTGCGCCGAGTGGGGAGCGAGCAGCAGGACGCGGTGGTGGACGTCCGCTTCATCTCGGCGACGAACCGCGAGCCGCAGGAGGCGGTGCGCGACGGCATCCTGCGCGAGGACCTGTTCTACCGCCTGCGCGTGGTGCCGATCAAGCTGCCGCCGCTGCGCAACCGGATCGAGGACATCCCGATCCTCGCCAATCACTTCCTGTCGCACTACTGGCAGCGTCACCGCAAGCACGGCGACCCGGCGCCCAAGATCACCGAGGCGACGATGGACCTCCTGCGCTCGCGCCCCTGGCGCGGCAACGTGCGCGAGCTGCAGAACGTGATCGAGCACGTCGCCGTCCTCGCCGATCCCGACCGCCCGATCGACCCGGACGACATTCCGCAGTACGAGGACTCCGGCGCCGCCGGCGGCGGCGCGGCGACGACGATGGCGGCGGTGATGGACGAGGCCTACCACGTCGCCAAGGACCGGCTCGTCGCCCAGTTCGAGCGCGAGTACCTGCAGCGCCTCGTCGTCCGCGCCGGCGGGAACATGTCGAAGGCCGCCCGCTTGGCGAGCGTGGACCGGACGACGCTCTACCGGCTGATGGAGAAGAACGGCTTCCGCCGCGACGAGTTCGCCGGCACGGTCGAGTGAGCCGCGGCGCGTGACGGCGGGCGGCAACGGAGCCGACGAGTCGGCCGGCCCGTCGGCGCGGGAGGTGACGCCGCCGGGCGGCGTGCGGCGCGACCCGCGCCTCTCCGGGGAGCAGCGGGTCGCGACGAGCTTCCTCCCGTACGACTCGGAGGAACTCGACGCCGCGGCGGCCGACACGTCGGTCGTCGCCTGGCACACGCTCACCCGGTCGGCGGCGCACGTCTTCCGCGACTGGGAGCACTCGCCGCCCACCCAGCAGCGCGGGACCGACGTCCGCGGCCCGCTCGACACGCTGTGCACGGCGATCCGCGACGGGGCGGACGGCAAGCCGCCGGCCGTCGAGCAGCTTCCGCCGTCGGTGCCGGCGCGGGCCCTGCTCGACGCGCTGCGCCGCGCCTTCCTCGACCAGGTGCTGCTCGTCGAGGAGCACCTCAACGCCGGCCAGGTGGTGCAGGTGCTGCGCGGCTTCGAGGCCGTGCAGCGCGCCCTCGACGGCGACCCCGCGCACCGCTTCGCGACGATGCTCTCGGGGATGGACGCGATGGAGCTGGTGGTCGAGGTCGCGCACGACATGCGCTCGCCGCTCGGCTCCATCCTCTTCCTCTCCGAGCGGCTGCGGAAGGGACACAGCGGCCCGGTGAACGGAATCCAGGAGCGCCAGCTCGGCCTCGTCTACAGCGCCGCGTTCGGCCTCAGCTCGCTCGCCAGCGACGTGATCGAGCTGGCGCGCGGCGGCGACCGGCTGGTGGACCGCAAGCCGACGCCGTTCTCGGTGACCGACATCATGCAGTCGGTGCGCGACATCGTCCTGCCGATCGCCGAGGAGAAGGGGCTCGAGATCCGCCTCGCACCTCCCGAGAGCGACTCGCGCGTCGGCTACCCGGCGGCGCTCAATCGCGTCCTGCTCAACTTGACGACGAACGCGCTCAAGTTCACCGCCTCGGGGCAGGTCGAGGTGGCGGCGCGCCAGCTCTCTCGCACCGCGGTCGAGTTCTCGGTGCAGGACACGGGGCGCGGGATCCCGGCGAGCGTGATGGCGACGCTCTTCGACTCCTTCCGCCAGCGGCCGAAGCCGGGCGAGTACGCCTTCTCGAGCGCCGGCCTCGGGCTCTCGATCTGCCAGAAGCTCGTCGCCGCCATGGGCGGCGTCCTCCAGGTGGACACGTCGCCCGAGAGGGGGACGAGATTCTACTTCGAGCTGGACTTGCCGCTGGCAGTTACGATGTGATGCTTGGGCAGAGGGTCGGGGAGCGCGCCCCCAGTCTCGCCTCCCTAGCTCTTACGCTTACTCGTCCTCTTCTCGAACACCACTTCATCCGCCAGAATCATGAAGCGGATGACGCGGCGGCGGACTTCGGCGAACTGGCGGCTGCGGTCGCGGAACTGGTCGTTCGAGACGATCGCCGCGTCGAGCTCCTTGGCGAACGAGAGGATGAAGTAGTCGGCGTCGGTACCGGCCGGCGCCTGCTTCACCGAGCCCTCGGCGACGAGGCGCTCGTAGCCGGCGAGGTCGTCCACCTGGTGCCGGAGCGCGGCGTCGGCGACGATGAGCGGCTCGAAGCCCTCGGCGCGCAGCTTGTCGCGGACGATGAGGATGTTGGCGAGCCGCGCGGCGCCCTCGCCGGCGTGGGCGACGTTGGAGCCGTCCACGAGCGCGAACGGACGCGGCGCGTCGCCCGCGGCCGGGTCGGGAGCGGGAGCGACGGCGCGCGAGTCCGCCGGAGGACCGGAGGCGCGCGCACCGTCGTCGGCCGGAGCGCGGCCACCGCCGCGCGGATCACTCGCCGCCGGAGCCGGCGCGGCGTCCATGCCGAGCAGCTCGCGGAGGGGGATCGGCCGCGGCCGGGGGTTGCTCTCGTGGTTGGCCATAAGCCCGACTCGGGGAGGCAATTCGCGTGCACGCTCCGCGCGACGCCGCGCCGGTGCAGCGGGGGAGCGCGGCGACGAGGCATCACACGACGACGGAGGACGGCGACGGTGAGCGAGCGACGAGCGACGACCACCCAGCGGGGCCGAGACGCGGCAGCGGCGCGGCGCGGGCGGCGGCACTGGCTGCTCAAGTCCGAGCCCGAGTCCTTCTCGTTCGACGACCTGATGGCGGGGCCGGGGCGGACGACGTGCTGGGACGGCGTGCGCAACTACCAAGCGCGCAACTTCATGCGCGACGAGATGCGGGTCGGGGACCTCGTGCTGTTCTACCACTCCTCGGTCGAGCCGTCGGGGGTCGCGGGCGTCGCCGAGGTGGTGCGGGACGCCTACCCCGACCACACCGCGTTCGACCGCGCCGACCCGCACTTCGACCCGAAGAGCCGCCCCGAGGCGCCGGCGTGGATGATGGTAGACGTGCGGGCCACGGAGCGCTTCCCGCGACTCGTCACTCTGGCCGAGCTGCGCGCGACGCCGGGGCTCGAGGGGATGGCGCTGCTGCGCAGGGGGAATCGCCTCTCGGTGCAGCCGGTGAGCGCCGCGGAGTTCGCGCTCGTGCGCGAGCTGGCCTACCGGGCGTAGCGTCGCGCCCGTCCTCGCGGCGGCGCACGGCGCGTCGTCGTCACCGCTCCACGAGCAGCCAGAGGCCGCTCGCGAGTCCGATCACGACCACTGCCTTGCGTACGACGGCCTGCGGGACGCGCTGCGCGAAGCCGGCGGTGGCGTAGCCGCCGAGCACTGAGCCGAGCGCCATGGCGAGGGCGCTGGGCCAGTGGACGATCCCCTTCGTGGCGAACGTGATCGCGGCGACGGCGTTCATACACAGCCCGCCCCAGTTCTTGAGGCCGTTCATGCGGTGGATGTTGCGCAGTCCCATGAAGCCGAGGACGGCCAGCATGAGGATGCCGACCCCGGCGCCGAAGTAGCCGCCGTAAATACCGACGCAGAACTGATAGGCGAGGACGTGCAGGGGCGGCGAGGCGGGCAGCCTGTCGTCGTCCGCCGTGCGGACGGCGCCGACGCCGCGCCGCTCGAGGGCGCGCGCGAGGACCGGCTGCACCATGAACAGCGCCGTCGCGCCGAGCACGAGCCAGGGGACGAAGGCATCGAAGCGGTCGGCGGGGGTGCGGAGGAGGAGCCAGGCGCCGAGCGCACCGCCGACGAGGCTGGGAACGGCGAACCACGCCGCCCAGCTGCGGACGCCGGCGAGCTCGCGCCGGTAGCCCCACATGCTGCCGACGGCGCCCGGCCAGAGGGCGACGGTGCTCGTCGCGTTGGCGCTCAGCGGCTCGATGCCGAGGCCGATGAGGGCGGGGAAGGTGAGGAGGGTACCGCCGCCGGCGATCGCGTTGATCGCGCCGGCGACTGCGGCGGCGGCGACGGCGAGCGCGATCTGCAGGGCGTCGTTCACGATCCGACCGGTCGGGCGGGCTCCTTCGCCGCGCGCAGGGCAGGCCCCCCAGCCGGGAAGTTCGTGCGACGAGGCGCCTCGCGCGTCGTCACTTCGCCGCCGGCAGGAGCACGGCGCGGCCGATCAGCTCTCCGGCGGCGAGGGCGTCGAGACCGCGCTGGAAGTGCTCGAGCGGCAGGGTGCGGTCCACCACGGTGCGCACGACGCCGCGCTCGACGAGCGAGATCGCCTCGTAGAGGTCCTGGAGGGTGGCGCCGACCGCGCCCATCACCTGCTGCTCGAAGACGACGAGCTGAATCGGGTGAACGGTGAAGGAGTCGGTGGAGTAGCCGATGAACACCAGGCGGCCGCGCCGGCCGAGTGCCGCCGAGGCGGCGGCCATCGTCTCGCCGGTGCCGACGCACTCGAAGACGACGTCGGCGCCGCCGCCGCCGGTCAGCTCGCGGATGTGCGCGGCGACGTTCCCGGTGCTGGCGTCCACCGTCAGCTCGGCGCCGAGCTGGCGGGCGACGGCGAGCTTCGCCTCGCGGCGGCCGACGGCGATGACGCGGGCGCCCATCGAGCGCGCGAGCTGGATCAGCCCGAAGCCGACCGCGCCGACGCCGTAGACGACGGCCCACTCGCCGGCCGCGAGGCGGGCCAGCTTCGCGGCGTGGACCGCCGTCGTCACGCCGCAGCCGATCGGCGCCGCGGCCTCGTCGGAGATGGAGTCGGGGAGGCGCACCGCGTTGCGCGACGGCACCGTCACGTAGTCCGCGTAGCCGCCGTCGGAGATGAAGCCGAACTCGGCGCGCAGCGCCGGGCAGAGCTGCTCGTCGCCGACGCGGCAGTACCGGCAGGCGCCGCACCCCACGTAGTAGTAGACGATCACGCGCTCGCCGATCCGGTCGTCGGGCACCCCCTCGCCCGCCGCCTCGATCCGCCCGACGACCTCGTGCCCCATCGTCACCGGGGCGACGCCGAGGTCGAGCAGTCCGCTCTCGAAGTGCAGCTCGGTGTGGCAGATGCCGGCCGCGGTGACGCGCACCAGCACCTCACCCCGCCCCGGCTCGCGGCGCGGGACCTCTTGCAGCTCGAAGGAAGTTTTCGGGGCGAGGTAGCGAACGGCTCTCATGTCTGCGGACGGTGGTGGGGGAAAGGGCAATATATCGAGTCGTGTCTGGCGCTCCGCGGTAGGCCCAGCCTTCTGGCCGAGCACGAAGGCGCCGCCATGCCATGGGCCGGTCGTTCGAGATTAGATTTCGGCCACGGGACTGACGATGGCACCACCTATCGAACGGCGCCCGTGCGCCGCCTAACGGCGGGCACGGCGGGATCAGCTACGGAGACAGTCGCATGGGCAAGACGGGGACGACGGAGGCACCGCAGCAGCAGGCCGCGGCGACGGGCGCGCTCGAGATCCGGGACGGCCGGACCGGCGCCTCGTACACGGTGCCGATCCTGGAGGCGGCGGTCGAGGGCGACACGGCGATCCGCGGCATGGACCTGCGACAGATCAAGGCCGACCCGCAGGAGTTCGGGCTGATGAGCTACGACCCCGCGTTCATGAACACGGCGTCGTGCAAGAGCGCGATCACCTTCATCGACGGCGACAAGGGGATCCTCCGCTACCGCGGCTACCCGATCGAGCAGCTCGCCGAGGGGGCGAGCTTCCTCGAGGTCGCGTGGCTCCTCCGGCGGGGCGAGCTCCCGACCCAGACCGAGTACAACAAGTGGGTGCACGACATCACGTTCCACACCTACGTGCACGAGAACATCAGGAAGTTCCTGGAGGGCTTCCGCTACGACGCGCACCCGATGTCCATCCTCTGCTCGGCGGTCGCGGCGCTCTCCTCCTTCTACCCGGAGGCGAAGAACATCCAGGACCCCGAGCAGCGCAACATCTCCATCGTTCGCCTGCTCGCCAAGCTACCGACGATCGCCGCCTTCGCCTACCGGCACGTGAAGGGGCTCCCCTTCATCTATCCCGACAACGACCTCGGGTACGTCGAGAACTTCCTCTCGATGGTCGCGCGGATGTCGGAGTCGCGCTACGAGGCCAACCCCGTCTTCACGCGCGCCCTCGAGATCCTCTTCATCCTGCACGCGGACCACGAGCAGAACTGTTCGACGAACGCCGTGCGCGCCGTCGGCTCGTCGCACGTGGACCCCTTCTCGGCGGTCGCGGCGGGGATCGCGGCGCTCTACGGCCCACTGCACGGCGGCGCCAACGAGGCCGTGCTGCACATGATCAACGAGATCGGCCACCCGAAGAACATCCCCGCGTTCATCGACGGGGTGAAGAGTGGAAAGGGGCAGCGGCTGATGGGCTTCGGCCACCGCGTCTACAAGAGCTACGACCCGCGCGCGCGGATCGTGAAGCAGCTCGCCGACGAGGTGTTCAAGCAGGTCGGGATGGACAAGGACCTCGAGATCGCGATGGAGCTCGAGCGGATCGCGCTCTCCGACGACTACTTCGTCTCGCGGAAGCTCTACCCGAACGTGGACTTCTACACGGGGCTCATCTACCGCTCGATGGCCTTCCCGACGAGCTTCTTCACGGTGCTGTTCGCCGTCGCCCGCACCGCGGGGTGGCTCGCTCAGTGGGAGGAGATGCTGCTCGACAAGGAGCAGAAGATCGCCCGGCCGCGTCAGATCTACGTCGGCCACGGCGAGCGCCCCTACCGCAGCGCGCTCGGCGAGGGCGCGCGGTCGAGCAAGGACTCGATCAGGAAGTAGGCACCCGAGGGCGCGCGCCGCTCGTCCCTCGTCGGTCGCCACCGCCCGGGGCCCGTGCCCGGCCCTCGCAGTGCCCGGCGCGAGGGGCGGTGCTTCGCGTCGACGATCGCCAACTCTCACCAGATGTCACGCTACTCCGTCGCGAGCCTCATCGACGCATTCTGCCAGTCGGCCGACCGGTACCCGGAGCGGACCGCGCTCGAGGTGGCGGGGCAGTCGTTCACGTACGCCGACCTCGAGGCGCGCGCGGCGGCCCTCGCGAGCGCGCTCCTGCGGGCGGAGGGCGCCGCGGGTGGCGAGGCGCAGCCGGTCGTCGCCTTCCTCGGCTACCGCTCGCTCGGCGCGTACGTGTCGGTGCTCGGCGTCCTGGCGGCGGGGAAGGGGTACGTGCCGCTCAACCCGAACTTCCCACTCGCCCGCACCCGCACCATGCTCGCGCTCTCCCGCTGCGCGACGCTCGTCGCGTCGCCGGAGGCGGCCGAGGTGCTGCACGGGGTGCTCGCCGACGCGCCCCGACCGCTGACGGTGATCTGCCTCGAGGGCCTCGACGCCGGTACCCTCCGCGCCGCGTACCCGCGCCACCGCTTCGCGACGCCGTGCGACGGCGACTCGGCGGCGGCGCCGACGAGGATCGATCGCGACGCGGTCGCGCGCGTGTCGCCCGACGGGACCGCGTACCTGCTCTTCACCTCCGGCAGTACCGGCGTGCCGAAGGGCGTGCCGGTCTCGCACGGCAACGCGGCGAGCTACGTCAGCTACGTCGTGCCGCGCTACGGCTTCGCGCCGACCGACCGCTTCTCGCAGGCGTTCGACATGACGTTCGACCTGAGCGTCCACGACATGTTCGTCTGCTGGGCGAGCGGCGCGGCGCTCGTCTCCGTCCCGCACGCTGCGGTGATGGCGCCGGCGAAGCTGATCCGCGACGCGCGGCTCACGGTGTGGTTCTCGGTGCCGTCGGTGATCATGTTCATGCAGCGGCTGCGCACGCTGCGCCCCGCCTCGCTCCCCGACCTGCGCATCAGCCTGTTCTGCGGCGAGCCACTGCTCGAGCGGTGGGCCGACGCCTGGCAGCAGGCGGCGCCGAACTCGATCGTCGAGAACGTCTACGGGCCGACGGAGGCCACGATCGCGATCTCGCACTACCGCTGGGACCCGGTCCGCGAGCGCAACCGGTGCGCCAACGGCGTCGTCCCGATCGGAACGATCTTCGCGACGCAGACGGGGATGATCGTCGGCGCCGACGGCGCGGCGGCCACGCGGGGGCAGCCGGGCGAGCTGTGGCTGTCGGGCAGCCAGGTCACCCGGGGCTACCTCGACAACCCGGAGAAGACCGCGCAGCAGTTCGTCTCGCGCGCCAGCGATCCGCGCGTCTGGTACCGCACCGGCGACATGGTGGTCGAGGACGAGGACGGCGTGATGCAGTACCTGGGGCGCGTCGACAACCAGGTCCAGGTGAACGGGTACCGCGTCGAGTTGCAGGAGATCGACGAGGTGCTCCGCCACGCCTCCGGCAACGACTCGGCGATGGCGGTCGCGTGGCCGCTCGAGGCGGGGCGCGCCGACTCGGTCTACGCGTTCCTCTGCGCGCCGCCGGCGACCGACACGGCCGCCATCATCCGACAGTGCGAGTCGGTGCTGCCCGGGTACATGGTGCCGAAGGCTATCTTCCTCATCGGCGACATGCCGCTCAACGCCAACGGTAAGATCGATCGCGCGGCCCTGGCCCGCAGCGTGGGAGAGCTCATCAGTGCCAAGTCCTAGTTACGCGGAGATCCGCGACTTCATCGTGAGCGCCGCCCCGAACGCCGCCGCGCGGGCGGCGGCGGGCGGCGTCGACGACCTGCACCTGCTCAACGCGGGGGTCGTCGACTCGCTGGGATTCGTCAACCTGCTTGCCGCGATCGAGGAGCGATTCGGGATCGAGATCGACCTCGGCGACGCGGACCCCGACGAGTTTCTGACGGTGGGCGGTCTGGCGCGGTGCGCTGCGGCGGTGGCGCGCGGGGACGGCGCGGCGCACGGTGGTTAGTGTCGACTGCGTTCCGCAGGGCGAGGTGTCGTGGACCGACGACCTCACGGCCGCCTACGTCGCCGGCGTCCACGACGCCGGCAACCCGTACTTCGACTTCCTCTTCGGCGACGCGGAGACCGCCACGCGCGTGCTGCGGTCGTGGGTCCGGCGGTCGAGCTCCGAGGTCGCGCTGGAGCGCTCGCACGTCGCGCTCGCGGACGACGGCGCGACGCTCGCGGCGGGCTACGTGCTGCTCCCGGCCGAGGAGCTGCGGCGGTGCCGCAGCGCCGACCTGATGGCGCTCCTGACCGCGCGCGGCACCGTGCCGCGGGACGTCCTCCGGCAGCGGTTGGAGGCGACCCGCGGGCTGTTCACGACCGCGGAGCCCGGGGACTGGTACCTGAGCAAGGTGTGGGTGCACCCGTCGCTGCGCAGCCGGGGGCTCGCCCGCGACGTGCTCGCCGACATCCTTGGCCGGGCCGCCGAGCGGGGTGCGCGTCGCGTGTGCCTCGACGTCCACGAAGAGCGCGAGGCGGCCGTCCGCCTGTATCGCCGCGCGGGCTTCACGATCGCGGAGCGGCGCACCGCGTCGGGCGGCGGCCTCGCCTACCTGTCCATGCACCGGGCCACCGACGCTCCGACGGCTCGCTCGGACGCCGGTCAGGCGTAGCGGACCGCCGCGTGTCCCCGGCCACGTCGTCGTGAGCGAGCCGCCGCCGCAGCTGGTGGACCCCGGGATCGCGATTCGTCGGCGCTTCGCGCCACACCGGCGGAGGCTCGCCGTCGGCGCGCTCCTTCCCGCCGGCGCGGCGGTCGCGCGGTGGGCGCACGACGTGCTCGCGTGGCTCGACGCCGAGCCGGCGGTCGACCTGAGTCTGCTGCGCGAGGGCGGCGCGGCGCGTGACGGGCGGCGGCGCGCGGCCGGCGGCGCTCCCGCGGCGCGACTCATCGAGTGGCTGCGGGCGCGTGGCAGCGGCGGCGTCGATCCCTTCGCGCCGGGTGCGCTCGCCGGGCACTTCGCGGCTCGTGCGACGGAGCTCCCGGGCGGGGGTGCGCCGGGCACGCTCTCGCGCGCGACGGCCGACGCGGTGCGCGCGCGGCGGCTCGACGTGCTGGTCTGGCTCGGCGAGGACCCGCTCTCGGGCGACTGCGCCGGACTCGCGCGGCTCGGCGAGTGGGCGTTCCGTTTCGGCGATCCGGGGCGCGCGCTGGTGCGGCCGTTCTACTGGCGCGAGATCGCCGCCGGCGAGCCGGTGAGCGTGATCGCGCTGCAACGGTACACGGTCGACTTCCCCCGCGGGGAGACGATCGCCGAAGACGCGGTCGCGACGAAGCCGGGCTGGCGCTTCGTGGAGAACGCCGTCGAGCCGGCCGCGCTCGCGGGCCCGCTGCTCGTTCGCGCGCTGCTCGACGCCGCTGCCGACGAGGAGCGCTTCGTCGCGCGCGCAGGACCGGCCGCGCCGGCGCGGGCGGCGGCACCGCGGGCGCCGTCGCTCCTCGACGCGGCGCGATTTCTCGCGGGGCGCGCGCGGCACAGCGTCGCCGCGCGCGTCGTCGGGCACGCCGAGTCGGCGCGTCAGGACTGGTTCGTGGCCATGCGACGCCGCGCGCCCGAGGCCGCGGCGGCGCCACCGCGGCGGGAGGAGATGCGGGCCGTGCCGATGCCGGCGGGCGTCCAGTACGCCGACCCGTTTCTCTGGGAGGCCGACGGCCGGCGCTGGCTCTTCATGGAGAAGATTCCCGCGTACGGCGAGAAGGCGCACCTCGTCTGCCTCGAGGTGCGGGACGACCTCGACTTCGGCGAGCCGGGCATCGTGCTCGAGAAGCCGTACCACCTGTCGTACCCGTGCGTGCTCCGGCACGAGGGGACGCACTACATGATCCCCGAGAGCGGCGACGACGGCACCGTACAGCTCTACCGCGCGACGCGCTTTCCGTTCGAGTGGCGGCGCGAGGCCGTGCTGTGCGAGGGGCTGCCGCTGCGCGATACGACGCCCTTCCTGCACGAGGCGGTCTGGTATTTCTTTACGACGCTGCACGAGCGCGGCGCGGAGACGTTCCTCTTCCACGCCGACCGGCTCGACGGGCCGTGGCGCTACCACCCGGCGAACCCGATCTGCGCCGACACGCGTCGCGCCCGCGGCGCCGGCGCGCTGTTCCGCCGCGGCGCGTCGCTGATCCGGCCGTCGCAGGACTGCGCGGTACGCTATGGGTACGCGGTCGTGCTGAACGAGGTCACGCGACTGACGCCGACCGAGTACGCGGAGCGCCCGATCGAGACGATCCTCCCCGACTGGTGGCCGAACCTGATGGGCACGCACACGATCAACCGCGACGGCGCGTTCGAGGTACTCGACGGGTCGCTCGCGATGGGGCGCCGCCGGTGAGCGCCACCGCCTTCCGCCCGACGTCGCCCGCCGACTACCCGGCGCTGTCGCGGTTTCTCGCGCACGTCTTCGGGGCGGACGCGGGCGGCTCGCTCGTGCGCGCCGACCACGTCCAGTGGAAGTACTGGGCGGAGCACCCGGAGTGGGACGGCTCGCGCAGCTACGTGCTCGAGCGCCGTGGCGAGATCATCGCGCACGGCGCGATTTGGCCGCTGACGATCCTCACCACCTCCGGGCCAATCCCCGCCGTGCAGCTCTACGACTGGGCCGCCGACGCGAGTCAGGTTGGCGCGGGGTTCGTGCTGCTGCGGCACGTCGCGAAGTTGCGGGACGTCATCTGCTCCATCGGTGGGAGCGAGACGACCCAGCGGATGCGCGTTCCGATGGGGTTCCGGCCGCGGAACGCGGTGCACTGGTTCTCGCGCACGACGCGTCCCGTGCGCGAGGCGCTGGCGCAGCCCCTGTCGTGGAAGACGCCGCTGCGTGCGGCGCGGGCCGCCGGCCGGAGCTGGCCGCTGCCGAAGCCGTCGGCGGGGTGGGACGCGCGCGAGGTGTCGCCGGCCGACTTCGCGGGACCCGACGTGCCGTTTCCCGCGCCGCGTGGGGCCGAGCTCGTGTTCGAGCAGAGCGCGGCGCGCCTCGCTTTCCTCGCGCGGTGCCCCACCGTGCGCTTCCGCTTCTACGTCGTGCGCCGCGGCGGCGTGCCGGCGGGGTACTTCGTGATGCGCTACGAGCCGGCGGAGGCGCGGATCATCGACGCGTGGGTGCGGAGCGACGACGAGCACGGCTGGGCCGAGCTCTACGCCCTGGCCGTGCGGAGCGCCCTGCGCGACTCGACGTCGCCGACGCTGGCCAGCTACGCGCCGACGGAGTGCGTGCGGCGCGGGCTCACCGTGGCCGGCTTCCGCTCGACGTTCGAGCAGCACGTGCACGTGTACGACCCCCGCGGCCGCGTCGCGGAGGACGCGTCGCTGTTCCTGCAGCTGGCGCACACCGACTACGCCTTCATCTGAGCGTCGCGCCGCGGCGCGCGCGAGGAAGGCGGCGTGGTAATCCCTCGGCCTGCGCGCCGGGAGGGCGCTGCGGGCCTCCCGGGGTTCCACGCGGCGACCGGTCACCGTGAACCGTCAACCGTGAACGGCGTCACGACACGGGCGCGCGCTCACGGGCACCCCCGCGTAGCGTGCGTCGCGCACACCGTTCGCACCGGGCAGCCGCGGCAGTGGCGCACGCGCGCCGTGCAGACGAGCGCGCCGAGCTCCATCAGCGCCTGGTTGTGGGTCCACGTCGCGCGGCCGGTGCGCGGCAGCGTCGCCTCGGCGAGCTGCCAGAGGGCGCGCATGCCGGGGCCCGACTTGGGGTCGAGCTCGGGGGCGAAGACGCGGCGCAGCACGCGCGCGACGTTCGTGTCCACGAGCGCGGCGCGCCGCTCGTAGGCGAAGCACGCCACCGCACCGGCGGTGTAGGCGCCGATCCCCGGGAGGGCGCGGAGCGCGGCGGGGTCGGCGGGGAGCGCGGCGCCGGAGACGGTGCGGGCGAGGCGGTGGAGGTTGCGCGCGCGGGCGTAGTAGCCGAGCCCCGCCCACGCCTCGGCGACGCGGGCCGGCCGCGCGCGGGCGACGCTCTCGAGCGTCGGGAAGGCGCCGAGGAACTCGTGGTACTTGGGTACGACGCGCGAGACCTGCGTCTGCTGCAGCATGAGCTCCGAGACGAGGACGCGGTACGGGTCGCGGGTGCGGCGCCACGGGAGGTCGCGCGAGCTGCGGCGGTACCAGGCGCGCAGCCGGCGGCCGAAGGCGCGCGCCCGCTCGGGCGGGATGGGCGCCGGGTCGAACGCCGCCGGGGCGCGGCGCCGGCTCACCTGGGCGTCCAGCTGGGCGTCGAGGTGAAGAGCCCGTCCACGAAGCCGATCTGGAACGCGAGGTAGACGCCGAAGCAGACGCTGAGCGCCCCCGAGGTGACGCGAATCCACCGGTGGAGGCCGGCGACGCGCGCCACGGCGAGCGCGGACGGCGCGGCGATGGCGACCGTCATCAGCGCCATGCCGGCGACCGTGCCCGCGCCGAAGACGAGCAGGTAGGCGGAGGCCCAGCGCGGGTCGGGGATCAGCGGGAGGACGGCGAGCGTCGCCGCCGCCGAGCCGGCGAGGCCGTGGACGGTGCCGACGAGGAGCGGGCGCATCGTCGTCAGACACGTCCGGCGCCCCCGGACGTTCATCAGGTTGAGCACACCGAGGACGACGAGCATCGCCGCGACGGCGAGCTCCATCGAGAGGCCGAGCCGCGGCGAGAAGGCGAGCTTGAAGAGGACGATCGCGCCGCCGACGACGAGGATCGTCATCGTGTGGCCGACCCCCCACAGCGCGCCGACGCCCGCGGCGCGTCGCAGCGACCCCTCGCGGCTGGCGATCGCCGTCACCGCCACGACGTGATCGGGGTCGGTCGCGTGGCGCATGCCGAGCAGGAGGCTCGTGAGGAGGGTGACGGCGAGGAGGGAGAGCATGGTCGGGGCCCGGGTCGCGGGAATCTACACGCCGCCCGCCGATCCGCGGCACCCCGGCGGCGCGGGCGGCCATCGTTGCTGGGCGGGCGCGCGGGGCGTCTACATCGGCGGCCCCGCCGCTCCCGTCCACCACGCCATGCCCGTCGCCGACTACCCGACGCCCACCGACTCGACGCCGCTCGCCCCGCCCCGAATTCCCATCGTGACGCGAGCCCATCACGCGGGGCGCGACCTCGCGTGGTGGGGACGGTGCGCCCGCGCCGGCAGCGCGGTGCTGCTGGCGGCGTGGGCAGCGCGCTCGCTCGCCTGGCCGCTCAGCGGCGACCAGGGGATCTTCGCCTGGGTGGGTGACGTGATCCTCGGCGGCGGGCTGCCGTACCGCGACGCGTGGGACGTGAAGGGGCCGGTGGCCTACTACCTGGCGGCGTTCGCGCAGCTCGTCTTCGGGCGGCACGAGTGGACGCTGCGCGCCTT
>Ga0307413_10000208_pt1 | contig 17093 bp, 1 predicted proteins | sample DK1Ometagenome_3_FD_203714 | JGI IMG/M metagenome (GOLD analysis project Ga0307413, IMG submission 203714) | Maize rhizosphere microbial communities from greenhouse at UC Davis, California, United States - DK15-O-2 | ecosystem: Host-associated > Plants > Roots > Rhizosphere > Soil | place: USA... | reverse complement strand
ACGGCGGTTTCCTGTACGACGCGGGCGACTTCGACGCCGGTCTGTTCGGCATGAGCCCGGGTGCCGCGCTGGCCGCCGACCCGCAGCACCGGATGTTCCTGGAGACCACCTGGGAGGTGTTCGAGCGGGCCGGCATCGACCCGACGTCGCTGCGCGGCTCCCGCACCGGCGTCTACGTGGGCACCATGTACGACTTCTACGGCACGCAGTTCCTCGGCCAGGTCCCCGAGGTGGTCGAGGGCACGCTCTACACGTCCAGTCTGCCGAGCCTGCTGTCCGGCCGGGTGTCCTACATGTTCGGCCTGGAGGGGCCGTCGCTGTCGGTGGACACCGCGTGCTCGTCGTCGCTGGTCGCGATCCACCTCGCGGTGCAGGCGCTGCGCCGCGGCGAGTGCACGATGGCGATCGCCGGCGGCACGACGATCATGGCCACCCCGGACACCTTCGTGGAGTTCGCCCGGCAGCGGGCCATCTCGGCGGACGGCCGGTCCAAGGCGTTCTCGGCCACGGCGGACGGCGTGTCCTGGGCGGAGGGCGCCGGCACGCTGCTGCTCGCCCGGCTGTCCGACGCGGTCCGCGACGGGCACCGGGTGCTGGCGGTGATCCGCGGCTCCGCGGTCAACTCCGACGGCCGCAGCAACGGGCTGACCGCGCCGAACGGGCCCGCGCAGGAGCGGGTGATCTGGCAGGCGCTGTCCGACGCGCGGCTGGACTGCGACGGTGTGGACGCCGTCGAGGCGCACGGCACCGGCACGAAGCTCGGCGACCCGATCGAGGCGCAGGCCCTGCTGGCCACCTACGGCCGGGGCCGGGCCGAGGACACCCCACTGTGGCTGGGCTCGGTCAAGTCGAACTTCGGGCACGCGCAGGGCGCCGCCGGGGTGGCCGGCGTGATCAAGATGGTGAAGGCGCTGGAGCACCGGACGCTGCCGAGGACGCTGCACGTCGACGGCACCAACCCGCACGTGGACTGGTCTGCCGGGTCGGCCCGGGTGCTCGACGAGGCGCGGCCGTGGCCGGACGCCGGTCGGCCGGGCCGTTTCGGGGTCTCGTCGTTCGGCATCAGCGGCACCAACGCGCACGTGATCATCGAGGGCCCGCCCGCGGCGGTGCGGGCCGAGGTCCCGCAGGCACCGGCCGGTCCGCTGGTGTGGGCGTTCTCCGCCCGCTCGGCCGCGTCGCTGCGCGCCCAGGCCGGTCGGCTCGCCGACCTCGCGGAATCCACTGTGGACGATCTGGCGGTGCTGGCGGCGGTCGGCCAGGTGCTGGCCGGGCGGGCGACGCTGGAGCACCGCGCGGTGGTCGTCACCGCCGACGGCGGCGAGTTGGTCGAGGCGCTGGCCTGCGTCGCGGCCGGCACCGCGCACGCCGCGGCGCACACCGGCGTGGTGGCCGGCGCGGTCCGACCGGTGTTCGTCTTCCCCGGTCAGGGCACCCAGTGGGCCGGCATGGCGGTGGAGCTCGCCGACACCGACGCGGGGTTCGCCGCCGAACTGGGCCGCTGCGACGCGGCCCTCGCGCCGCACACCGGCTTCTCGGTGATCGAGGCGCTGCGCACCGGCACGCCGGCGCTGGCCGAGTCGGCCGTGGTGCAGCCGGTGCTGTTCGCGGTGATGGCCTCGCTCGCGGCGGTGTGGCGGGCCGCCGGGGTGGACCCGGTGGCGGTGCTCGGCCATTCGCAGGGCGAGATCGCCGCCGCCTACGTCTGTGGCGCGCTGTCGCTGGCCGACGCGGCGGCGGTGGTGGCACTGCGCAGCGGGCTGCTGCCGCGTATCGCCGGCAGCGGCGGGATGCTCGCGGTGGCTCTGCCGGCGGCCGAGGTGGCCGAGCGGCTCGCGCCGTGGGGCGACCGGCTCGCCGTTGCCGTCCACAGTGGACCGACGAGCACGGTCGTCGCCGGCGACGCGGACGCGCTGGACGAGTTCGACGCGGCCTGCGGCGACGCGGTACGCACCCGGCGCATCGACGTCGACTACGCCTCGCACACCGCGCACGTCGAGCCGCTGCGTGACGACCTGCTCGCAGCCCTCGGCGCGATCACCCCGACCGGCACCGACATCGAGTTCGGCTCGTCCATGGCGGGCGGGCCGCTGCCGACCGAACGACTCACCGCCGAGTACTGGTACGACAGCCTGCGCAACCCCGTCCGGTTCGCCGACGCGGTCTCCGCGCAGCCGGGCGGCAGCCTGTTCATCGAGGTCAGCCCGCATCCGGTGCTGGGCGCCGACATCGAGGACGAGCTGGCCGAGCGGGGCGTGGCCGGCGCGGTCTGCGCGACGCTGCGCCGCGGCTGCGGCGACCGCCGGCAGCTGCTCACCGCGCTGGCCGCGGCCTACGCGCTCGGCGCGCCGGTCGCCTGGCGCGCCGTGCTCGGCACCACCACCCGCGCGGTCGACGTGCCGACCTACGCCTTCGACCGGCGGCGCTACTGGCTCGACGCGCCGGTCGCCGGCGCTGCCGGTTCAGCCGGCTCGACCGGCTCCCGGCACCCGCTGGTCACCGGTGTGCTGTCCCTGGCGGGCGGCGGGTTCCTGCTCACCGGCCGGGTGTCGCTGGACGCCGCGCCGTGGCTGGCCGACCACGGGGTGGCCGGCGCGGTCGTCCTGCCGGCCGCCGCCTGGCTCGACCTGGCCCTCGAGGCGGCCGCGGTGGCCGGCTGCGACCGGGTGGACGAGCTGACCCTGCAGAGCCCGCTGGTGCTGCCCGAACGCGGCGGCGTCGACCTGCAGATCGCGGTCGGCGAGCCGGACGCCGACCGCCGGCACACCCTGGTGGTGTCGTCGCGGCACGGCGACGGCGAATGGGTGCACCGGGTGTCCGGCCAGCTGGGCAGCGGCTCGTCCGTCGCGGACCGGCCGGCCCAGTGGCCGCCGGCCGGTGTCGAGCCGATCGAGGTGGCCGCCGGATACGCCGAGCTGACCGCGATCGGCCACGAGTACGGCCCCGCCTTCCGCGGGGTGCACGCCGCCTGGCGGCGCGGCGATGAGCTGTTCGCCGAGGTCGCCCTGCCGGAAGGGCTGGACACCGACGGCTTCGGGATCCACCCGGCCCTGCTGGACGCGGCGCTGCACCCGATCCTGCTGGCCGCCACGGGCGGCGCGGTGCGGCTGCCGTTCACCCTGCGCGGCGCGCGGCTGGCCGCCACCGGCGCCGGCCGGCTGCGCGTTCTCCTCACGGTGACCGGCGACGACGTGGCGGTGCGGGCCGTCGACGAGACGGGCCGCCCGGTGCTGGACATCGAGGCGCTGCGGGTCCGCGAGATCGCCCCCGAGCTGCTCACCACCCTGTCGGCGCCGACGCTGTACGGCCTGGACTGGGTGGACACCGTCGCGACCGCGACGGACGTCCCGACCTGGGCGCACGCCGGCGCCGGCCCGCTCGACCCCGACGCGCTCGCCGGCGCCGGGGTGCCGGACCTGGTGACGATCAACTGCGCCGACGCCGGCTCGGCCGATCCGCCCGCGGCGATCCGCGAGTCCGCCCACCGGGCTCTCGCCGCGGTGCGGACCTGGCTCGCCGACGAGCGCTTCGCCTGCTCCCGGCTGGTGTTCCTCACCCGCGGGATGACCGCGGACCCGGCCGGTGCCGCGGTGTGGGGTCTGGTCCGCGCCGCGCAGACCGAGCACCCCGGCCGGTTCGCGCTGGCCGACGTGCCGGCCGGATTCGACTCCTGGGGTCTGCTCGCCGGCGGCTCTGCGGCCGACGAGCCGCAGCTGCTGGTCCGCGACGGCCGCGCGCTGGCCCCGCGACTGGTCTCCCGTCCGTCCACCGTCGACTCGGCGCAGCACCCGGCGGGCACCGGAACGGTGCTGGTCACCGGCGGCACCGGTGGGCTCGGCGCGCGCCTCGCCCGCCACCTCGCCGACCGGCACGGGGTGCGGCGCCTGGTCCTGCTGTCCCGCCGCGGCCCGGCCGCACCCGGCGCGGCCGAGCTGGTCGCCGAGCTGGCCGACCTCGGCGCCACCGCCGACGCCGTCGCCTGCGACGTGGCCGACCGGTCCGCGCTGGCCCGCGTCGTCGCCGGCATCGACGACCTGACCGGGGTGGTGCACACCGCGGGCGTGCTGCAGGACGCGATGATCGACGGTCTGTCCGCGAAGCACCTGGACGAGGTCTACGCGCCCAAGGCGGACGCCGCCTGGTACCTGCACGAGCTGACCGCCGGACGCGAGCTGTCGATGTTCGTGCTGTTCTCCTCGCTAGCCGGCATCCTCGGCAACGCCGGCCAGGCGAACTACGCCTCGGCCAACGCGGTGCTGGACGCGCTGGCCGGCCACCGCCGCGGGCTCGGCCTGCCGGCCGTGTCGATCGCCTGGGGCCTGTGGGACGACGAGACCGGGATGACCGGCGCCATGACCGCGGCCGACCGGGCGCGGCTGGTCCGCTCCGGCATCGCCCCGCTGGACCACACGCACGGCCTCGCGCTGTTCGACGCCGCGCTCGGCGCCCCCGAGGCGGTGGTCGCCGCGGCCAACTGGGACACCGCCGGCCTGCGGACTCGGGCCGACGCCGGCGAGCCGGTACCGGCCCTGCGCGGGCTGGTCCGGACGCGCCGCGCCCCGACCGGCACGGCCGCCACGACGTCCGCCGCGCCGGCCGGCATCGTGACCCGCCTCGCCGAGCTGTCCGAACAGGACGGTCTGGCGCTGCTCGTGGACCTGGTCCGCGGACACGTCGCCGCGGTGCTGGCCCAGTCCACAGTGGAGGATCTGGACCGGGCGTTCACCGACATGGGCTTCGAGTCGATCACCGCGGTCGAGCTGCGCAACCGGATCGGCGCGGACACCGGCCTGCGCCTGCCGGCCACCGTCGCGTTCGACCACCCCACCGTGCGCACGCTCGCCGGCCACCTGCACGGCCGGCTGGCCCCACCGCCACCACCACCGGAACAAGTGCTGCGCGGCGCGATCGAGTCGATCCGACCGAGCCTGGGCGACGAGCGCGCCAGGACCGCGGTGCTGACCCTGCTGCACGACGCGATCGCCGACCTCGGCGGTGGCGCCGACACCGCCCGGGGCCTGGCCTCGGCCAGCGACGACGAGATCTTCGCTTTCATCGACGACCACCTCGGAGGCGTTCGCCATGGCGACTGAGGACGAGCTGCGCAGTTACCTCAAGCGGGTCACCGTCGACCTCGCCGACACCCGACGCAGGCTCACCGAACTGACCGACGGTGCCGACGAACCGATCGCGGTGGTCGGCATGTCCTGCCGCTTCCCGGCCGGCGCCGACACCGTCGACGGCTACTGGGACCTGCTGCGCGAGGGCCGCAGCGCGATCAGCGAGGTGCCGCCCGAGCGGTGGGCCATCGACGACTACTACGACCCGGACCGGCGCGCCGTCGGCGCGATGTACACCCGGCACGGCGGGTTCCTGCCGGACGTGACCGGCTGGGACGCGGGCTTCTTCGGCATGTCGCCGCAGGAGGCGCTGCGGATGGACCCGACCCAGCGGCTGCTGATGGAGCTGATCTGGGAGGGCTTCGAGGACGCCGGCACCCCGGCGCCGTCGCTCGCCGGCAGCCGCACCGCCGTCATGGTCGGCTACATGGACACCGTCCAGTACGGACGGCTGCAGACCGAGCGGTACGGCCCGGGCGTGGTCGCCGACCCCTACTTCGGGCAGGGCGTGTCCGCCTCGGTGGTGGCCGGCCGGCTCGCCTACCAGTACGACCTGCGCGGACCGGCGGTCACGCTGGACACCGCGTGCTCGTCGTCGCTGGTCGGCGTGCACCTGGCGGCGCAGGCGCTGCGCCGCGGCGAGTGCGACCTCGCGGTCGCCGCCGGTGCGTTCCTGGTGCTGCTGCCGGACACCTTCATCCAGGCCTGCGCCACCTCGATGCTCTGCCCGGACGGCCGGTGCAAGACCTTCGACAGCACCGCCGACGGGTACGTGATGGGCGAGGGCGGCGGCCTGGTCGTGCTGGAGCGGCTGTCCTCGGCGCTCGCCGCCGGCCGCCGGATCCGGGCCGTGCTGCGCGGCTCGGCGATCAACCAGGACGGCCGCAGCAACGGCCTCACCGCGCCGAGCCGGCCCGCGCAGGTCGACGTGATCCGCCGGGCGCACACCGCGGCGAAGGTGCGGCCGGCCGAGGTCGACTACGTGGAGGCCCACGGGTCGGGCACCGCGCTGGGCGACGCGATCGAGCTGTCCGCGCTGCACGACGTGTTCGGCGCGGACCGCGACCGGCCGCTGCACGTCGGCGCGGTGAAGACCAACCTGGGCCACACCCAGGCCGCGGCCGGCGTGGCCGGGCTGATCAAGACCGTGCTGTCGCTGCAGCACCGGCACCTGCCGGCGAACCTGCACCTGACCGACCCGGCGGACGCGGTCCCCGCGGACGGCACGGTCGTGCCGCTCACCGAGGGCACCGCGCTGGGTGACGGGCCGCGGCTAGCCGGGGTGAGCTCGTTCGGCTGGTCCGGCACCAACGTGCACCTGGTGCTGGCGACGCCGCCGGCCGAGTCCACTGTCGACTCCGCTGTGGACTCGTCCGCTGTGGACGGTCCGGTCACCCTGACGCTGTCCGCCGCGGACGACGGAGCGCTCGCCGACGCCCGCGCCCGGTTGGCCGAGTGGCTGCGCGCCAACCCGGACGCCGACCTGGCGGACGTGGCGCACACCCTGCACACCGGCCGCGCCCAGCTGCCGTACCGGCACGCGGTGCTCGCCACCTCGGTCGCCGACGCCGCCGAGCAGCTCGACCACGCGACCGGCAGCGAGTTCCCGGTGCCGGCCAGGGCACGGGTGGCCTACCTGCTGCCCGGCGTCGGCGACCAGTACCCCGGCCTCGGTGTCCGGCTGTACCGCACCGAGCCGGTGTTCGCCGCCGCCGTCGACGAGTGCCTCGCCGCGGCCCGCGAACGCTGCGAAGTGGACCTGACCGAGGCGTTCTTCGCCGAGGACTCCGCGACGCCGGGCGACTTCGCCGCCCTGCTCGGTCGTGCCGACAGCTCCGGCGACGGCTCGGCGGCAGACGCCGCGCTGCGGCACACCGAGCTGGCCCACCCGCTGCTGTTCACCGTCGAGTACGCGCTCGCCGCGCTGCTCGCCGACCGCGGGGTCAAGCCGGACGTGCTGATCGGCTACAGCCTCGGCGAGTACGTCGCGGCCTGTCTCGCCGGGGTGTTCACGCTGGCCGACGCGCTGCACGTGGTGGTGGAACGGGCGAGGCTGATCGCCTCGGCGCCGGCCGGCCGGATGGTGGCGGTGGCCGCCGGCGAGGACACCGTCCTGCCGCACACCGGTCCGGACAGCGGGGTCGACATCGCCGCCGTCACCGGCCCGACCATGACCGTCCTCAGTGGACCGGCCGAGCGGGTCGACGCGGTCACCGCCGCGCTGCGCGCCGCCGGCCACGCCTGCCAGCCGCTGCGCACCGAGCACGCCTTCCACTCCTCGCTGCTGGAGCCGGTCCGCGACAAGCTGGCCGCGCTGGTGGCGAGCGTGCCGCGGCAGGCGCCGGCCGTGACGATCGTGTCCAACCTGACCGGCCGTCCGCTCGCCGAGGAGCAGGTCACCAGCCCGCAGTACTGGGCCGACCACCTGCTCGGCACGGTCCGCTTCGCCGACGGCGTGCGCGCCTGCGTCGAGGCCGGCGTGACGGCGTTCGTCGAGCTCGGCCCCGGCCAGACGCTCGGCGGGCTGGTCCGGCAGAACCTCACCGGCGGCACCGCGGTACTCGGCACGCTGCCGCCGAGGTGGGTGGCCGGCGAACGCCCGGACGAGCGCACCGAACTGCTCGGCACCTGCGCCCGGCTGTGGGAGCAGGGCGTGGCGGTGCGCGCCCGCACCACGGGCCGGCTGATCACGCTGCCCGGCTACCCGTTCCAGCGCCGCGCCTACTGGCCCGAGCCCGGTGCCCCCACCCCGGTCCGGCCCACGAGGCCGGCCGAACCCGCCGACCTCTGCTACACGCCGGCCTGGCGGCACGTGCCGATCCGGCTGGCCGGTGGCACGGCCGCGATCGAGCTGCCCGGCCCGCTGGTGGTGTTCACCGACGTGCCGCTCTACCTCGCCGACGAGGTGACGAGCCCGGTCGTCGAGGTGCTGCCCGGCACCGATCCCCGGCAGGTGTTCCCCGGCCTCGCGCCGGACGGACCGGTGCACGTGGCCTACCTGTGGAGCCTCGACGGCGGGCTCGACACCGGCGTGGACGCGCTGCTCGGCGTGGTGCACGCGATCGGCGAGCTGGGCCGCGACGTCCGGCTGCTCACCGCGACCGCGGGCGCCGTCGAGGTGCTCGGCGACGACGCCACCGCGCCGCTGCAGGCCGCCGCGCACGGCCTCGGCCGGGTCGTGCAGCACGAGTACCCGCACATCACCTGGACCGGGGTCGACCTCGACCCGGAGGCTCCGGCCACCGCCGCGCAGCTCGCCGCGGAGCTGACCCGGCCCGCCGACCCCCGGCTGCCGCTGGCCGCCTGGCGGCGCGGCCGGCGCTGGGTGAAGGACTGGGCCGAGCTGGACGTGACGCCCACCGGCGACACCGCGCCCTGGCGCGCCGACGGCGTGTACCTGGTCACCGGCGGCACCCGCGGCCTCGGCATGGCGCTGGCCCGGCACATCGCCGGCCACGGTGTGCGCGGCCTGGCCCTGCTCGGCCGCACCCCGCAGAGCGAGCTGCCCGAGCAGGTCGCCAACGACATCACGGCGCTGCGCGGCACCGGTGTCGAGGTGCTGACGCTGACCGCGGACGCCGGCGCCCCGGACGCGCTGCGGGCCGCGCTGGCGACCTGCCGGGAGCACTTCGGCGCGCTGACCGGCGTGGTGCACGCGGCCGGCGTGCCGGCCGGCGGCATGCTGCAGCGCCGCGCGGTCGAGGACGTGCGCGGCGTGCTGGCCCCCAAGCTGGGCCCGCTGGAGCCGTTCGCGGAGCTGCTCCGCTCGCCGGAACCGCCCGAGCTGCTGGTGCTGTACTCCTCCGCGGTGACCGCGTTCGGCGGCATCGGCGAGGGCGACTACTGCGCGGCCAACACCGTGCTGGACGCCTGGGCCGAGGCGAACGGCACGCCGACGACCCAGGTGCTGTCCGTGGCGTGGGGCCCGTGGCGCCACGACGACTGGCAGAGCCAGTCGCTGCAGGGCTCCGCGCTCGCCGAGCGGGTTCGCGGCTACCGCGAGCGCTACGGCTTCACCGACACCGACGGCTGCGCTCTGCTCGACCGCCTGCTCGACAGTGGACACTCCAACGTGTTGGCGGTGCGGCAGTCCATGGACGACGCGCTGCGCGACTGGTCGGCGATGCTCGACCTGGACCAGCTGACCGGCGCCACCCCGCTGCCGGCGGCCGAACGCTTCCCCCGACCGAAGCTGCGCACCGAGTTCGTCGCGCCGCGCTCGGAGCTGGAGGAGACCGTCGCCGAGGTCTGGCAGACCTACCTCGGCATCGACCGGGTCGGCGTGCACGACCCCTTCTTCGACCTCGGCGGCAACTCACTGGTCGGCATGACCATGGTGCGCGCCGTCGAGCAGCGGCTCGACACCCAGATCGCCCCGGCGGTGCTGTTCGAGCACCCCACCGTGGCCGCCTTCGCCGCCGCCCTCCAGGGCGCGGCCAGCGGCGCGCCGACCACACCCGACGTGCTGACCACCAGCTCGGCCAGGGGCCAGCGGCGGCGCCGCGCCCGTGCCACTCGCGGAAATGAGGACTGATCGTGACCGAGAACAGTGACCGTCCCGAGGCCGACAACACGGCCGCCGAGATGCCTGGCTGGGGCGAGGTCGCCGACACCGACATCGCCATCGTCGGTATGTCCGGACGCTTCCCCGGCGCCCAGGACGTCGAGACGCTGTGGCGCACGATCAGTGCCGGCGAGTCCGGCATCACCCGGTTCACCGACGAGGAACTGCGGGCCGCCGGTGTGCCGGAGGAGCTGATCGCCGACCCCGGGTACGTCAAGGCGAGCCCGGTCATCGAGGGCATCGAGTCCTTCGACGCCGGCTTCTTCGGGGTCACCCCCAAGGAGGCGCAGATCCTCGACCCGCAGCAGCGGCTGTTCCTCGAGCACAGCTGGTCCGCGCTGGAGGACGCCGGCTGCGACCCGTCGCGTTTCGACGGCGCCATCGGTGTGTTCGGCGGCGGGGCGTGGAGCTCCTACCTGCAGAACAACCTCAGCCCGGCCGGCGTCGCCGCCTCCATGGGCGACATGGCGGTCGGCCTGGCCAACGACAAGGACTCGCTGACCACCCGGGTCGCGCACGCGCTCGGCCTGACCGGCCCGAGCTACGCGGTGCAGAGCTACTGCTCGACCTCGCTGGTCGCGGTGTGTGTCGCGGCGTCCAGCCTGGCCAACTTCGAGTGCGACATGGCGCTCGCCGGCGGCGTCGCGGTCAACGTGCCGCACCGGGTCGGCTACCTGTACCAGCCGGGCGGCATCGCGCCGCCGGACGGCGAGTGTCGCGCGTTCGACGCGGCCGGCCTCGGCGCGCCGCTGGGCAGCGGCGTCGGCGTGGTCGCGCTGCGCAGGCTGTCCGACGCGCTGGCCGACGGCGACCGGGTGTACGCGGTCATCCGCGGCTGGGCGGTCAACAACGACGGCGACAAGAAGGTCGGCTTCACCGCCCCGGGCGTGCAGGGACAGGCCGCGGTCATCGCCGAGGCGCTGGCCGCCGCGGACCTGACCGCCGCCGACATCGACTACGTGGAGGCGCACGGCACCGGCACGGCGCTCGGCGACGCCTCGGAGATCGCCGCGCTGCAACAGGTGTTCCAGGGCGAGTCGGTGCGGATCGGCTCGATCAAGACCAACCTCGGCCATCTCGACCGCGCGGCCGGCGTGACGAACCTGATCAAGGCGACACTCGCGCTGCACAACGAGGAGATCCCGCCGACCCGCAACTTCACCGAGCCGAACCGCCAGCTCGCCACGAGCGACGCCGAGCTGAACGTGGTCACCGAGCTGACCGCGTGGCCGCGGGGTGGACAGACCCGCCGCGCCGGGGTCAGCGCGTTCGGCATCGGCGGCACCAACGCGCACGTCGTGCTGCAGGAACCGCCGGTGGCGGACCGCGGGACCGCGGCGCCGCGCGCGCAGTTGCTGGTCTGGTCGGCGCGCAGCGCCGCGGCCGCCGACGCGCTGACCGGCACGCTGGCGGCGCACCTGGCCGACACCGACGCCCCGCTGGACGACGTGGCGAACACGCTGCAGACCGGCCGCAAGGTATTCAACCACCGCCGGATCGCCGTCGCCACCGACGCGGCGTCCGCCGCCGCGACGCTCGGCGCCGGCGAGGTCCTGTCCCGTGTGGACGGTAGCGCCGACCGCGGGGTCGCGTTCCTGATCGCCGGCACCGGTGAGCAGTACCGCGGCATGGCCGCGGACCTGTATGCCACCGAGCCGGTGTTCCGCGCCGTGCTCGACCACTGCCGCGCGGCGCTCACCGAACGGCTCGGCGTCGACCCGCTCGCCGACCTGCTGGGTGAGCGGACCGCGGGCGGCGGTCTCGGTGCGCTGCTCGGCCGCGCGCAGGCGGCCCCGGTCGAGGCGACCGCGACACTGCAGCCGGCGATGTTCGCCGTGCAGTACGCGCTGGCGAAGCTGCTCGACTCGTGGGGCATCAGGCCGGCCGCGCTCGCCGGCTACAGCGTCGGCGAGTACGTGGCGGCATGCCTGGCCGGGGTGCTGTCGCTGGACGACGCGCTCGCCCTGGTCGCGCACCGCGCGCGGCTGATCGACGAGCTGCCGGCCGGTGCGATGGCCGCCGTGGCACTGTCCGAAGAGGACACCCGGGCGCGACTGGTGCCGGGGCTGGACATCGCCGCGGTCAACGGGCCGTCGGTGACCGTGGTGTCCGGCGAGCCGGCGGCGCTGGCCGCGTTCGCGGCCGCCGCCGAGGCCGACGACGTGCCGTGCCGGCCGCTGGCCACCACGCACGCGTTCCACTCGCGGATGCTCGACGCGGTCCGCGAACCGCTGACCGAGTGGGTCCGCGCCAACGTCACCCTCAACGCGCCCGAGCTGCCGTACGTGTCCAACGTGACCGGCGCGCTCGCCACCGAGGAGCTGGTCACCGACCCGGCCTACTGGGCCGAACACATGTGCGCGCCGGTGCTGTTCGACGCCGTCCTGGACACCCTGCTCGGCCTCGGCGACCTGGCGCTGCTGGAGCTGGGCCCGGGCCAGTCGCTGGGCACGATGGCCCGCGGGCACCGGTCGTGCGACCGGGACCGCTGGCCGCTGGTGGTGGCCGCGGTGCCGTCCGCCGCCGACACCCGCGCCGGTGGCGTCGTGCTGACCGAGGCGGTCGGCCGGCTGTGGCTCACCGGTGTGACCGTGGACTGGGCCGGCTACCAGGCCGGGCGGGACGTGGCCAAGGTCGGCCTGCCCGGCTACCCCTTCGAGCGGCAGCGCTACTGGATCGACCCGCCGGCCCAGGCGGTCCGCCCGGTGGCGATCGCCGCCGCGACCGCGCCCGAGGACCGGCCCGCCGACCACGTGCGGCTGATGGTGCCGAGCTGGCCCGCCGCGGACCTGGCCGCCGACCGGGCGGCGGTCGCCCGGTGCGTGCTGGTCGGCGGCGGCGCGGCCGCCGAGGAGCTGGCCGCCGCCCTGCGAGCCGAGGACGTCGACGTGCTGCGCACCGACGACCCGGCCGACGTGTCCGACGACGACGCCACCCTGGTCGACCTCCGCCTGTTGGAGTCCACTGTGGAGGCCGAGGCGGCGGTGCTGTCCGTCGGCACGCTGCTGGACGCCTGGGGCAGCGGCAACGCGAACACCCGCGTCCTGCTCGTCACCCGGCACGGCCAGGCGGTCGTCGACGGCGACCGGCCCGACCCGGCGCACGCCGCGGTGGCGGCCCTGCCGGTGGTGGCCAACCAGGAGTACCTGAACCTGGACTGCCGCGCGATCGACCTGGACGCCGACACCCCGCCGGCCGCCCTGGCCGCCGAGGTGCTGAACACCTCCACCGACGTGCTGGCCGCGTACCGGTCCGGCACCCGGCACGTCCGCGGCTACACCGCCGAGGACGCCGCGCCCGGCACCGGCATCCGCGAGGGCGGCAGCTACCTGGTCACCGGCGGGCTCGGCGACGTCGGCCTGCTGCTGGCCGAGCACCTGGCCGCGGCGGGCGCCGGCACGCTGGTGCTGACCAGCCGCACCGGCCTGACCGGCGACCGCCGCTCGGACGGCGTCACCCGGCTGCGCGAGCGCGGCGTCGAGGTGCGCACCCCGGCCGTCGACGTCACCGACATCGACGCGATGCGGGCGCTGTTCGCCGAGGTCGGCCCGCTGGACGGCGTGGTGCACGCCGCGGCGGTCACCGGCCAGGAGACCTTCACGGCGCTGCGCGACCTGACCGCCGACGCGGTCGGCACGCACTTCGGCGCCAAGGTCACCGGCGCGACCGTGCTGGCCACCGTGCTCGGCGAGCTGCCGGCCGAGCGGGCGCCCGGTTTCTGCGTGGTGTTCTCGTCCACGTCGTCGATCCTGGGCGGCATCACCTTCGGCTCCTACGCCGCCGCGAACGCCGCGCTGACCGCGGTCGCGCAGGGCGCGGACGGGCCGACCCGGTGGACCGCCGCCTGCTGGGACACCTGGTCGATCACCCTGGAGCAGTTCCAGGGCGCGGTCGGTGCGGCGATGGTGCGGCACTCGATGAGCACAGCCGAGGGCATGGCCGCCTTCGACGCGATGATCGCCGACCCGCGGCCGAACTGGGTCGTCGCGGCCGGCGGGCTGGACGACCGGCTGCCGAGGGCCGCGGCCCTGATGGACGTGCCGTCGGTCAGCGAGCGCTTCCCGCGGCCGGACCTGTCCACCCCGTACGCCCCGCCGCTGACCGCGACCGAGCGGGCGCTGGCCGAGCTGTGGACCGACGTGCTCGGCGTGGAGCCGATCGGCACCCGGGACGCGTTCTTCGAGCTGGGCGGCAACTCGCTGGTGGCGCTGCAGATGCTGGCGCTGGTCAAGAAGCGTTTCGGTGTCTCGGTGCCCGCGGTGACGCTGTTCGAGGCGCCGACCGTGTTCACGCTGGCCGCGATCCTCGACGAGCAGGGCGGCACCGCGCCGGCCTCGCCGCCGAGGATCACCGTGGCCCCCCGGATGGACGCCGACGACCGCCGGGTCGCGATCATCGGCATGGCCGGCCGCTTCCCCGGAGCGTCCGATGTGGACACGTTCTGGCGGAACATCCGCCAGGGCGTCGAGTCGGTCAGCTTCTTCACCCCGGCCGAGCTGCGCGAGTCGGGCGTGCCCGACGCGCAGATCACCGACGAGGCCTACGTGCCGGCCCGCCCGGTGCTCGACGACGTGCGCGGCTTCGACGCGGCGTTCTTCGGCATGAACCCGCGCATGGCGGCGTTGACCGACCCGCAGCAGCGGCTGTTCCTCGAGGTCTGCTGGGAGGCGCTGGAGCAGGCCGGGCACGTCGAGCCCGAGGGCCGCGGCCGGGTCGGCGTCTACGGCGGCAGCAACATCTCCACCTACCTGCTGCGCATGCCCGAGGCGCTGTCCAGCGACGAGTTCTCGATCTACGAAGTGATCATGGGCAACGACAAGGACGCCCTGACCACCCAGGCCTCCTACCTGCTGGACCTGCACGGACCGAGCGTGGCGGTGCAGACGTTCTGCTCCACCTCGCTGGTGGCGACGCACCTGGCGGTGCAGGCCCTGCGCAACGGCGAGTGCGAGATGGCGATCGCCGGCGGGGTGTCGGTGCGGGTGCCGGACAAGGTCGGCCACGAGTACGAGCCGGGCGGCATGGCCTCCCCGGACGGGCACGTGCGCACCTTCGACGCGCAGGCCCGCGGCTCGATGTTCGGTGACGGCGCGGCCGTGGTGCTGCTGAAGCGCTACGCGGACGCGGTCCGCGACGGCGACACCATCCACGCCGTCATCCGCGGCACCGCGATGAACAACGACGGCGCCATGAAGGTCGGCTACACCGCGCCCAGCATCGTCGGGCAGTCCCGGGTGATCGCCGACGCGATGGCCGATGCCGGCGTGACCGGTGACGACGTCTGCTACATCGAGGCGCACGGCACCGCGACCGAACTCGGCGACCCGATCGAGGTCGCCGCTCTGACCAGGGCGTTCGGCGACACCGCCGAGAAGCAGTACTGTCCGATCGGCTCGGTCAAGACCAACGTCGGCCACCTCGACCGGGCCGCCGGCGCCACCGGTCTGATCAAGACCGCGCTGTCCCTGCGGGACAACGTGATCCCGCCGAGCCTGCACTTCACCGAACCGAACCCGAAGATCGACTTCGAGAACAGCCCGTTCTACGTCAACACCCAGCTCAGCCCGTTCCCCGAGCGCCCCGGCCGCACCCCGGTCGCCGGCCTGAACTCACTGGGCATGGGCGGCACCAACGTGCACGTCGTGCTGGAGCCGCCACCGGCGCGCCCGGTGATCAGGACGGAACCCGGCGGTGCCGACACTGTCCGCCGCCACCACGTGCTGCCGATCTCGGCCCGCACCGAGCAGGCTGTCGAGACCTGGTGCGTGCGGATGGGCGAGCACCTCGCCGCCGCCGAGGACACCCGGCTCACCGACGTGGCGTTCACCCTGCAGGCAGGCCGGCAGCGCTTCGAGCACCGGCGCGCGCTGGTCACCGACGGCACCGCCGCGGCCGCGGCCGCCTTCACGACCGGCGACGGCGTGCTGACCAGGCACGACACCACCAAGGGCCGGCCGGTCGCGTTCGTCTTCGACGGCGTCGGCGAGCAGTACCCGGGCCTGGTGCGCGAGCTGTACCGGCGCGAGCCAGCGTTCACCGCGGCGCTGGACGAGTGCCTCGCGCTGCTCGACCAGGTGGACGCCGACCTGCTGGTCGGCGAGCGCGCGGGCGGTCAGGACCTCGCGGCCCTGCTCGGCCGGGGCGAGTCCGCCGCCGACCCGAGGGTCGCCGAGCTCGAGCGCACCGAGATCGCCCAGCCCGCGCTGTTAGCGGTCGAGTACGCGCTGGCCACGACGCTGATCGGCTGGGGCGTCACGCCGTCGCTGATGCTCGGCTACAGCCTGGGCGAGTACGTCGCCGCCTGCCTCTCCGGTGTGCTGTCCACGGCGGACGCGATCCGGCTGGTCACGCACCGCGCCCGGCTGATCGACGCGCTGCCCGGCGGCGGCATGCTCGCCGTCCCGCTGGACGTCGACGGCCTCGCGGCCTACGACCTGGCCGGCCGCGGCCTGGACGTCGCGGCCACCAACGGCCCACAGGTCACCGTGGTGGCCGGCCCGGCCGAGGCGCTGGACGCGCTGGTCTCGGCACTGCGCGACGACGAGATCGCCGCCCGGCCGCTGTCGACCACGCACGCCTTCCACTCCCGGATGCTGGCGCCGGTCGCGGACGAGCTGACCGAGTGGGTGCGGGCGAACGTCACCCTCAACCCGCCGCGGATCCCGTACGTCTCCAACGTCACCGGGGCCCGGATCACCACCGAGCAGGCCACCAACGCGGCGTACTGGGCCCGGCACATGTGCCAGACCGTCCGGTTCGACGCGGCGGTCGCGACCCTGCTCGCCGACCCGGAGCTGGCGGTCCTGGAGATCGGGCCGGGCCAGTCGCTCGGCGCGCTGATCCGTGGCGCCGGCGCGACGCCGAACCGCTGGCCGCTGATCCAGCACACGCTTCCGTCGGTGAGCGACCGGCGCGCCGACGACCTGGCGCTGGCCGAGGCCGTCGCCCGGCTGTGGCTGACCGGCGTCTCCGTCGACTGGGCCGCGCACCACGCGTACACCGACCCGCACCGCATCCCGCTGCCCACCTACCCGTTCCAGCGGCAGCAGTACTGGATGGAGTCGACGGCACGGTCCGATTCGGACAACAAGCTGTCCATCTCGGTGAAGGCCATGCGGGACAAGCCGAGCGGGCCGCACGTGCAGGTGTTGGAGCCCACCTGGACGGCCACGCCGATCATCGGCGAGCCGACCGACACCCGCTGCGTGGTGGTCGCCGACTCGACCGGGATCGGCGCGGCCACCGCGGAGCTGCTCCGCGCCGACGGCGTGGATGTCGTTCTGGTGCCGGGGAACTGCGACCACGCCGCCGTCGTCGCCGAGCACGCCACCGAGGCGACCACCGTGCTGGACCTGCGCCTGCTCGACCACCCGGAGTCCGATGTGGACGGACGGGACGTGGTGCGGCCA
>Ga0307413_10000207_pt1 | contig 17197 bp, 13 predicted proteins | sample DK1Ometagenome_3_FD_203714 | JGI IMG/M metagenome (GOLD analysis project Ga0307413, IMG submission 203714) | Maize rhizosphere microbial communities from greenhouse at UC Davis, California, United States - DK15-O-2 | ecosystem: Host-associated > Plants > Roots > Rhizosphere > Soil | place: USA... | reverse complement strand
CCCTCCCAGCGCACCAGGAAGTGGTCGACGCCCAGCGCCGGGGCGTGCGGCGAGTTGACGTCCCAGTCCACATTGACCTGCGGCTCGGTGCGCACCAGCACTGGCTGCGTGCCGACCGGCACGTCGCCGTTCGGCGAAGTCCCCTGGAAGTACGACGCCCGCAAACCCTTGTTGTTCTGCTGCAATGAGTTGTACGACAACGACACCCCGGCAGAGCCGCCGACCGTGGTGAACGACGGCAACGGCGCCGAGGTGGACACATTGCCGTTCACCAGATTCACCGACACTGCACCGACCGTGTCCACCGGCGCCGGACCATGATCACCAATGCGTTGATCCACCTTGAAGTGACCCACCCACGGCGGGGTGGTGATCGCCTGACCGTCGGTGGACTGCCCGACCCAGGTGTAGGCCACCCCGTCCTGCAACACCCCCGCCGGCACCATCCACGACGTATCGGTGAGACAGCCAGAGTCCACCACCACACCGGACCGGGCATCCGGCCCGGTCGCGACCTTGAAGCAGTACTTCACCGGCTCACCATCCGGATCAGTCACCGCCGACACCGACAACCTCGGCGTCAGGTTCGTGATCACCGAGTTGTCCACCGGCCCCACCATCGCCGGCGCACCAGGCGGGTTCGTGTAGTCCACCCACAACGTCGCGTACAACTGCTTCAACGTGTACACACCCGCACCCTCAGCACCAGCCAGCAGGAACCAACCGTGCGGGCTCTGCGCGTCGACCAGATCCCGGATCTGCTTGGTCAACCGCGCGTCGCTGATGCTCCCCGAATTGGTCACCGTGCCGTCGCCGAGGTGCGCGCCGTAGCCAGCAAAATCGAACGCGACCGCCTCGAACAGCGACACCGGGGTCGAGTTGCCGGTGCCGGCTACCCCGGTGTCCCGGCTGAAGTCCATCCGCGCGCCCGTCACCCATTTGCCGAACAACGGCGAATTGTCGAAATGGAAAATGCCCCGCCACAACCGGTCACCGGAGTCACGGGAGTTACCGACCCGGATCCGACCGTCCTGGATCACCACCCCGTCCCAACTGTGCGACTCCACCAGATCCGCACCGTAGGACAGCGTCGGATCCACCGTCACCGGGAACACCCGCGCCGGGTTGCGCAGCCAACTCTCGTCCACCGACACCGTCAACACCCAGTCGGTGCCCGCACGAACCAGCGAATACGTGCCACCCGTCATCGCCGGCAGACGGTCATCGGTGCCAGACGCGTCCCAGGTCTCGATCGGCGGCATTCTCACAAGCACCGCACCAGCGGCATCAGTCAACGCGACCGACCCATCCTCACGCACCGACGGCGTCAACCCGCCCGCCTGCAACCGGAACCGCCACGACGACCCACCCACCTGCGGCCGACGCTTCACCACGATGCTCTCCTTCACCGCCCCCGCGGTGACCTGGTAACGCAGGTCGGTGTCCGCGGCAACATCGGAGTACTCCGTCTCACTGCCCGACACCTCCGCCGGCCGCTCCGCCGCACCCTCCAACGCCAGTGACACCGTCGTGCCGTCGACCTCGACCGACACCAGGTTCGGGTCGTCGGAGCTCCCCGCCAGCGACGCGTTCATCGGGTGCTGCTTCGCCCTCGCCCGACCGGAGACGGCATCCACGACCAGCGACGTGTCGACCACCTGCCACACCCCGGCGGCGTCGCGCACGTTCAACGGCTGAGCCGACCGCGCCAACGATCGCGAACCGTCCGGGTTCAGGTACTCGGTGCTGAACGTCGACCGCGCCACGGCCTGCGACCGCGCCGAATCGAACCGAGAATTCCCCCTCGCGGAGGAGCCCTCCAACGGCCCGAAGTCGGCGACCGTGACTGCCGCAGGCCCGGCCTGCGCGGTCGTGGCGCCCAGCGCGGGACCTGACGCCGGTGGCAGCAACCGCGGATCGAGTCCAGCCGACACCACCTGCGGCGTGGTGGCGAGTTCCGGTACGGCCACCGCCACACCGGCACCACTCAGGCCGATGCGGATATGGCCGCGACAAGGACACAGCGAAAGACGCTCGCGCACACGATTCTCCCCAGAAACGCTACGACTGATGCCCGGCAGAATGACCGCGTCCCCGTGCGCGGGGACGTAGTCTGACCCGCAGCTACGCCGTGCGCAAGACCGATCTCGCTCCGTCAGGCCGTGCCGAATGTCGCGCGAATCAGCTGGTGATGTCCTTGCGGCCGAACTTGCGGAACGCGAGCAGGCCGAACACCGCCGCGTAGCAGACCGCGGAGAACGCGCCCTTCGTCATGTTGTCCCAGTCGATGTCGGTGGCGATCAGGTCCGACCAGGCGAACGCGTAGTGCGTCGGCAGGTAGTTGCGCAGCCCCTCCAGCGCGGTGATCTGGTCCAGGATCTGCGACAGGATCGACACCAGCACGGTGCCGCCGACCGCGCCGAGCGGCGCGTCCATGGACACCGACAGGAACAGCGCGAGGCCGGCCACCCAGAGGTGGTAGATGGCCAGGTAGATGACCGTGAACACGAGCGCGAGCATCGAGTCGCCGAAGCTGATCGCGTCGCCGGTCGGGCTGACCGCCTCGCCGGTGCCGTAGAACACCACCCCGGCGACCAGTGCGACCGCGGGCAGCAGGGTGATCGCCAGCAGCGACAGCACCCCGCTGGCCAGCGCCTTCTGTCGCAGTAGCCGGTGTCGCGGCACCGGCGCTGCGAGCAGGTACTTCAGGCTCGACCAGGACGCCTCGCTGGCGACGGTGTCGCCGAAGAACAACGCGACGAGCATGCCGAGCAGGAAGCTGCCGGCGGCGAACAGGGTGAACACCACGAAGTTCGGTGCGCTCGCGGTGGCCAGGTCGACGAAGCCGCCGGAGCGCCGGCTGCCATCCTGGCCGCCCAACGCGAACGCGCCGACCAGCAGGAACGGCAACGCGACGAGGAACGCGATCACCAGTTGGGTGCGCCTGCGGCGCAGTTGGCGGGCGAGCTCGATCCGCAGCCGCAGCGTCCGGCTCGACCGGTAGCTGGCGGCCGCGCCGTCCGGGCCGGGGGAGCGGTCGTCGTGCGCGACCGCGTCGGCGAGGTCGTCGATCGCGTGCGGGTCGGTGTGCACCTGGTGGGAGTCCACAGTGGTCCTGTCCTTGTCCACAGCGGACATCCGGTCCCTCTCGCTCATCGCTGCTCCTCGCCGACCAGTTGCAGGAACGCGTCCTCGAGGCGCCTGCGTGGGCCGGCCTGCTCGACCGCGATCCCCGCGGACACCAGCGCCGCCAGGGCCGCCGAGCGCGGCATGCCCTCGAGGTCGGCGTGCACGGAGTCGCCGGCAACGACGACCTCGCTCACCCCGGCCATCTCGCCGAGCACCCGGGCGGCCTCGTCGGGCCGGTCGACCCGGAAGGTCGCCTGCCCGCCACCGGCCACGATCACGTCGACCTTGCCCTCGGCGACCAGCTTGCCGCGGTGCATCACCACCACGTGGTCGGCGGTCTGCTCCACCTCGGCCAGCAGGTGGCTGGACACCAGGACGGTGCGCCCGGTGTCGGCGTAGCGACGCAGCACCGCCCGCATCTGGTGGATCTGCGGCGGGTCGAGCCCGTTGGTCGGCTCGTCGAGCACCAGCAGGTCCGGCAGGCCGAGCATCGCCTGGGCGATCGCCAGCCGCTGCCGCATGCCCTGGCTGTAGGTGCGCACCTTGCGGTTGACCGCGTCACCGAGGCCGGCGATCTCCAGCGCCTCCACCACGTGCGCGTGCTCCGCGGGCCGACCGGTGGCCGCCCAGTACAGCTCCAGGTTCGCCCGCCCGGACAGGTGCGGCAGGAAGCCGGAGCCCTCCACGAAGGATCCGATCCGGGACAGCACCGGCGCGCCGGGGTACACCGCGTGGCCGAACACCCGGATGGTGCCGCCGGTCGGCGCGATCAGACCCATGGCCATCCGCAGGGTGGTGGTCTTGCCGGCGCCGTTCGGGCCGAGCAGGCCGAGCACCTGCCCACGCGGCACCTGGAACGACAGGTCGGTGACCGCCTTCACACCGCCGGGATAGGCCTTCGACAGGTTCTCGATCACCAGTGGCACGTCGACCAGACCGGGGTCGAGGTCGCGGCCGCGCCTGCGCCGGAGCATGCCGAGCAGCCCGAGCAGCAGGCAGCCGCCGAGGACCAGCCCGATGCCGATCAGCGGCGCGGCCGGCGGCGCGGTGCTGCTGCCGGCACCCGACACCACCGGCACCCGCACCGACCCGCCGACCAGCGACACCTGGTAGGCGGTCGGCTGCACCGGCGTGGCGTACGCCTGGTCGGTGGTGCTCAGCACCAGCTCGACCCGGTGGTCGGCCTCGATCGGACGCACCACCGCGGGCAGCGTCACGCCGACCTCGACCGCGGTGCCGTCCGCCGGCAGCGTCGGGATGCGCACCGCGGACACCGCCGAGCCCGGCAGGGTCCGGGCACCGTCCGGGCCGACGTCGTAGAGCTTGGCGAACAGCACGGCACCGTCCGGTACCGGCACGTTCGGCAGCGCGGCCACCCGCACCCGCGCGGTGGTCGCGCCGGTGATCAGCAGCTGCGCGTCGACCGGCCGGCTGGCGAAGCGGGCCGACTGGCCGGGCAGGTCGATGGCGATCCGGCCGGCCAGCCGCGACGAGCTGCCGATCACGCTGCCGAGGCCGGGCATGCTGCTGATCGAGGCCGGGTTGCCGCCCGGCGGGTTGACGACGGTCTGGGTGTCGCCGAACAGCCGCACGTCGCGCCGCTCGGTCGCGCCCGCCTCGCCGATGCCGGGATATCCGGCCGCGGTCACGGTGCGCACCGACGGAGCACCCTGGGCGCGCAGCGCACCCTGCACCGCGTACTCGAACCCGGTGCCCGGGTCGCTGCCGGCTCCGTCGAGGTGGAAGGCGAGCCAGTCGATCATCTTGCCGCGCAGCTCGGCGCCGGGCCGGCCGCCGTCGTGTCCGCCGGTGTACCAGACGACCTTGACCTTGCCGCCCGCCTCGGCGATCTGCCGGGCGTTGGCGTCGGCCTGGTCGAGGCCGAACAGTGTGTCCTGCTCGCCCTGCACGAGCATGGTGGGCTGGGTGATCCGGTCGGCCACCGACACCGGCGACACCGAGCGCAGCAGCTCGACGGTCTTCGCGCTCGCCCGGCCGGTGGTGGCCACCTCGGCGTAGGCGGCGCACACCTCGAGCCGGAACCTGCCGCACGGGTTGCTGGCCGACATGCCGCGGCCGGCGCCCCCGCCGCCCGACTGACCGGCGGTGATCGCGCCGAGATCGGTGGCCGCGCCGGCCGCCGCGGTGGAGGAGCTGTTGTCCTCGTCACCCGGCTCGCTGGCGTCGGCGTTGGGGTTCGCGAGGCCCGCGGCACCCATGCCGGCGGCGAAGAAGATGCCGGCCCAGGCGCGCTTGAACACGCCGTCCGTGGCGAACGCGTTGGCCGCCGGGGTGCCGGGAGCGGTGTCCGCCGTCGAGGCGGAGTTGGGGATCAGCGCCTGGCCGAGGTCGTTGTAGGTGATCACCGGGACGAGCGCGTCCACCCGCGGGTCGGACCCGGCGAGCAGCAGCGACAGCGCCCCGCCGTAGGAGGAGCCGGTGACCCCGACCCGGGGGTCGCCGGGCGCGTCGGTGATCACCTCGGACCGCTTCGCCAGCCAGTCCACCAGCTGTCGGGCGTCGGCGACCTCGTAGTCGGGGGCGTTCAGCGCGATCTCGCCGGTACTGGCGCCGAAGCCGCGGGCCGAGTAGGCGAGCACCGCGAATCCGCGGACGGCCAGCTCCTCGGCGTCGGCGACCACGCTGGCCTTGCTGCCGCCGAAGCCGTGCGCGAGCAGCACCGCGGGCGCCGGGCGCCGCTCCGGCAGGTAGAAGGTGGCGTCCAGCTGCACCCGCTCGTCGCGCGCCGGACCGTCCAGCACCTCGATGCGGATCTCCTGCCGGGCGATCGCGGGCGAGTCGGTGCTTCGGGTGACGTACACCACCACCGCCGCCCCGACCAGGGCGACGACCAGCGCGATCAGCAGCAGGCGGGGGCGGGAACGCAGCGAGGACAGCACCCCGCAGACGGTATTCGATCGTTTCTGAGAGTCCCTGAGAGGTGCACGCGCGGGTGACCGTGCACAGATCACAGGGGGTCAGGTTGGTGATTGGCGAGTCGACAGGGAACAATCGGGTCTGCAATGGAGGGGAGTACTCCTTCGCGGCGGTGTCGTCAGCACGGACCCAGGTCCCGGCGCCGTCGGTCGACCCGGTGGTCCCAGCGACCCGTCCGGTGTCGGCGGAGAAGACCTCCGGTTGTCGCAGGCGTGTGCCCGAAACCGGAGGCTGTGTTGAATATTCCCGCGTGGATCTGGCTCGCGACGATCTTCGGTCTGCTCCTGCTGATCGCGGTCGACCTGGTGATCGTGGACCGCAAGCCGCACGAGGTGACCGTGGGGGAGGCGTCCCGCTGGGTCATCTTCTACATCGCGTGCGCCGTCGCGTTCGGCGTCGGGATCTGGTACTTCTCCGGGGGAACGCACGCAGGGGAGTTCTTCGCCGGCTACATCACCGAGTACTCGCTGTCGGTGGACAACCTGTTCGTCTTCCTGGTGATCATGTCGGCGTTCAAGGTGCCGAAGGTCGCCCAGCACAAGGTGCTCCTGATCGGGATACTGCTGGCCCTGGTCTTCCGCGGCATCTTCATCGCGGTCGGCGCCGCGGTGATCGCGCAGTTCAGCTGGGTGTTCTACCTGTTCGGCCTGTTCCTGATCTACACGGCGTGGCAGCTGTCCCGCTCGGGCATCGGCGGCGACGACGAGGAGTACGAGGAGAACGCGATCACCCGGCTGGCCCGGCGGATCTTCCCGGTCACCGACCAGTACCACGGCGGCCGGACCACGGTGAAGATCGACGGCAAGCGGTTCTTCACGCCGATGTTCATCGTGATGATCGCCATCGGCTCCGCCGACCTGCTGTTCGCCTTCGACTCCATCCCGGCGATCTTCGGCCTCACCAAGGAGCCGTTCCTGGTGTTCACCGCGAACGCCTTCGCGCTGATGGGTCTCCGCCAGCTGTACTTCCTGCTCGGCGGGCTGCTCAAGCAGCTGTACTACCTGGCCGCCGGGCTCGCCGTCATCCTCGGCTTCATCGGGGTGAAGCTGATCCTCGAGGCGCTGCACACCAACACGCTGCCGTTCATCAACGCCGGCGAGCCGCTGAACGTGCCGGTGATCAACATCGCGGTGTCGCTGTCCGTCATCGCCGGAGTGCTGATCATCACCACCGTGGCAAGCCTGATCAAGTCCAAACGAGACGCTGGCCGCGTGTCCGTTACCAGTGACGAGCAGTGATCCCCCATCTGTGAACGCTGGCAAAACACCGGGGCGTGACCGTCACCGATAGTGGCGGTAGCGTCGAGCAGGTGCGCTCGGAGGACATTCAGCTACTGGCCGTACCCGGCACGCCCGCCCTGCGCGGGTCGCTGCTGCTGGTCGGCCTGACCAACCCGGATCTGGGCACCAACAACTACCGGGGCGGCATTCGACAGGTCAGGCTCGACGGCTCCGGCGTTCGGCAGTGGACCACCGCCTATCGCGACACCGCACCGGTGATCTCGCCGGACGGCGAGTGGGTCGCGTTCCTGCGGGCGACCGCGGAGTCCGGACCGGGTGCGCGCAGCCAGATCTGGCTGCTGCCGACAGCCGGTGGCGAAGGGCGCGCGCTGACCGACCTGCCACTGGGCGCGGGCGCCCCGGTGTGGGCGCCGGACTCGCGGCGCATCGCGTTCACCGCGCGGGTACCGGAGCCGGGGCGCTACGGCACGCCGCCGGCCGACGGCGCCGACGTCGCGACGACCGACCCGGACACCGAGGCCCCGCGGTGGATCACCCGGCTCAGCTACCGGGTCGACAGTCTCGGCTACCGCGCCGACCGCCCCGCCCAGCTCTACGTACTGGACGCGCTGGACGACGAGCCCGGCCCGCCGGAGCCGCTGACCGACGGACCCGGCGACCTCGGCGATCCCGTGTGGACCCCGGACGGCCGGCACGTCGTGGTGGTGGCCGACCGCGACTTCGGTGCCGTGGAGACGCTGCACACCGACCTGTACGCGATCCCGGTGGACGGCGGTGACCCGATCCTGGTGGCGCGCACCGACGGGTCGGCGTCGCTGCCGTCGGTCACCGACGACGGAACGCTGGTGTACCTGGGCACCCGGTTCGAGGGCATCCACGCGATCGCCCGCAACACCGGCGTCTACGCGCTTCCGCTGACCCTCGACGGCGCGCCCGCGGCGCCGTACCGGCTGACCGACGACGAGACGGTCGACTGCGAGAGCGTCACGTCCTCCGGTGTGCCGGTGCCGTACGGCGACAGCGTGCTGGTCGCGGTGCGCAACCGCGGAGCGGTCGAGCTGCGCCGGGTGGCGCTGTCCGCCCGCGGCGCCACGCTGTCCGATCTGCCGCTGCTCGCCGGCGCGCGGGCGCACGTGCGCAGCTACGCGGTGGACGGCGACCGGATCGCCGCCGTGGTGTCCACATGGGACTCCCCGGGCGAGGTGGTGCTGCTCGACGCGGACGGGGCGGTGCCGCTGACCGACTTCGCCGCACCGCTGCGGGAGGTGGGGCTGCGCCCGATGATCGAGGTCACGGCGCCGGCGCCGGACGGCTACCCGACCCACGGCTGGCTGGTGCTGCCGGACGGCGACGGTCCGCACCCGCTGCTGCTGAACGTGCACGGCGGCCCGTTCATGTACTACGGCTGGGGGATGTTCGACGAGGCCCAGGTGTACGCCGCGGCCGGGTACGCGGTGCTGCTGTCCAACCCACGCGGCTCGGCCGGCTACGGCGAGCGGCACGGCCGCGCGCTGCTCGGCGCGTTCGGCACGGTCGACGTGGACGACGTGCTGACCCAGCTGGACACCGCGTTGGAGCGGCCCGACCTGGACGCGTCCCGGGTGGGCGTGATGGGTGGCTCGTACGGCGGCTGGATGTCGTCGTGGCTCGCCGCGCATCACGGCGAGCGGTTCACCGCGGCGTGGAGCGAGCGCGGGCTGTACTCGTTCGAGTCGTTCGTCGGTTCCTCCGACATCGGCTGGTGGTTCGCCGACGCCTACTGCGGCGCCGACTCGACCGAGCACCGGCGCAAGAGTCCGCTGAGCTACGCCGACAAGATCAAGATTCCGGTCGCCGTGGTGCACTCCGAACAGGACTGGCGCTGCCCGGTGGAACAGGCTCAGCTGATGTACGTGGCGCTGCGCCGGGCCGGCGCGGAGGCCGAGCTGCTGCTGTTCCCCGGCGAGGGCCACGAGCTGACCCGGTCCGGCCGGCCGAGGCACCGCCGCCAGCGGTTCGACGCGGTGCTGGAGTGGTGGTCGCGACACCTCTAGGCGCGGGACGGGTGACCGCCCTGGTCAGGTCAGCGCGTAGTTGAGCTCCGCGCAGATCCGCGCGAGCGGCAGGTCGAGGCCCGGGTGGTCCAGGGGCAGCAGGGCGTCCGGCAGGTCCGGCAACGCGTTGCCGGCCGGCGGGTCCCACAGGCAGACCGCCGGCCGGCCGGAGTCCATCGACGAGCGGTACCACAGACCGTCCAGCTCGGGGTGCGCCTCGCGGATGACCCTGGCCCACGCCTGGGTGAGCAGCTTCAGCCCGCCGCTGCTGAGCTCCTGGGAGGCGCCCGCCCTGGTCGGCCAGAGCCCGGTCAGGTCGAGCAGCCGCAGCGTCCGTCTCGGCCGCAACACCGCCAGGTGCGGCCTGCGGCTCGTGCGGTCCACGATGGACGTCGCCTGGAACACCTCGGCCACGCTGGTACGCACCGACAGTCCGAAGTAGAGCACTCCGTGCTCGGGCATGGTGGTCGGTCCGCCGTCGGCGTCCGGCTGCTGCGGGTCGAACCGGCCGTGCGGCAGTGGTCCGGTGCGACGGAAGCTGTTCCAGCGCTGGGGGTGCGCGCCACCGGCGGTGAACACGCGCACCAGGCGGGTGCCGCTGTGCACCGCGACGACATCCTCGTCGGTGCGCAGCAGGCCGCGCAGCACGGTGACCGCAGGCGGCTGCGGAAGTCGAGCCATCAGTGGACGTTCCCGGTGGTTCCCGTGTCCCCGCTCAGGCCGGCTCGCCCAGCACGGAGGCGAGGCGGGCGACCGCCACCGGGTCGCCACCGGCGAGCAGCCACTCGCGCGGGGTCGCGGCCTCGCCGTCGACCACGAGGTCGGCCTGCCGGCTCGTCATGAACGCGGCCACGGTCAGCGCGGGCTGGTCGTCGGTCACCGCGGCGAGCACGGTGGCGAGGCCGGGCAGTGCCCCGTCGCCGGCGAACTGCCACGCCGGTAGCCGCCAACCCCCGCGGTCCTTCCAGCCGGCGAGCCGGCCGGCGGCGAGCCGGTGTCGGACGCGGCTGGTGTCGACGCCGAGCCGGCCGGCGGCCTGCGTGACGGTGAGTGCCGAGTCGCGCAGCACGGCCCGGGCGACCACCGCCTTGGCCCTGGCGTCGCTCTCGCCGGGGCGCTGTGCGCCCAGGTCGAGGCCGACGTCGGTGAGCGCGGCCCGCTGGTCGGGGGTGAAGTACTCGGCCGGGTCGGCGGTCGTCGGGGACAACTGCCGGGCCGCGTCCACGACCAGGGCCAGGAACTCCTCGGGGCGCACCCGCAGGCCGGCTCTGGCCAGCACGGTCTCCAGCGCGATCGTCACCTGCACATGATAGCGCGTCCGTGCGCAATCGTGCGCTCCTGTTGTGCGGTCGGCGTCGGTCGCGGCGCCCGGAACCGATCCGCGGGCGGACGCAACGCGCCGAGTGTCGAGCTCCGTCCTGGCGGCATGACGAACTCCTCCCGCCGGCCGGCGAGGCCCGCGCTCCGGCTCACCGCGCTGGTGGCCGTCGCGGCCGGCTGTGTCGCGACGGCGGTCGCGGTCGACTCCGCGATCAACCCCACTGCCGGGAGTCCCACCCCCGGCCCGGGTGGCCCCGGCTCGTCCGCTGTGCGCCTGGTCGCCTACGACTCCTGCGAGTCGGCCCTCGCCGAGCTGCGCGCCGCGGCACTGCCCGCGGTCACCGCCTGGGGCTTCCCGCACGCCGTCACGATGGCCACCGACGGTGGCGTGGCCGCCGACCAGCGCGCCGCGGGCGCACCCGCGGCGGCGCCCCCGGCGGGCAAGGCCGCCGAGGCCGCCCAGCCGCCGGCCGCGCCAACGCCGGGGCACTCCGGCACCAACACCCACGAGTCCGACGTGGACGAACCGGACCTGGTGAAGACGGACGGCAAGCGGATCGTCAGCGTCGTCGACGGCACCCTGCGCGTCGTCGACGTGGCCACCCGCCGGCAGACCGCCAGCCTGACCGTCCCGGGTGGACCGGCAGCCGACCTGATGCTCGACGGCGACCGGGCCCTCGTGCTGGTCCGAGGCTCGCAGCTGATGGCCGTCGACCCACCGATCGACGCGCCGGCCGGCAAGCCCATGCCCACCCCGGTTCCCCGCCAGGGCAGCTCGCTGGTGCTGGTCGACCTGCGCGCCGGCGCCTCGGTGGCCGGCACCCTCGCCGTGGACGGCGAGATCGTCGATGCCCGCGCGGTCGGGTCGGTCGCCAGGGTCGTGGTGCGCAGCGGCCCGCGACTGTCCTTCGTGTACCCCGGCGACACCCGCAGCGAGGAGCAGTCGCTGGCGGAGAACCGGGAGGTCATCCGCTCCTCCACGATCGGCGACTGGCTGCCGCGCATCAAGGTCAGCTCCGGCGCCACCAGCACAGACCACACGGTGAACTGCGCCGACGTGAGCCACCCGGCGAGCTACACCGGGGACACCGTGCTGACCGTGCTGACCGTGGACATCACCCGTGAGCTGGGCAGCGGCGACCCGGTGTCGGTGATCGCCGACGGCAGTACCGTGTACGCCACCTCGACCAACCTCTACGTCGCCGACCAGCGTGTCGGCACCGCGGCCGGTGGCGGGTTCGCCCCCGGTCCGCTCGCCGACGTCCGGACCGGCATCCACCAGTTCTCCATCGAGGGCAGCGGAAAGCCCGGCTACCTGGCGTCCGGCTCGGTGCCGGGCTCGCTGCTCAACCAGTACGCGATGTCGGAGTACGACGGGAACCTGCGCATCGCGACCACCAGCGGCCAGACCTGCTGCACCCGCGGCCCGGCGGACGCCGCGCAGAGCGAGAGCGCGGTCGCGGTGCTGCACCGTGACGGCGCGACGCTGGTCGAGATCGGCCGCGTCGGTGGGCTCGGCAAGGGGGAGCGGATCTATTCGGTGCGCTTCCTCGGCGCGACCGCGCACGTGGTGACCTTCCGGCAGACCGACCCGCTGTACACGGTGGACCTGTCCGACCCGAGGAAGCCTGCGGTCACCGGCGAGCTGAAGATCACCGGGTACTCGGCGTACCTGCACCCGGCCGGCGACGGCAGGCTCATCGGCGTCGGTCAGGAGGCATCCGAGGCCGGGCGCGCCACCGGGCTGCAGGTGTCGCTGTTCGACACCGCCGACCCGGCCACGCCGAGGCGGCTCGCGCAGTTCCAGCTGCCGTCCGGCTACTCCGACGTGGAGCACGACCCGCACGCCTTCCTGTACTGGCCGGCGCTGCGGCTGATCGTGCTGCCGGTGTCCGACCAGGACGGGACGGGCGCGCTGGCGCTGCGGCTGGACGGCGACACGATCACCGAGCTCGGCCGGGTGAACCACCCGCAGCGCTTCGGCAGCGGCCAGATCCGGCGGGCCATGGTGATCGGGGACGAGCTGTGGACGGTCTCGCCGACCGGTGTGATGGCCAGCGCAACCGGCGCGGGCGTCGCGCAGCGCACCTGGATCCCGTTCAGCTGACGGGAAACGGCCCGGGTCGCACCACACCCCTCGGATGGTGCGACCCGGGCCGACCGTCCGGATCGGTGCCGGGTCAGTGCCCGACGTCGATCACGACTCTGGTCGGCGAGGTGAGCGTGAACGCGCGTACCCAGGCCTGCGTTCTGGTGCCGAGACCGACCGAGAGGGTCGCCTCGAAGTCGCCCGTGATCGCCACGGCCATCACGTTGGTGAGGTCGCGGGTACGGAACTTGCGCGGACCGGTGTAGCTGGCGGTGCCGTCCTCGCGATGCGCGGCGGCCGGCGAGATGGTCACCGACAGGAACCGCTCGCCGGTCAGCCACTCGATCTCGCCGGACGGGTCGGCGATCAGCTCGTCGGTCCACTGGCGCGCCAGGATCTGTGGCGTGTGACCGGAGATGTCCAGCACCACCCGGTCGAAGCCGGTGTGGCGACCGGTTCGGATACCGGTCAGCTCGGGGGTCTGGGTCATGGCGGCCGCCTTGGCTGTCAGGGCCGGCGTGGACTGGGCAGGGGCCGCGGACACCGCGGCGCCGACGAGGACGAGGGTGGTGCCGGCGAGCGCGGCAAGCGCGCGCCGCAGTGTGGTGGTCGTCGAGATGGTCATCGAGCACTCCCTGGGTCGAAAAGCTGTGTCGACCCGGCGCCGGGTTACCTCAAGACGTGTCGATGTCATCCGGGGTTGCGTCCCGGTCGCGGCATTTCGGCCCGGTCAGCTCGCGGCGACCTCGAGCAGCACCGTCCAGCACTCGGCGTCCATCGCGGTGCTCTCCGGCAGACCGTTCTGCTCACGGAAGTGCCGGACCGCCTCGCCGGTGGTGTCGTCGTAGTAGCCGGTCTCCACCACCACCTGCTGACGGTAGTAGTGGTTCAGCAGCTGCTGCAGATAGGTCACCCACTCCGAGGACGCACCGTGTTGCAGGTCGGGCTCGTCCGGCATCGGTCCCAGTTCACCCGCCGATCATGACGGTGCCGACCGCGACGATCGAGCTGGTCGGCGCCGGGGTCGGGTCGTTGCAGGTCTTGACCGGGTCGCCGGCCCTGGCGGCGGACTTGCCGTTGATCTTGACGGTCATGCTGCCCATCTGGACGGTGCCGTCGTTGGTCGGCGGGGACTGGAACGGCCCGCCCTGCGGGATGTGCGGCGGGACGTTGGTCGCGGTGCTGCCGACCACCGCGGCCGGCATGCCGCCGATCATCACGTCCGTGCTGCAGCCGCCGGTGATCTTGCCGGCGAACGGGTGCGGCAGGGGGGTGGGCACCGGCCCGCCCGGCGACGGGATCATGATGATGTGGATGTCGGTGCCGACGACACTGTCGCCCTGCTTCGCTCCCGGCGCCATCACTGACCTCCCGTGGGTACCCGGCGCCACCGCTTCTCGCCGGCGGGGGCGAGCCCGTTCGGCACGGCGGTGGGACGCTTGCGCTGCTCGGAGCGTAGCGAGATCTGCTCGGCGGGCTTGGCGATGTCGGTGTCCGCGGCCGGCAGGAACGGTGCGCTGAGAATGATCACGAAGGCGGCCCTGGCCGGCATGCCGAGGCTGCTCCACAGGTCGCCGGGGCCGTCGGTGGCGACCCGCAGGTACACCGGCAGGCCGCTGGCGGCGATCGGTTCCGGCAGGCAGTCGTCGGGCAGCCGGTCGGCGAACAGCAGGGTGGCCAGCGCGGTGTCCAGCAGCTGGTGCTCCTCGTGCACCTTGGCGGACCGGGCGGTGACCAGGTACGACAGTTCGCAGCGGCGGGCGGGCGCGCGACGTGACAGCACGGCGCCCCGCTCGTCACGGACCTCGTCCCAGCCGGACTCCCGGCCGTTGGGGTCGTCGCGCAGGCCGAACAGGAACAGGTCGATGGCCTGCGACGGCCGCTCGGTCTGCCAGGTCGGCTTCGGCGGGTCCAGGCGCACCATGGTGCCCTCGGGCAGCGCACGGCCGAGCAGCACGCAGAGTGCGTCGTCCACCTCGGTGATCACCCGATGAGTCTCGTGGTTCGGCCCGCGTCGCCGTAGGAGCGCTCGCCCGTCCATCCGGGCAGGGGAATCGCCCGAAGGTGCAGATCCCGTCGCCCTACCCGGCGCCCCCCGACAACTGCGCTCGGTGAGCGCTACCCAGGAGGCTCAGCACATAAACACCCGAGGTGGCGGCTTCGGCAGCCGCACCCACGGTGCACAACGCCCACGAAACGCCCACGAACTGCCAACAACTGTCTACAACGGCCCGCGATGAGGAGATCTCAAGATGGCCAGCAGCTACCTGTCGCCCGGTGTGTACATGGAGGAGGTGTCCTCCGGTTCAAAGCCGATCGAGGCGGTCGGCACTGCCGTGGCCGCCTTCGTCGGCTTCGCCGAGAAGGGACCGCTGCACGAGCCGGTCCTGGTGACCAACTGGACCCAGTACAAGGCGAACTTCGGCGACTTCGTCGACGGCTTCTATCTCGCGCACGCCGTCTACGGCTACTTCCAGAACGGCGGCGGTGTCGCCTACGTGGTCCGCATCGGCGGCTCCTCGGACGGCAACGGCTCCAGCAACGGCCACGTCCAACTGCCGACCGCCGAGCTGCCCGCGGCCGCCTCCGACGGCAAGCTCGCGCTGACCGTCGCGGCCAGGGACTCCTCCGCCACCGACATCACCGTCGAGGTGGCGCCCGCCTCCGAGCAGGGCGAGGACACCTTCAAGCTGCTGGTCAAGAGGGGTGGCAACGTCGTCGAGACCTTCGACAACGTCACCTCCCGCCGCGGCCCGAACAACGTCGCGACCGTGGTCAAGCAGCAGTCGAAGCTGATCTCGATCGACGAGACCAAGGGCAAGGCGCTCGCCCTGCCGCAGACCGGTGAGATCGCCCTCGCCGCGCCGCCCTCGGCGCCGGCCAAGGTGAGCACCAACGAGTACGTGGGCAACTCCGCCGACCGCACCGGCTTCGGTGGCCTCGAGGCCATCGACGAGGTCACCATGCTCGCCGCACCGGACCTGATGGCCGCCTACCAGCGCGGGCTGCTCTCCGGCGAGGACGTCAAGGCCGTCCAGCTGGCCATGATCGCGCACTGCGAGCTGATGGCCGACCGCGTGGCGATCCTGGACACGCCGCCGAGCCTGAAGGCCCAGGAGGTCAAGGACTGGCGGATGGACTTCGCAGGCTACGACTCCAAGTACGCCGCGCTGTACTGGCCGTGGATCAAGGTCGCCGACCCGGTCGCCGGCAAGCAGGTCTACGTCCCGCCGTCGGGCCACATGGCCGGCATCTGGGCCCGCAACGACTCCTCGCGCGGTGTGCACAAGGCCCCGGCCAACGAGGTCATCCGCGGCGCGGTCAACATCGAGCTGAACATCACCAAGGGCGAGCACGACCTGCTCAACCCGATCGCGGTGAACTGCATCCGCGCGTTCCGCGGTCAGGGCATCCGGGTCTGGGGCGCGCGGACGCTGTCCAGCGACCCGGAGTGGCGCTACCTCAACGTGCGACGCCTGTTCAACTACGTCGAGAAGTCGATCCTCCAGGGAACCAACTGGGTGGTCTTCGAGCCGAACGACCCGAAGCTGTGGGACTCGGTCAAGCGCACCGTGACGATGTTCCTCCGTCGCGTGTGGCGTGACGGCGCGCTGTTCGGCAAGACGCCGGCCGAGGCGTTCTTCGTCAAGTGCGACGAGGAGAACAACCCGCCGGAGAACCGCGACGCCGGCATCCTCACCGTGGAGATCGGGATCGCTCCGGTCAAGCCGGCCGAGTTCGTCGTGTTCCGCATCTCCCAGTTCGCCGACGGGGCCGGCCTCGACGAGTAAGTGGCGAGTAGCCAGGACCCGTTGCCCGTAAGACTTCTGACAAGGAGGACCCGCCATGGCAGGCGGACTTGGACCCAACCAGCCGAGCGACGCTCTCACCGCCGCACGGTTCTCGATCACCATCGACGGCTACGAGATCGCGTCGTTCTCGGAGCTGCAGGGCATCACCACCGAGGTGGAGCCGGTCGAGCTGATGGAGTCGACCGACAAGGAGGTCGTGCTCAAGAAGCTGCCGGGCAAGACCAAGCCGGCGACACTGGTGCTCAAGCGCGGCAAGAACAGCAGCATGGAGCTCTGGGCGTGGCACGAGGCCGTGCTCAACGGTGACATCGTCGCGGCCCGCAAGAGCTGCTCGCTGGTGATGTACGGCACCGACGGCAAGCCGGTGGCCCGGTACCACCTTGAGCACGCCTGGCCCTCGAAGCTCGAGATCGGTGGCCTCAAGGCCGGCGCGAGCGAGGTGCTGATGGAGACGGTCACGATCGTGTCCGAGCGCATCCAGCGCGTGTCGGTGTGACGGTGACGGCACCGGAGACCAGCGTAGGTCTGCGGACCGAGTACCCGTTCACGTTGCCCCGCGGCTACGTGGACGAGCACGGCCGCGTGCACCGCGACGGGATCATGCGCCTGGCCACGGCCAGGGACGAGATCACCACC
>Ga0307413_10000206_pt1 | contig 17223 bp, 16 predicted proteins | sample DK1Ometagenome_3_FD_203714 | JGI IMG/M metagenome (GOLD analysis project Ga0307413, IMG submission 203714) | Maize rhizosphere microbial communities from greenhouse at UC Davis, California, United States - DK15-O-2 | ecosystem: Host-associated > Plants > Roots > Rhizosphere > Soil | place: USA... | reverse complement strand
CACGGCCGGTGTCGGCAGTCACGAGTCCTCCTCGGGTTCTGTCGTGTCTCGCAGACCCTAGCCTCCGCAGAACGGCTGTCATCGATCGCCCGGCCGGCCACTAGGCTGCCTGCGACGTCAACGCGCGGCAAGCGGAGGAGGGCGAAACGTGGACCACGAGCCGATCATTGCCGGCACGCCGGCCGATCTTCTGGCCATCTCCCGCAAGGACGAGGCGACGGCGACGATCGTGCACGCCGGCGGGGAGATCGACATGAGCACGGCGCCGCTGCTGTCCGGGGCGCTGACCGAGCTCGAGTCGGCCGAGGAGCGTCCGGCCCGGGTGGTGCTCGACCTCGGCGACGTCACGTTCATGTCCTCCGACGGCCTGAAGGTCCTCAACCTGCACGAGCGGCGGTTCGCCGAGCTGGGCATCGGGTTCGTGGTGGTCGCGGCCCAGCGGGCGGTGGTGCACATCCTCGAGATCACCGGCATGTCGGACGTCCTGACGGTCGTGCCGGACGTCGAGCGGGCCCTCGCCCTGAGGTAGGGCGCGGTACCCGTCGGGCGCGTGAACACGGCGTTTCCACATCTCCTCGGCCGGGTAATCGTTGCCGCACCGGTGTGCCCGCAACGTTCGGGGGTGTGCAGCTACCATCGGCGCGGCCGCCGCGGTCCGCCGTCACCCCACCGGAGGAGGTCGGGCCCGTGAGTGCCGCTCCGCACTCCGACGCGACAGCCTCGCTGCGGGAGCTGGTCGACGCCGTCGCGGTCATCATCTGGGAGGCGGACGCGCCGGGTACGCACCCCACCTTCGTGTCCGGTCATGCCGAGTCCCTGTTGGGCTACCCGATCGCCCGCTGGTCGGCCGAGCCGGCCTTCTTCGCCTCGCTGCTGCACCCCGACGACCGGGACCGGGTGCTGGACGCGCGCCGCGCCGCCGCGGCCGACGACTTCGAGACCACCTACCGCGTGATCGGCGCGGACGGGCGGACCCGCTGGCTGCGTGACCAGGTGCGGGTCTTCCGTGACACCGATGGCGCCCCGAGCAGGCTGCGCGGTGTCGCCGTGGACGTCACCGCGCGGCACGCCGTCGAGGAGCGGCACAGGTTCCTGTCCGGTCTGGACCGGGAGCTGCGGCGACTGGACGGCGCCGAGGAGATCATGGCCCTGGCCACCCGGCTGCTGGGCGAGTACCTCGGGGTGGACCGCTGCGCCTACGCGCGGGCGGAGGCCGACGAGAACCACTTCGTGATGAGCGGCGACCACGCCACCGGTCTGCCGCCGCTGCGCGGCCGGTTCGCGATGCGGGCCTTCGGTGACGGCGCGTTGCGCGCGATGCGGGCCGGAGAGCCGTGGGTGGTGGTCGACAGCGCGGCCGACCCGCAGCTCGGCGACGACGAGGTGGCCACCTACCTGCGGACCGGGATCCGCGCGGTGATCTGTCTGCCCCTGTTGCGGGGTGGCCGGTTCGTCGCCGCGATGGCCGTTCACCAGGCGTCGGCGCGGCACTGGACGCCCGAGGAGATCGACCTGGTCTCGGTGGTGGTGAACCGGTGCTGGGAGTCGCTGCAGCGGGTGCGCGCCGACCGGGCGCTGCGCGACGGCGAGGAGCGCCACCGCCTGATCGTCGAACGCGCCACGGACGCGATCTGGGTGCTGGACCACGAGCTGCGGTTCGTCGAGGCGAACCCGGCGGTGTGCGCCCTGTTGGGCCTGAGCCGCGCGGAGCTGGTCGGTACCGGGATGGCCGAGCGGCTCGCCGACGGGCAGCGGACCGGCCTGACCTGGCCGCCCGGCGAGGTGTCGTCGACGCCGGCCGCGACGGAGGTCTGGGAGATGCTGCGAGCCGACGGTTCGATGGTGTCGGTGGAGGTGAGCGTGCAGTCGACGCCCACCGGCGTGCAGGTGATCGGCCGCGACGTGACCGAGCGGCGGCGCGCCGATGTCGAGCGTGAGCTGCTGGTCCGCCGCGAGCACGAGATCGCCGAGACGCTGCAGCGCAGCCTGCTGCCCCGCGAGCTCCCGGCCCTGGACCGCCTCGGCACGTCCGCGCGCTACCTCCCCGCCACCAGCCAGGCGCAGATCGGCGGGGACTGGTACGAGGTCCTTTCGGTGGGCGACTCCACCGTCGCGCTGTCGGTGGGTGATGTGGTGGGCAACGGCCCCACCGCCGCCGCGGTGATGGGCCAGCTGCGCAGCGCCCTGGCCGGGTACCTGCTCGACGGCCACTCGCCGGCGGCCGCGCTGGAGCGGCTGGACGCCTTCGTCGGGCGCACCCCGGGCGCCGCCGGAAGCACCTGCGCCTGCCTGGTCTTCGACTGGAGCAGCGGTGTGCTGCGCTGGTCCCTCGCCGGGCACCCGCCGCCGCTGCTGGTCCAGGCCGGCGGTTCCCGGTTCCTGGCCGGAACTCCCGGGGCGGTGCTCGGCGCACCCGGCCGGGCGCCCTACCGCGACGCCAGCACCGTGCTCGCGCCGGGCGTCTCGGTGCTGCTGTACACCGACGGTCTCGTCGAGCGCCCGGACACGCCCATCGACCGCGGTCTCGACCGCCTGCTCGAGGTGGCCGGTGCGGCACACACGCTCGCGCCGGCGGCGCTCGCCGACGATGTCACCGCGGCACTGCTGGATGACGGGCAGAGTGACGACGTCGCCCTGGTGGTCGCGCGGTACCTGCCCGTTCCGCTCGCCAGGACCGTGCCGGCGCGGGCCGTGGAGCTCTCCGGGATGCGCCACCAGGTGGCCGCGTGGGCCGCGGCGGCGGCGGTCTCCGGTGTCGGGCTCGCCGACCTCCAGCTCGCGCTCGGCGAGGCCGCCGCCAACGCCATCGACCATGCCTACGCGGACGGTCCCGGCGAGTTCACCTACCGGTTGACCACGACGCACGACGGGATCCACGCCCGGTTGCGCGACAGCGGACGGTGGCGCCCGCCGTCGGCCGACCCGGGCTACCGCGGCCGGGGGCTGGAGATCATCCGGGCGATCGGTCGCAACGTGCGCATCGACCACGACGACACCGGCACCACGGTCGACTTCGAGCTGGTCGACACCGCTTCGCCCGGCACGGTCCCGGCAGCTGTGTACGCCGCCGTCGCGCCGGCCGACGTCGCGGCGCCGGTCGGCCTGGTCGACGCCTCGGGGCCGGACGCGCCGCTGCAGGTGCTGCGCCTGACCGGCGACCTCGACCTGCGGACCGCGGGCTGCGTCCGTCCGGCGCTGCTCGCCGCCGTCGACGCGGCCGGCGGCCGCCCGGTGGAGGTCGACCTCACCGGCGTGAACTACCTGAGCAGTTCCGGCATCGCGCTGTTGCTCGACGTGGCCACCACCGCGAGGACCGCGGGCCGGCGGCTGACGGTGGTCGTCACCGAGGGGAGCGCACCGGCCCGCGTCCTGGCGCTGTCCGGCCTGTACGGGCTCGCCGACGAGGCGGGCGGCACCGCGCTGGCCGTCCGCGCCACCCCGGCACCCTGACCGGCCGACGCCTCCACCAGCACGAACGTTCACGGGACGGACCCTGCCGGACGGCGTCAAGAAATCTGTCGTGACAGGGCTAGACATTCGGTGTCGGCCGCGTGTAGGGTTCTACTCATACGGAGAGAGACAACGTCGAGCAGGCGCGGGAGATGACGGAACTACCCGCGAGGTGAGACAGGACGGTCGGGCAGGACGAAGCCGAAGATCGACGGGGTTTCGGACGACGACCGGGGAAGTACCGGGACCGAGGAGTTGAGGACGCAAGTGGCAAGGCCGGTCCCGGCGAGATAGTGCAGTTGCAGTTGGTACGGCTAGTTCGGATAGTTGCAGGAACGGTCAGGTGGCCGGAGCCGATCTCTGGACGGGGCTCCGGGCAGTGGCCAGCGGCGTTACGCGTGCTGGGACCGGTCAGTGGAAGGGTTCCGGCAGGTGACGGTCGCAGCAGTCGCGGTACACGAAGTGGTACGCAGTAAGAGGAAAACACAGGAAAGAAGGGAACGGGCACGTCATTGGATCGCCCGCAGCGGCTGGTCGGTAGCGCCGCGCGGGTACCGCAGTCCCATCGGATTGGAAGGTGGTTCTCGGTTACGAGTCAGCGATCTCCGCACCGTCCGTCTCTCGGACGGATCCAGCGGATACAGGAAGCCGTGTTCACGGTCGATTGTCAATGGTGAAACCCCAACCCCAGGGACCCCGAGCGCCGCACCCGGCGCTCGGGGTCCCTTTGTGATGTGGAGGTGGAATGATTTCTGACCAATGCGAGACCCCCGCTTCCGCGGCCAGCGGGGTGGACAAGTTCGACGACGACCAGTATCCCGCCTACACGATGGGCCGCGCCGCGGAAATGCTCGGCACCAGCCAGAGCTTCCTGCGCAGCCTCGACGACGCCGGTCTGATCGCGCCGCAGCGTTCGGCCGGCGGACACCGCCGCTACTCCCGCCACCAGCTGCGCATCGCTTCGCGCGTGCGGGAACTGGTCGACCAGGGCACGGCTGTCGACGCCGCCTGCCGCATCATCTCCCTGGAAGACCAGCTGCTCGAGTCCAGGCGCCAGAACACCGAACTCCGCTCCACCGACTAGCCGGCCAGGCGTGCCGCTCGGAGCCGCGCGGCACGCCACTCCCGATCATCTCCTCTGGGCCGCCGCCGGCCGGCCCGTACGTCGAACCGTCCGATTCAGGCACGTCACGTGCTGTGCAGTGATCCGTCGGCGCCCGTGACCCGCCACTCGTGGAACCGCACGACGAGGCCCGGCCGGGTGGGGGCGCAGACGAAGGGGCCTGCCGTCACCGGTGTCCCGGCGGAGAACGGTGCCAGCCGCACCAGCCGCGTCGGTCCGGTGTCGACACCCGCCCGCACGGTCAGCGACTCTCCCGTCCAGGAGACCCGTACGGTGACGCGCTCACCGAGCCAGCTCGGGACGGGTGCGACGGACCAGTCCGAGGTGCGGTCGGTGACGACGGCGCCCAGTTGCAGCTGTCCGTCGACGAGTTCCAGTCCGGCTTTGACCCACGACAGCGGTCCGGCGCTGACGAAGACGCCGGCCTGGTCGAACAGCTCCGCGAACGCCGCCGTGAACTCCACCTCGACCGCCGTACCCGGTGAGAACGGGGCGAGCAGGGCATGTTCGGTGTCGTGCACGAAGCCGTAGGCGGTGTGGCGCCAGGCGTCGCTTCCCTCGACCGCGGTCACCAGCAGGTCGGTGCCGTCGTGTCGGACGGCGAGCGGCGGGTTGGTCCAGCTGCCGTCGGACCATGCGCGGGAGTTCGGTGCGGTCACGCGGACAGCCTCTCGCGGCCGGGCCGGGCGGGAAAGCGTGAGGCGGCTCGGCAGAAATGTAACCTGTCGGTTACGCTTCTGGCTGTGGACGAGGTGGTCGGCGCGATCGCGGATCCGGTGCGGCGGGAGATCCTGCTGATGCTGCGCGACGAGCCGCTCTCTGCCGGCCAGATCGCCGACCGGTTCGTGATCAGCCGGCCGGCTGTCAGCCGCCACCTGCGCGTGTTGCGCGAGGCCGGCCTGGTCCAGGACACGGCCGACGGGCGCCGGCGGGTCTACACGCTGGTCGCCGGGCCGCTGGACGAGCTGGCCGGATGGCTGGGCCGGCTGACGCGCCCGTCCGGTTGGCGGCACCGCCTCGACGCGCTGGAGACCGAGGTCCGCCGCGCCCGCCACGAGCGGCGCACGGCCGCCGGGCGACACCCATCCCAGGAGGAGACCGCATGAGCCCGACCCCGACCGGCCGACTGATCGGCGACGACCTGGTGCTGACCCGCACGTTCCGCGCTCCGGTTGCCGACGTGTGGGCGAGCCTCACCGATCCGGTGCGCACGGCGCGCTGGTTCGGCCCGTGGCGGGGCGACGCCGCGCCGGGACGCACGATCGAGGTCCGGATGGCATACGAGGAGGGCGAACCCTGGATGGAGATGACCATCGACGCGTGCGAGCCGCCGCACCGGCTGGCCGTGTCCAGTGTGGACGAGCACGGCAGCTGGCACCTGGATCTGGTGCTGACCGAGAGCGCCGGCGTCACCGAGTTGCGGTTCACCCAGCATCTCACCGGCACGCGGGGTGTCGGCGAGATCGGGCCGGGCTGGGAGTACTACCTGGACGCGCTGGTCGCCTCCCGCGACGGTCTGCCGGCGCCGGAGTTCGACGACTACTACCCGTCGATGAAGGAGCACTTCGACGCGCAGCGGCAGGCGAAGGTCACCTGACGCACGACCGCGCCCGGGACGTCGTGTCCCGGGCGCGGTCGGCCAGGCCCTCAGGTGAGCACGAGCGAGAGGCCGTAGGCGGACAGGATCGGGTTGACCGGCTGGAAGAACGTGGTCCCGCCGAAGGAGCAGTTGCCGGAGCCGCCCGAGGTCACGCCCTGTGCCTGGTTGGCGCTGAGCCAGGACCCGCCGGAGTCGCCGGGCTCGGCGCAGACGTTGGTCCGGGTGAGACCGTAGACGGTGCCCTGCGGGTAGTTCACGGTCTGGTTCTTGGCCTGGATGGTTCCGCACCACATGCCGGTGGTCGAGCCGGAGCGGCAGACCGAGGCGCCTTCGGGCATCTCGCTGGAGCCGCGCACGTAGTAGTAGTAACCGTTGTAGCCGTAGACGTAGCCGTACAGGTACGTCCCGCCCGCCGCGCCGACGTAGGAGTAGTCGCGGCCGGGGAAGACCGAGCCCTGGAAGGTGCCGAGCAGGGCGCCGCCGCCGTCGGTCGCGGTGGAGCCGGGCGTGCCGCAGTGCCCGGCGCTGACGAAGCCGGTGGTGACGGTGAACCCGATCGAGCAGCGCGAGGACCAGTTGATGTAGTACGGGTAGGCGCCGACGATGTCGGCGAGCGGTGCGGGCGAGGTCGTCTCCTCGACCACGCGCGCGGACGGGTGCCTGGCGAGGGCGTCGGCGACGAACGCCTTGGCGGCGGCGTCGGCCTTGGTGACGTCGAGGGTGATCACCACGCTGTTGCTGCGGGTGTCGACGTACCAGCCGGTGACCGCGGCGGGTGCCGAGCGGCTGTCGAGGTCCCGCTTGGCGGCGTCGAGCTCGGCGCCGCCGTGGGTCACCCGGCGGACGGTCACGCCGGCCACATCCTCCAGTGTGGACTGTCCGGTGGTGTGCACGACCAGTGTCGCGCTCGCGGCGTCGAACCAGCTGCCCGCGTAGCTGGTACCGAGTCGGGCGCGGGCCGTCTGTTCGGCCCGGGCGGCCGCCGCCTCCTGCTCGAGCCTGTCCTGAACGGCGTCGGCGCTCAGGTGCAGATCGCGTTGCATGGCGGCGGACATCGCCAGGGTGATCTTGGGGCTGGCCTCCGGGCCGGTGGCGGCGCCGGTGTCGGGGGCTGCTGCTGCGGTGTGGGCTGCGGGCAGGGCGACGCCGAGGGCCAGGACCACGGCGGCACCCAGCCGCAGTACGCGGCTCGATGACATGATCTTCTCGTTCCTCTGCAGGGAGCGCATGACGGGCGACAAGTAACAAGATTGACATGCTGTACGTTAGTTGCGCACCAGATTCGGGGGCACCGCCGGACGGTGTAGGCCGCAGCGGGGTGGCCGGTCACCGTGTGTCGACGGCGAGAGGAGTCCAGGTGCCGCAGGTCCACCCGGCCGGCCGCCGGGTCGTCGTCTTCGGTCTCGGCGGCACCATCGCCATGACTCCCGGTGACACCCGGGGAGTGGTTCCGACGCTGTCCGCCGAGCGGCTCGTCGCCGCCGTCGCGGGTCTGGCCGACACCGGGATCGCCGTGGACGTCGTCGACTTCCGGCGCAGGCCCGGTGCCTCGCTCACCTTCGACGACCTGGTCGAGCTGCACCGGGCGATCGACGGCACGCTCGCCGCCGGGGCGGACGGGGTGGTGGTCACCCAGGGGACCGACACGATCGAGGAGACCGCCTACCTGCTCGACCTGCTGCACGGCGGACCGCAGCCGATCGTGGTCACCGGCGCGATGCGCAGTCCCACGCTCGCCGGCGCCGACGGCCCCGCCAACCTGCTCGCCGCCGTCCGGACCGCCGCCGGTCCGGAGCTCGACGGCCAGGGGTGCCTGGTCGTGTTCGCCGACGAGATCCACGCCGCCCGCCGGGTCCGCAAGACCCACACCACCAGCTGCGGCACCTTCCGGTCCGCCGACGGCGGACCGCTCGGCGCCGTCGTGGAAGGCCGGCCGGTGGCGCACCACCGGATCGGCGCCCGCACCACCGTGGCGGCCGAGCGGTGGCGGCCCGGCCGGCGCGTCGGTCTGGCCACCATCACCTTCGGCGACGACGGCACCCTCGTCGAGGCCGCCGCCGACCGCCTCGACGGTCTGGTGATCGCCGCGTTCGGCGCCGGTCACGTGCCGGCCGACCTCGTACCGGTCCTGACCGCGATCGCCGGCCGAATCCCGGTGGTCCTCGCGTCGCGCACCGGATCCGGTGCCATCCTGCGCGACACCTACGCCTTTCCCGGCAGCGAACGCGACCTGCTCGACCGCGGCCTCGTCGGCGCCGGGTTCCTGGACCCGCTCAAGGCGCGCATCCTGCTGCACGCGCTGCTCAGCACCGACGCCGACCGTGCCACGATCACCGCGGCGTTCGACGCCTGGTTGGCCTAGCCGGAGAAGACCGGCTCCTTGCGCTTGGCCTTCGCCTTGCCGGCCCTGGCGGGCTTGCTCGTGGGCTCGGCCGGCGGCGCGGCCTGTGCCTCCTGGTAGGCGGCCACCACGTCGGCGGGGATGCGGCCGCGGTCGGACATGGGCCATCCGTTCGTGCGGGCCCAGTCGCGGACGGCCTGGTTGTGTTCGCGGGTCTGCGTGGAGGCCGCCGGGCGGCGGGCGGTGCCGCGCGCGGTGCGTACACCGAGCCGGTGGGCGACGGTGACGAACTCGGCGAGGTTGGTGCGCAGTCGTTCCGCGTTGTCCTCGCTGAGGTCGATCTCGTAGTTGACGCCGTCCACTGAGAACGTGACGGTGCTGACCGAGTCGGAGGTGGTGCCGTCCAGGTCGTCGACCATCTCGACGGTGACACGCTGAGCCATTTGAATCCTCATTTCGCTGTCGGCTTTCCCGACAAGTGTCGCATTGAGATAGTTGTGTACATCGACCGACACGGAATGGACGATCATTCGATCGCCGGCATGAGCGATGTGGCGCTGCGCGAGGTCCGGGACGACGACCGCGCGCTGTTGCACGGGTACGAGCACGAACCGGAGGCGGTGCGGCGGTCCGGGTTTCCGCCGGGGGAACTGGACGCGTTCCTGACCCACTGGCGCACCAGGGTGCTCGCCGACCCGACGGTGATGGTGCGGGCGGTCACCGTGGACGGCGAGACCGGCGGCATCGTGGTCTGGTGGGTCGGCGCCGAGCGTCACCTCGGCCACTGGGCAGCCGGTTCTGGGGCCGTGGCATCGGCACCGAGGCGTCGCGGCGGTTTCCGCGAGTCGAGCCGGTCCGTCCACTGTGGGCGGATCCGGCCGTGGCGAACGCGGCGTCGGCGCGGCTGGTGGAGCACGACGGGTTCGCCACGGCCGGATCCGCACCGTGCGACACGGGGACAGCGACCACGTCGTGCTCGGGTTGGACGCGACCTAGCGGATGAGGCCGGAGCGCAGGGCGAGGGCGACCATGTGTGCCCGGTCGCCGGTGCCGATCTTGCGGCCGATTCTCGCCAGGTGGCTCTTGACGGTCAAAGCCGACAGCTGGAGCCGTTCGCCGATCACCTTGTTGGGCATGCCGTCGGCGACCATCTGCAGCACCTCCACCTCCCGTGCCGACAGCTCGGTCACCAGGTTGTCCAGTCCGATGATCAGGTTGCCGGCCAGTGCCGGCAGCACCCGGGGATCGACCGACTTGCCGCCACCGAGGACGAGGTGCAGCTCGGTGCACAGCGACGCCGGCGGGGCAGACTTGAGCAGGTAGGCGTCGGCGCCGCTCTGGAAGGCCAGCCGGACGGTCGGCCGGTCCGGCGACGCGGTCAGGACGACGACGTGGTGCCAGCCCTGTTCGCGCAGCTCGGTCACGAGGTCGACCCCGTTTCCGTCCGGCAGGTCGAGCTCGAGGATCACGAGGTCGCAGGGACCGGTCCGTCGAGCCGTCGCCCGGGCGCCGTCCAGGGTGCCGGCCTGGTGGACGGGCTCCGCGCCCATCTCGCGGAGGCGTTCGGTGATGGCCTCCCGGAACAGCGGCTGTCCGTCGACGACCAGCACGGAGAAGGCCTCGGTGGGCGATGTGGACGTGGTCACCGCGGCATCGCCGGGTCGGTTGCCGGTGGCGACGCGGGCCGTTCCCGGCGGAGGCAGGTGGCGAACATCGGAGGCCCGTCGTCGGCGACACTGAGCTGGCCACGATATTGGCTCCGGTCCGCCGGGCGTGTCTCGGTTCCAGAACGATGTGGTCGGATCGCCGACAACGAGCTCACCCCGTCGGTCACGGTGCGGGCGACCGCCGGGCTCCGCACGCCCTTGACACGGTGCGACGGACGCTGGATGGTTGGAGCGCTCCAATGCGGGTCTGCTGACGTGCGGGTTCGTGGTCACCTGGAGGTAGCGGCCGGTGAACGAGCGGATGGGCGGCGCAGCCGAGCCGCGGGCGGCCGGGCGGTGACCGCCGGGCCGAGGCCGCGCGAACGAGGAGAGCGGACGTCAGCGGCCCTGGACCTGCTGACGGTGGGCCGGATCGGCGTGGACCTGTACCCCGAGCAGTCCGGGGTGCCGTTGGCCGAGGTGCGCACGTTCGCCAGGTCGCTGGGCGGCACGGCGACCAACGTCGCGGTCGCCGCGGGGCGGCTCGGTCGCCGGGCCGCGGTGCTGAGCAAGGTCGGGCCGGACGGCTTCGGCGACTACGCGCGGGCCGCGCTGACCGGCTTCGGGGTGACTCCGGAGCACGTCGGAACCGCCGAGGGCCTGCGCACCCCGGTGGTGTTCTGCGCGCTGGACCCGCCGGAGGACCCGCCGCTGCTGTTCTACCGGCTGCCCACCGCGCCGGACCTGACGCTCACCGCGGCCGACGTGCCGTGGGACGTGGTGCGCGACGTGCCGGTGCTGTGGGTGACCGGCACCGGGGTGAGTGCCGAGCCGGCCCGCGACACCCAGCGGGAGATCCTGCTGGCCCGCGGCCGCCGCCCGCACACCGTGCTGGACCTGGACTTCCGGCCGATGTTCTGGGCGGACACCGACACCGCGCGCCGGGAGATCGGCTGGATGCTGGACCACGTGACGGTCGCGGTGGGCAACCGGGCCGAGGTCGAGGTGGCGGTCGGGACCGCCGACCCGGACCTGGCGGCGGCGCGGCTGCTGGACCGCGGGGTGTCGTTGGCGGTGGTCAAGAAGGGCGGCGACGGCGTGCTGGTCGCCACCCGGGACGGTTCGTGGACGGTGCCGCCGCGTCCGGTTCGGGTGGTGTGCGGGCTCGGCGCCGGCGACGCGTTCGGCGGCGCGCTGGTGCACGGCCTGCTCGCCGGCTGGGACCCGGTGCGCGTCGCCCGCTACGCGAACGTGGCGGGCGCGCTCGTCGCCGGCCGGCTGGCCTGCGCGGACGCCATGCCGACCGCGGCCGAGATCGAGGAGCTGCTGTGCACGGGCTGATCACCGACGAGCGCTGGGCCGAGCTGCTGCACACCCGCGCCACCGACCCGGCGGCGGTCGCCCGGGCGTACACCGCGCGACGCAGGCGTTCGGCACTGCTCGGCACCCGCGGCACGCTGTTCCTGGTCGCCGCCGACCATCCGGCCCGCGGCGCGCTCGGCATCGGTGCCGACCCGACCGCGATGGCCGACCGGCGCTCGCTGCTGGACCGGTTGCTGGTGGCGCTCGCCGACCCCGCGGTGGACGGCGTGCTCGGCACCCCGGACGTGATCGAGGAGCTGCTGCTGCTCGACGGCCTGCACGACATGGTGGTCATCGGCTCGATGAACCGGGGCGGGCTGGCCGGCGCCGACTGGGAGATCGACGACCGGTTCACCGCCTACGACCCGGCCGGGATCAGCTCCGGCGCGCTGGACGGCGGCAAGATGCTGCTGCGTCTGGTCGACGACGACCCGGCCACCGCGCCGACGATGCAGTCCTGCGCGGACGCGGTGTCCGCGCTCGCCGCGGCCGGGGTGATGGCGATGGTCGAGCCCCTGCCCTACGCCCGCGACCCCGACGGGGTCCTGGTCCTGCGCACCGACACCGCCGCGCTGAGCAGGGCGGTCGCCGTCGCGTCCGGCCTCGGCCGCACCTCGGCGCACACCTGGCTCAAGCTGCCGGCGCCCGCGGACGCATCGGTGCTGGACGTGACCACGCTGCCGACCCTGCTGCTCGGCGGCGCGCCGTCCGGTGACCCGGCCGCCGACCTCGCCGCCTGGGGTGAGGCCCTGCGGCACCCGGTGGTGCGCGGTCTGGTGGTGGGCAGGTCGCTGCTGTACCCGCCGGACGGCGACGTGGCCGGCGCGGTCCGCTCCGCCGCCGGGCTGTTCGCGGCGCAGGCGGTCCGATGAGAGGCCTGCACCGTCCACTCGGAACGCTCGCCGACGGCGACGACCCGGTGCTGCTCGCGCCCGAGGACGCCGGCTGGGCCTACACCGGCCTGCGGGTGCTGCGGCTGGCGCCCGGTGTCGAGCGGGTGGTGCGCACCGGCGACGCGGAGGCGTTCCTGCTGCCGCTGTCCGGGTCGTACCGGGTGTCCGTGGACGGCGGGCGCTTCGAGCTGGCCGGCCGCGAGTCCGTGTTCACCAGGGTGAGCGACTTCCTCTACGTGCCCCGCGACGCCGACGTCGCGGTGTCCTCGATGTCCACTGTGGACGGCGGTGAGCTGGCGGTCGCGTCGGCGCGCTGCGAGCGGCGACTCACCCCGCGCTACGGCCCGGCCGAGCACGTGCCGGTCGAGGTGCGCGGCGCGGGCCCGGCGACCAGACAGGTCACCGGCTTCGGCGTGCCGGGCGTGTGGGAGCACGCGGACCGGATCAGTGCCTGCGAGCTGATCACCCCGGACGGCAACTGGTCCAGCTACCCGCCGCACAAGCACGACGAGGCCGGCGAGTGCGAGGTGGTCAACGAGGAGATCTACTACTTCCGCATCGCCGGCCCCGACCAGGTCACCCCGGACCGCGCCGGGTTCGGTCTGCACCGCACCTACACCGCGGACGGCGCGATCGACGAGGACGTGGCCGTCCGCGACGGCGACGTGTTCCTGGTGCCGCGCGGCTATCACGGTCCGTGCGTAGCGGCGCCCGGCTACCCGATGTACTACCTGAACGTGCTGGCCGGTCCGGGGCCGGAGCGGTCGATGGCGTTCTGTGACGACCCGGCGCACGCCTGGGTGCGGGACAGCTGGGCCGGCACGGCGACCGACCCGCGCTGCCCGGTCACCTCGGCGGCCGGACGGGTACAACCGGGACGGAGACGGCAGTGAGGCTCACCACCGCGCAGGCCCTGGTGCGTTGGCTCGTCGCGCAACGCGCCGAGCTGCTGGACGGCACCGAGGTGCCGCTGTTCCCGCACGTGTGGGCGATCTTCGGGCACGGCAACGTGCTGGGTCTCGGCTCCGCGCTGGAGGAGTACCGCGAGCGGCTGCCGGTGTGGCGGGGGCACAACGAGCAGGGCATGGCGCTGGCCGCGGTCGGCTACGCGAAGGCGACGCACCGCCGCCAGGTCGGCGTGGTGACCAGCTCGATCGGGCCGGGAGCGCTGAACATGGTCACCGCGGCCGGTGTCGCGCACGCGAACCGGCTGCCGTTGCTGCTGCTGCCCGGCGACACGTTCGCCTCGCGTGCGCCCGACCCGGTGCTGCAGCAGGTCGAACCGTTCGGCGACGCGACCGCCTCGGTGAACGACGCGTTCCGGGCGGTGTCGCGGTTCTTCGACCGGATCACCCGGCCAGAACAGCTGATCGCGACGCTGCCGCAGGTGGCCCGGGTGCTCACCGACCCGGCCGACTGCGGCCCGGTGACGCTGGCGCTGCCGCAGGACGTGCAGGGTGAGGCGGCCGACTTCCCGGACGCGTTGTTCGCGCCGGTGCTGCACCGGGTGCCGCGCCCGCGCCCGGACCGCACCGCGCTGGCCGGCGCCGCCGCCGTGCTGCGCGCCGCGCGCCGGCCGCTGTTGCTGGTCGGCGGCGGGGTGCGCTACTCCGGTGCGGGCGCCGCGGTGCTGGCGTTCGCCGAACGGTTCGGCGTGCCGGTGACCGAGACGACCGCGGGCCGCACGCTCGTGCCGCACGAGCACCCGCTGCACGCCGGCCCGATCGGGGTGACCGGTTCGGCGTCCGGCAACGAGCTGGCCGCCGAGGCCGACGTGGTGCTCGCGGTCGGCACCCGACTGCAGGACTTCACCACCGCGTCCTGGTCGGTGTTCGCGCCGTCGGTGCGACTGGTCACGCTGAACGCGGCCCGGTTCGACGCGGTCAAGCACGGCGCGTCGGCGCTCGTCGCGGACGCGGCGGAGGGCGTCGCCGAGCTGGGCCTGCTGCTGGACGGCTGGTCGGTTCCGCCGCGGTGGACCGAGCGGGCGTCGACCGCGCGGGCCGGCTGGGACGCGCACGTGTCCGCGCTGCGCACGTGCGGCGGTGAGCTGCCGACCTACGCCCAGGTGGTGGGCGTGGTGAACGACGAGAGCGGACCGGACGACTACGTGCTCACCGCGTCCGGCGGGTTGCCGGGCGAGCTGATCGGCGGCTGGCGTTCACGGGGTGAGGCCACGATGGACGTCGAGTACGGCTTCTCCTGCATGGGCTACGAGATCGCCGGCGCCTGGGGTGCCGCGATGGCCGCGACCGACCGGACCGAGCGGACCGGCCGGCCCGGCGCGGGGCTGGTCACCACCCTGCTCGGCGACGGCTCGTACCTGATGTTGAACGCCGAGCTGTACTCCGCGGCGTTCGCCGGCCACCCGTTCGTCGCGGTGGTCTGCGACAACGGCGGCTACGCGGTGATCGACCGGCTGCAACGCGACCAGGGCGGCGCGTCGTTCAACAACCTGTACGCGCACTGTCGGACCGGGCTGGCGCAACCGCCCACTGTGGACTTCGCCGGGCACGCCGCTGCCCAGGGCTGCGTGGTCTTCCCGGTACCGGACCCCGTCGACCTGGCCGCCGCCTACCGCGCCGCCCGGGAGGCCGCGGTCCGCGAACGCCGCCCGGCCGTGGTCGTCGTCCGCACCCACCCGTCGTCCTGGACCGAGGCCGGCGCCTGGTGGGAGGTCGGCGTGCCCGAGCGGACCCACCGCCCCGACGGGGTCGCCGCTCGTCGGGACCTGCTCGATGCCAAGACCAGGCAGCTGCGCTACCTCGGCTGACGGTGACCCGGGTGGCCCGGTGGCCCCGGGCGGGCGGGTGGACGTCCACCCGCCCGCGAATCGTCCGAGGCCGCGGAGTCACGCCTTGACGGTGACCGGCATGACGATGATGATCACGGTGCCGTCGTCCAGGATGATGATCACGACGCCGCCGGAGGCCTTCGCCCTGTCGGTGCTGGGAAGTTCCAGCCGCACGCGCAGGTCTCCGTCCGGCACCGCGGCGCCCGCCGCGGTGAGCGTCTCGGCCGGGGACTCGACCAGTCTGGCGAGGTCACCGGGCTCTATCGGGCCCGACCAGACAGTCGCGTCGGACTTCAGACCCTGGGTGTGGAGTTTGCTGAGTTTCATGTCGGTTCCCCTCGAAGGATTCGGTGTGCGGAACCAGTCTCGGCGTGTCCGAGCACCGGTTTACGGAACCTGACAGAACCGTCCACGCCGCACCGCCGCCCGAACGGGCACCGCGGGTTTACACACCCCCAGCGGCGGAGGACCCTGACGGCGGGAGGGCGAATGGGCGAGCTACCCAGACCCGCTGTGCCGGACGGACCGGTTCGCGCGTTCTTCGACGCACTGCACGATCTGCACCACCGCGCGGGCTGGCCGAGCCTGCGTCAGATGGCCAAGGACGTCGGCTGCAGCCACACCACCATCTCCGCGGCGTTCTCCGGCACCACCGTTCCCCGCTGGGGACTGGTCGAACTGATCGTGGAAGCCCTCGGTGGCGACACCACCCTGTTCCACGCCCGCTGGTTTGCGACCGGCTCGAGGACCGACACCGTGCTCGGTGCGCCCCGACAGCTCCCCGCCGACGTCGCGGCGTTCACCGGGCGGGCCGCGCAGCTCGCCGACCTCGACCGGGCCCGGGCGATCGTGGCGGTGACCGGGACCGGCGGGGTGGGCAAGACGGCGCTCGCCGTGCACTGGGCGCATCGGGTGGCGTCCGGGTTCCCGGACGGACAGCTGTACCTGAACCTGCGGGGCTACGGGCCCGACCAGCCGGTGCAGCCGGCCGACGCGCTGGAGACCCTGCTGGTGGCGCAGGGTGTGGACCGGTCCACGGTGCCGCACGGGCTCGACGAGCGGGCCGCGCTGTACCGGACGACGCTGGCCGGCCGCCGGATGCTGATCCTGCTGGACAACGCCCGCTCGGTCGAGCAGGTGCGGGACCTGCTGCCGGGGACCTCCGACTGTCGGGTGGTGGTGACCAGCCGCGACATGCTGGCCGGTCTGGTCGCCCGCTACGGCGCGACCCGCGTCGATCTGGACGTGCTGACCCCGGCCGAGAGCGTCGAGCTGCTGCGTCAACTGCTCGGCTCCCGCATCGACGACGACCCGGGGCAGGCGCGGCGGCTGGCCGGGCAGTGCGCGCGGCTGCCGCTGGCGATCCGCATCGCCGCCGAGCTCGCCGCCGCCCGGCCGTCGGCGCCGCTGTCCTGGCTGGTCGAGGAGCTGGACGACGAAGGACGCAAGCTGGACCTGCTGGCCGCCGGTGGCGACGACGAGACCGCGGTGCGCACGGTGTTCTCCTGGTCGTGCCGGCACCTCGATCCCGCCGACCTGACGGCGTTCCAGCTCCTCGGGTTGCACCCCGGCCAGTACATCCAGGTCGGTGTCGCCGCCGCGTTGTTCGATGTGGACGAACGGGCGGCTCGGCGGTCGCTGGACACGTTGGCGCGGGCGCACCTGGTGACCGAGCCCCGGCCCGGGTGGTTCGGCATGCACGACCTCCTGCGGGCCTACGCGGCCGAGCAGGTGACCGCCGGTGACGCGCGCGAGCGTCTCTTCGACCACTACCTGCACCGCGCCCGGACCGCGGAGGCGTCCTGGGCGGACGACGAACGCGAGAACCTCGTGGCGGTGGCCGCGTGCTCGCCGGCGCACGCGCTGGAACTGTCGCGGTGTCTGGCCACACACTTCGACCTGCGCGCGTACTACCGCGACGGTGTCGCGCTGCACGAGCTGGCGGTGCGGGCGGCCCGGTCGCGCGGCGCCCCGGGCGCCGAGGGCGGGGGGGTGTAACGGGTTGGCACCGCCA
>Ga0307413_10000205_pt1 | contig 17234 bp, 17 predicted proteins | sample DK1Ometagenome_3_FD_203714 | JGI IMG/M metagenome (GOLD analysis project Ga0307413, IMG submission 203714) | Maize rhizosphere microbial communities from greenhouse at UC Davis, California, United States - DK15-O-2 | ecosystem: Host-associated > Plants > Roots > Rhizosphere > Soil | place: USA... | reverse complement strand
GTTGTCGATTGCGACCGGCGACGTCCTCGAATGGAGGGCGCGATGATGCCGCGCGCTACGATCGTCCTGATGCTGGCACTCGCCGCCGCAGGTTGTGCCGGTCGCGATCGGGCGGTGAAGTCGGATGCCGGATCACTGCTTGAGATCGATAGCAAGGCCGAGAGCGCTTACCGTTCCGGCGATGACGAATCCGCAGCGCAGCTGTACCGGGTGCTCGTGGAGTCCACGCCAAACGAGTCACCCTACTGGTATCGATTGGCCAACACGCTGGTCAGGGTCGGTAACTACAACGACGCGGCGCTGGCTTACCAGCGCACGCTGGTGCTCGACCCGAAGAATGCGCGGGCTTGGCACAACCTTGGCATCGTGCGATTGCGACAGGCACAACAGTCGTTCGCGCAAGGTGTCGAGAATTCGCCAGCGGGCGCCGCGGTCTTCGAGGAGAGCCTTCGGCTTTCAAGCGCGGTCTTCTCCCTCGTTGGCGCGGCCGGTGAGAAAACGCCCGGATCGGATCCGTCAGCAGCCGAATCACCCCGCACCGGGTCGGGGCCCACCCAACCAGTCGTGGGCGACCATTAGCCAGTCACGGAGGCCGCCATGAAGCCGACAATGCAGGGCAGGAACCCGACCGCGCAGCGCACGAGGCAGCGCGGACAGTCGTTGCCGGAGTTCCTGATCGTGGTGCCGGTTTTCATCTTCCTGGTACTGCTGATATTCCAGCTGGTGCTGGTATACCGGGCCAAAACCACCCTCGACTATGCCACCTTGATGGCGGCGCGTGCGGGCGCGGTCGGCAATGCGAGGATCAAAGACATGGAAGACGGACTCGCTCGCGGGTTGACTCCGTTGTATGCGACGGAGGCGACCCCGGCGGGACTGGCCAAGGCGTGGGTCAAGGCCAAGCTCGACATAGTTTTGAATGCAAAAATCGACATCATCAGTCCGACCAAGGCCAGCTGGAACGAGTTCAAGGAAAAGCAATACGACGGGCGAGAGGCCTTGCCCAACGACAACCTGGCGTTTCGCGACCACAAGATCGGTACCAGCGGCGTAAGTGTGCAGGATGCCAACATACTCAAGATCCGGGTGACTTACGATTACCCGCTCATCGTGCCGTTTGTCGATCGGGTGATGCGTGGCGAATCCGACTACGTGAAACGCAGTGGGATTCTGGACCCGGGCAAGGTTGACATGAAACCTCCATTGCTGTCCGGCGGAACTCACTTCCGCATCCCGCTCGAGTCCTATGCAATCGTCCGCATGCAAACGCCGATTTACGAGTCCGCGCTCAAGGACCTGCCATGAGTTGCCGGACGTGAAGCGCTCTGGGTGGCGCGGGAGCCTGCTGGTCGTTTGCCTGACACTGGTGCCCCCCGCGATGGCAGAGGAGCCATTCGTTGCCCCGCCCGAGCCGGCGGTGAGAATGCAGGCGGTCATGACTGGCGCCAATCCGTTCCGACCCCAAGGCGAACCGACCGAGTTCCCGGTGACCATCTACTTGCAGGAGGACGCGCTGCGCGTCGACTTTGCTGGCCCCAATGGGGAGCGGGGGATGCTGTTGCACGATGCTGCTAACCGGAAAGGCTGGCTGGTCAGTCTCGAGGAAGGGCTGGCGGTGCCAATCGGAAGTGCCGGGTTCCATGAACTGCGGGTCGATCCGAACGATCCCTGCGCGGCCCTCCGCCTGCGCTGCCAGCCGATGGGCGAGCGTTTCGTGGGTGGGACGCTGGCAATCGGCTGGCGCTACCGCAACGCGGGTGCCCGCGGCCCCGGGGGCACCAGCAACGGCGACTTTTGGGTGGACCCCGAACACGGCGTGATCCTGGCCTATCGTGGGCAAACGCGTGACCGGGATGTCCACGCACTTCGTGCGGTGTCGGTCACCCATGACCCCCTGCCCGACGTGCTGTTCGAGTTGCCGGAGACCATCGCCGTCCCGGACGACGCAAACGAAAGCCGGGTTCGGTGATGTGGCGATACGTACGACTTTCGACCAAGGATTCAAGATGAAGCAACACGCACTGTCCGCGACCCTGGCTGCACTGGTGACGGTCCTCGCCATGACGGGCTGTGGTGGCGGCGAGCCGCTGCCGCCGGAGGATCCCGCCGCGGGCGGGCCGGCGGCCGAAGTCGAGGCGGCGGAAGCGGAGCAGGCGCCGGAAGAGCCGGCATTCGACATCGCCAGCATCCCGCTGTCCGACGCGCCACTGGGCGACTTCCCGTACTTCACGCTACCCGACGGCTACGTGACCACCGACAAGCTGTCGTCGACGATCGAAGTCGGGCGGTTCCCGTTCTGGGTGGGCGACCACTACGTGGCGGTGCAGGGCCGCATCCACCAGGCCAACATCCGCGCGGTGGAGGGTAAGACCTTTTCGGCGATCGAGGTGGAGAAGAGCATCCGCCAGGAAATCGTCGAGGCGGGCGGCGTCGAGCTGGCGAACATGGTGATCCCCGCGGCCGCGAGCGCGGACGTGCTGACACGCGAGTTCACCCTCGACTTCAGCAATGGCCTGTGCTGGCCGAGCGAACCGGTGCGGACCTACGTCGTCCACCGGACCGACAAGGACATCTGGGTGCATGCCTGCACCTACGGCGGCATCGGCGGCGCGTGGGTGATCGCCGAAACCGCGACGGTCGAACCCGCGGCGACGGTGCTCGCCAGCGAGGACCTGAGCGCGGCGATCGACGACAAGGGCAAGGTCGCGGTGCAGATCAACTTCAGGAGCGACAGCGCCGAAATCCTGCCCGGATCCCTGCCGCAGCTCGTGCAGATCGATGCCCTGCTGCACGAAAGGCCGAGCCTGCGCCTGTCGGTGAACGGCCATACCGACAACACCGGCACCGCGGAGAGGAACCAGGAGCTGTCGACATTGCGTGCCGAAGCAGTGGTCGCGGAGCTGCGCGCGCTCGGAGCCGACGCCAGCCGGCTGGAGGCGCGCGGGGTGGGGCGGGCCCAGCCCATCGCCGACAACTCGACCGCCGAGGGGCGGGCCACCAACCGCCGGGTCGAACTGGTGGCCATCACGCCGGTGCCGCAGGATCCACCGGCGGATGAAGCACAGCCGCCCGCCGGCCAAACCTTGAACCATGCGACGCCCTTGTAGCGCTGTCATCGCACACGCTACGTTTCCGACCATTCCTCCTTCCACAAGGAAGTTCCCCATGAACATTTCCCGCAACGCCATCGCCCCGATCCTTGGACTCGCGCTCGCCTCGGCGCTGGCCGCCTGCAGTCCGTCCGATACCGGTTCCGCCACGGCTGACCCTGGCATTGCCGACACGGTGACGGAGCCGTCGCTGTCGGAAAACGGGGCCTCGACCGAAGCCGCCGAAGCCACGGCCGCTCCGGTGGACCTCCCGACCGGCCCGCTGGTGGACCAGCTTCGCGGCATGGTCAACATGAGCACGGGGCTCCTGGCCCTGGGCGAGGCCTGTGCGCCGGGCAGCACCGACGACACCGCTGTCCGCGATGCCGTCCGCAAGCTGCCGATGCGGCAGCATCTGGGCCTGAGCGATGCCCAGGTCGATGCGCTGTTCGAGGCCGAGTACGCCAGGCACAAGAAGAAGCTCGATGCGATGTCCGATGCGGAGATCGCCGCATCGTGCAAGGAAATCGAAGATGCGACCGCGGCGGCGGCCGCACAGATGAAGGGCAAGTAGGCCGGTTCCCGGGTTCCCGTGATGGCGCTCGCGGCGTGCAAGTCCGGGGCGCCATCCGGGCATCGGCCGGCGGCCGGCCGCTCCGGCGCCGCGTCGTCGCGCCGCGGCTTATCCGGCTTGCGGCAGGCCGAAGAACGCCCGCGCGGTCGCGGTGCTGTTGGCCGCGGTCACCGCGACATCCTCGCCACGATCACGCGCGAGTTCCTCGACGATATGCGCCAGGTACATCGGCTCGTTGCGCCGGTGTGACGGCGCCGGCTTGACCGTGCGCGGCAGCAGGTAGGGCGCGTCGGTCTCGATCATCAGCCGGTTGGCCGGGATGTTCTTCACCAGTTCGCGCAGGTGCAGGCCGCGGCGCTCGTCGCACAGCCAGCCGGTGATGCCGATGTGCCAGTCCTGGTCGAGGTAGTCGAACAGCTCCTCGCGGCTGCCGGTGAAGCAGTGCACCACGGCCGGGCCAAGCCGGCCGTCGAATTCGCGCATGACCGCCATGAAGTCGGCGTGGGCGTCGCGCTGGTGCAGGAACAGCGGCTTGCCCACGCCATCGACGGCGAGGTCGGCGGCGATCTGCAACTGCATCCCGAATGCGCGGCGCTGCGCCGGTCGCGGCGAGAAGTCGCGGAAGTAGTCGAGTCCGCATTCGCCGACGGCGACCACCTCCGCCTGCGCATGCAGCGCGCGCATCTCGGCGTCGCATTCGGCGGTGTATTCGCTGGCGTGGTGCGGGTGCACGCCGGCGGTGGCGAAAAGCTCGCCGGGATGCGATTGCGCCAGTCGCAGCGCCTGCGGCGAATGCTCGCGGCTGGCGCCGGTCACCACCATCTGCGCGATGCCGGCATCGCGCGCGCGGTGCATCACCGCGTCGCGGTCGTGGTCGAAGGAGTCGTGGGTGAGGTTGGCGCCGATGTCGATCAATTCCATCGGGACAGTTTAGGTGGCAGGGGCGCGGTGCGTGTATGGGGTGCCCGCCCCGGCCGTTCGCCAATCCCTCCGTTGTAGGAGCGACGTGAGTCGCGACGCCCTGAGCGCGGCAGATGGCGAGGCGTTCGCGACTTACGTCGCTCCTACACAACGCAGCTTTTACTCCTTGGGAGAACGCGCATGGACGGACGGAATGTCACCGGAACGGTGCCCCAGGCCGGCAGCCCGCCTATCCTTCCACGGTGAACCGCCCGACCTTCCCCATCGACGAACTGCTGCCGCGGATTCGCGACAGCCTCGCCACCCATCCGCGGCTCGTGCTCGAGGCGCCGCCCGGTGCCGGCAAGACCACCCAGGTGCCGCCGGCGCTGCTGGACGCGCCTTGGCTCGGCGACCGTCGGATCCTGATGCTGGAGCCGCGCCGGGTTGCCGCGCGCGCGGCGGCGCGGTTCATGGCGTCGCAGCGGAGCGAGGCGGTCGGGCAGACGGTCGGCTATCGCATCCGTTTCGACAACCAGGTGTCTGCTTCCACCCGGATCGAAGTCGTCACCGAAGGCATCCTGACCCGCATGATCCAGGACGATCCGACCCTGGATGGGGTCGGCGCGATCGTGTTCGACGAGTTCCACGAACGCCACCTCGCCGCCGACCTCGGCCTGGCGCTCGCGCTCGACGTGCAGGCGGCGTTGCGCGACGACCTGCGGATCGTGGTGATGTCGGCGACGCTGGATGGCGAGCGCCTCGCGCAGTTCCTCGACGCGCCGCGACTCGGCAGCGGCGGCCGTAGCCATCCGGTCGACATCGGCCACTTCCCGGCGCGTCGCGACGAGGCGCTGGAACACCAGGTCCGCCGCGCGGTCGAGCATGCGCTGGCCGGACACCCCGGCGATGTACTGGTGTTCCTGCCGGGACGGCGCGAGATCGCGCGTGCACAACAGGCGCTTGTGCAGTTGCCCGGCGACGTCGACCTGCTCGCCCTGCATGGCGACCTGCCGGTCGAGGAACAATCGCGCGTGTTGCAGCCCGGGCCCGATGGTCGCCGCCGGGTGGTGCTCGCGACCAACGTCGCCGAATCCAGCGTGACCCTGCCCGGCGTGCGCGTGGTGATCGACAGCGGCCTTGCACGCGAGCCGCGCTACGACCCCAACAGCGGCTTCGGCCGGCTCGACGTGGTCGCCATCGCGCAGGCCTCGGCCGACCAGCGTGCCGGTCGCGCCGGCCGCGTTGCCGACGGCTGGGCCTACCGGCTGTGGCCGCAGTCGCAACGGCTGGAGCCGCAGCGCCGGCCGGAGATCGCGCAGGTCGAACTGGCCGGCCTCGCGCTCGAACTCGCGGCCTGGGGCGACGCCGACCTGCGCTTCCCCGACGCGCCACCAACGGGCGCGATGGCCGCCGCGCGAGAACTGCTCGAACGACTCGGCGCGCTCGACCGCGGCGCGATCACCGCCGCCGGCCGGCGCATGCTCGCGCTCGGCACCCACCCGCGACTGGCCGCGATGCTGCTTGCGCCCGACGATTCCGCCCCCGCAGAACGCGCACTGGCCTGCGACCTCGCCGCGTTGATCGAAGCCCGCGACCCGTTGCGCTCGCGCAGCGATGCACTGGTCGAACGCTGGCAGGCGCTCGCCGCGTTCCGCGCCGGTCGGGTCCCCGCCGATGCCTCGCGCGGCGCACTGGCCGCGATCGACCAGGCGGCCCGGCAATGGCGACGCCGCCTGCGCCTGGATGCGGTGCCTCCCGTCGATGCCGCCGCGCACCAACTCGGCGACCTGCTCGCACACGCCTACCCGGACCGCATCGCCCGCCAGCACCCGGCCGATCCGCGCCGCTACCAGCTCGCCAACGGCCGCAGCGCGCGGCTGTTCGACGACAGCGCAGTGTTTGGCGAACCGTGGCTGCTGGTCACCGAACTGCGTTCCGCGCAGGGCGCACGCAACGACTCGACCGTGCTGCGCGCCGCACCGCTCGACCCGGCCCGGCTCGAGCGCGACTGGCCGCGCCGCTTCACCACCGAAGACCGCGTGCTGTGGGACGCGGACCGCCAGCGGATCCACGCCGTGCGCGAGCGCCGCTTTGACCAGATCGTGCTGGAGCGCAAGCCGATCGCCGCGCCCGATCGGTCGCGCCACGCCGAGGCGCTGGTCGACGCGGTGCGCCAGCTCGGCCTCGATGCGTTGCCGTGGAGCGAGCCGCTGCGGCAATGGCGTGCGCGGCTGCGTTGCCTGCGTGCATGGTGTCCGGAGCTCGGGTTGCCGGAGCTCTCCGACACCGCGCTGCTGGATCGGCTCGAACACTGGCTGCAGCCGTCGCTGGCCGGCAAGTCGCGGCTCGACGCGCTGTCGCAGGCCGAGCTGTCGGACGCGCTCAGGAACACCGTCGACTGGTCACTGCGGCAACGCATCGATGCGCTCGCCCCGACCCGCATCGCGGTGCCATCGGGGCTGGAGCGGCCGGTCACCTACGCCTTCGACGACGCCACCGACGCGCCGCTGGCACCGGTGCTCGCGGTCAAGCTGCAGGAACTGTTCGGCCTGGCCGACACCCCGCGCATCGCCGATGGCCGGGTGCCGCTGACCCTGCACCTGCTGTCGCCCGGCGGCCGGCCGCTGCAGGTCACCGGCGACCTGCGCGGGTTCTGGGAACGCACTTATCCGGAAGTGTGCAAGGAGATGAAGGGCCGCTACCCCAAGCACCCCTGGCCCGACGACCCGTGGACCGCCAAGGCCACCCACCGGGCCAAGCCGCGCGGCACCTGAGCGATTGCCGCGCGGCGTTCAGCTGCGAGCCGACCGCAGTGCGCCGGACTCACGCGGTTTCAACGATGCCTTGCAGAAACTGGCTGCATTCGCCCGTACCCCACAAGGCATCCCGATGAGCAGATTCGACTCCTACCCCGACCGCGCGCTGGAACTGGCCGACCGCGTCGGCGACAGCATCAGGCATCTGGTGCCATCCAACGCCGGCCGCTGGCTGGAAACCGGCGCCAAGCTCGGTGCATTGAAGGGTGGCGCGCGCATCGCCGGTTCGTTCGTGCGCCGCAACCCGGCGATCGTGGTCGCCACCGCGGCCGGTGCGGGCCTGTTGTGGTACGCCGCGCGACGCAAGCAGCGGCAGGCCGCGAGCGCGCCGATCGAAGGCAAGGCCAAGCGGGTCGAGGCACGTCGCGCGTCGGCGGCCGAGCGCCCGCGCAAGACCACCGCGCGCAAGCGCACTGCGACTAAAACACCGAGTTCCGAATAACCGCTGCGTCCGCGACGCGGCTCGCCGCTCAGGCCGGATCGGCCGGGTCACACTCCGCCTGCGGCCCCGCCTCGGGCAATTCGATCACGAAGCACGCCCCGCCACCCTCGCGGTCCTCGTACCAGAGCTGGCCGCCCGCGTTGGCGACGATCTGCTTGGCCAGTGACAGCCCGAGCCCACTCGACACGCCGTCCTCGGGTTGCTGCAGGCGGGTGAACGGCTTGAACAGCTCGCGTTGCTGCGACGGCGGGATGCCCGGGCCGCGATCGGCCGCGACCAGCTGCCAGTACCCCGGCGCGCCGGGTCGACCGGCCAGCAGCAACTCGCCGCCGGGCGCGTACTTCATCGCATTGGTCACCAGGTTCTCGCCAAGCTGGCGCAGTACCCGCTCGTCGATCGCCACGTGCGCGGCGTCCTGCGGCAGCGCCAGCCGCAAGCGGCCGCCGCGCGCTTCGAGCTGCATCTCGTAGCGTTGCGCCAGCCACTGCATGACCTCGCCGAGGTCGGCGCACGCCGCTTCGCCGGGTTCGCGCATCGCGCCGGCGCGGCTTTCCAGGTAGTGGCGGATGTAGCCCAGCGCATCGTCGGCGCTCTCGTGGATCATCTGCAGGTAGCGCGGCACGCGCTCGGGCCGGCAACCGTCGTTGCGCAGGATGTCGGCGGCGAACAGCACGCTCGACAGCGGGTTCTTCAGGTCATGCGCGACCAGGTTGACCAGCTCCTCGCGCTCGCGGGCGACGCGCTCCAGCCGGTCGCGGGTGAGCTTGAGCCCGATGTGCGCGTTGACCCGGGCCAGCAGCTCCTCCGGCAGGAATGGTTTGGTCACGTAATCGACCACGCCGGCATCGAACGCGCGCAGCAACAGGTCACGGTCGTGCGCCGCGGTGACGAATACCACCGGGATGTTCAGCGGCGGCTCCTGCTCGCGCAGCACGGCCAGCACCTCGAAACCGTCCATCCCCGGCATCATCATGTCGAGCAGGATCATGTCCGGCACCGCATCGGCGTAGCACGCCAGCGCATCCGGACCGCTGGCCGCGGTGATGACGTCGTAGCCCTCGCGGGTCAGCAGCGCGCTGACGACACGCAGGTTGGCCGTCTGGTCGTCGACGACCAGGATGCGGCCCAGGGCGGTATCGGTTGAGCTCATCGGGTCTCGCACAGTTTCGGCGGTCGTCGGGAGCGCCGGGATGAATCTGAATGCGCGATTGAAACTACCAGAGTCGCTGCGCTTTCGTGCGGACCCCGTGGAAGGTGTCTGAACGGTTCACATAATCATCACGCCGCGCGCCGGGCCGTCCGGCCAACCGGCGTCAGCGTGACTGCCACTCGCCGGGTGGCAGCCCGTCCAGCCGTTGCCCGCCGATCCCGACCCGCACCAGCCGCAGCGTCGGCAGTCCGACCGCCGCGGTCATGCGCCGGACCTGGCGGTTGCGGCCCTCGCTGATTTCGATCTGCAGCCAGGCGTCCGGCACGGTCTTGCGGAAGCGCACCGGCGGATTACGTGGCCACAGCGAGGGCGGCTCGATCAGCGTCGCCGCGGCCGGCCGGGTGCGGCCGTCGCGCAACTCGACCCCGCGGCGCAACGCATCCAGCTGTTGCGGTTGCGGCGCGCCCTCGACCTGCACCCAGTAGGTCTTGGGCTGCTTGTGGCGCGGATCGGTCAACCGATGGGCGAGGCCGCCGTCGTCGGTCAGCAACAGCAGGCCTTCGCTGTCGTGGTCGAGCCGGCCGGCCGCATACACCCCCGGCGGCAGCCCGAAGCCGGCCAGCGTCGGCCGCGGCGGGTCGCTGCGATCGGTGAACTGGCACAGCACGCCATAGGGTTTGTTGAAGGCGATCAGCAAGGTCGTGAAACAGGAGTGGGAGTAGGTCCGGATGTAGGAGCGACGTAAGTCGCGAATTCACCGATGCCCCGGCGATCAGGGTGCGCGCGAACATTCCGATACGCGGGTGCCGTTCGCGCACGGTGGTCGACCAACGCAGGCGGATGCGGTGGCGTTCGCGACTTACGTCGCTCCTACATCCAGCATCCGGGTTGTGTGGTGCAAGCCGGTGTCCGGTCGCGGGGCGCCGGTCGAGGCCCCGCGAACAGGCGTTCCGATCGCCGCCTTATTCCGGCTTGCGGAAGCGCAGTGTCATCCGGTCGCTCTCGCCGATCGCCTGGTACTTCGCGTCGTCGGCGTCGTCGTGGTTGTTGCCTGGCGGCAGCGTCCAGACGCCGTTGGGGTGGTCCTTGGTGTCGCGCGGGTTGGCGTTGATCTCGCTGGTCTCCTCCAGCACGAAGCCGGCGGCCTCGGCCAGCGCGATCACCTGGTCCTGGCCGACGTAGCCGCTGTCGTCGTCGGTGGCGACATCGGCCGCCGCGCGGTGCTCGACCACGCCGAGGGTGCCGCCCGGCTTCAGGACCGCGAAGAAGCCATCGAACATGCCCTGCGCCTGTCCGGACTCGCGCCAGTTGTGGACGTTGCGGAAGGTCATCACCAGGTCGGCCGAGCCGGCCGGGCCGAACACCGGTGCGGCCGGGTCGTAGGCGACCACTTCGGCGGCGTCGAACTGCGCGGGCGCGGCGGCGAACTTCTTTTCCAGCCGGTCGCGGCTGCGTTGCTGGTAGTCGCGCCCGCTGCCTTCGGGCAGCGCACCCGGGTCGACCACGGCGGCGACGTAATGGCCGCCGTCGCGAAGGTAGGGGGCGAAGATCTCGGCGTACCAGCCGCCGCCGGGGGTGATCTCGACCACGGTCTGGTCCGCCTGCAGGCCGAAGAACGCCAGCGTTTCGGCCGGGTGGCGGTAGCGGTCGCGGGCGACGTTGGCGGGGTCGCGCCAGTCGCCGGCGATCGCGGCCTGCAGCGCGGTGGCGGCCGCGTCGGGCGTGGCGGCGGGTTCCGGCGTCTCGACCGCGGCGGCGGTGTCGTTGGCGACCGGCGGCGGATTGCCGTTGCAGGCGGCGAGCGCGATGGGCAGGAGGGCGACGAGCAGCACACGGTTCATGGCGGGTCCTTGGATGGCCGGGGCCTTGGGAACGAGGGCGCCAGCGTATCGCAGAGTCGGCGGCGCGGTTCAGTCGCGCGCGGCGGTGTCCGCCGCCGCGTCGCGGTGCGCGCGCACCTCGGCATGGAGCCAGTCGCGGAACGCGAGCAGCCCGGGATGCCCGGCCGAGCGCGGCGGATAGGCGAGGTAATGGTTGAAGTCGCTGGGCAGCCGCGCATCGCTGAGCACCACCAGCTGGCCGCTCTCGATCAACACCCGCGAACGCACCATCCGTCCGAGCGCCACGCCCATGCCGTCGACCGCGGCGCGGTGCAGCGATTCCAGGTCATCGAGGTAGGCGACGTACCGCTCCGGCTCCGGGCCACCGTGGGCGCTGAACCAGCGGGTCCAATGCCATTTGCCGCGTTCGCCGAGCAATGGCCAGCGGTGCAGTTCGGTCGGCGGCAGGCCCAGCCGGTCGATCAGTGCCGGGCTGGCGACCGGCGCCAGCGACTCGTCCAGCAGGTGTTCGGCATGGACCCCGGGCCAGTCGCCCGCGCCCATCCGCAACGCCGCATCGATGTCGTGGTCGCGGTCGAAATCGACCAGCCGCTCCGACGACAGCAGGTTGAGTTCCAGTTGCGGATGCGCGGCGAGGAAGCGCCCGAGCCGCGGCACCAGCCAGCCCGAGGCCATGCTCGGCATCACGCTGATCGTCAACACCTCGCCGTTGCGCGGGCCGGGCGGCCGCAGGGCCTGTTCCAGCGCGTCGAGGTGCGGGTCGGTCTCGGCCAGCAGCCGCCGGCCCTCGTCGGTCAGCACGACGCCGCGCGGGCCGCGGTCGAACAGCCGCCGGCCGAGGTGCTCCTCCAGCGCGCGGATCTGGTGGCTCAGCGCGCTGACGGTGAGGTGCATCGACTCGGCCGCGCGGGTCAGGTTGCCGCTGCGCGCGGCCGCGGCGAAGCCCTGCAGGGTGTTCAGCGGGAGTCGGGCCATGCCATGCGGGCTCCAGTCGAGGGTTGAAATGGATTCAAGCCAGGCTTGCGAAATCGTCGCTTTTTCAAGGCAGATCATGCACCTAGCCTTTGCAGCGTTCAATAAAGACAGGCGCTGCCTGCCAACTGGGAGCGAACCATGAATATCTACAAGGGTCTGATGTTCCTCGATGGATTCCGGGTTTTGCCCGAGGACGCCGATGACGTGGTGGTCGCGGCCGCGTCGGCTGCGACGCGGCCATCCCGCCGTCCGCAGGACCGTGCGCCGGTGCGGTCCGGCTGGCGGCGCGCGGCGCATGCGCTCGCGGCGTTCGCCGGCGTGGTGCCCGTGGCCCCGCGCGTCGGCTGCCGTTGAACCGCCACCGCATGCACCCGGAGGCCCGGTTCGCCGGGCCTTTTTCATGCGGCGTGCGAGGGGGCACTTGACAGGCGCCAAGTGTATCGATGTAGTAATACACATGGACGCAACCCTGCTGCATATCCAACCCGCCGCCGCGCAGCCGATCTACCGGCAGATCGCCGAGCAGATCCGCCGCCTCGTCGCCGGCGGCCAGCTCGCCGCCGGCACCACGCTGCCGTCGGTGCGCGACGTCGCCGCCGCCCACGCGATCAACCCGATGACCGTCTCCAAGGCCTACAGCCAGCTGGAGGCCGAAGGCGTGCTTGAGCGCCAACGCGGCAAGGGCATGGCGGTGGCCGCTGGTGCCGCCGCGCCGCCGTCGCCGCAGCAGCGCTGGGACCTGCTCGAACCCGCCCTCGATGCGCTCGCCCGCCACGCGCGCGAACTCGAACTTCCGCCGGACGAACTGCTCGCCCGGCTCCGCCTACGGATGGAGGAACCCGCATGAACACCGTTGCCCAGACCGCTGTACCCGCCCACCCCGTCGCCGCGCCGCCGCTGGACCTGTCGCGCCTGGGCATGGACCCGCCGATCGCCGTCACCGGCATCGACAAGCGCTACGACGGCCAGACCGTGCTCGCCGGTGCCTCGCTGCAGCTCGAACCGGGCGCGGTGCTCGGCCTGATCGGCCGCAACGGCGCCGGCAAGTCGACCCTGATCCGGGTCCTGCTCGGCCTGGTCGAGCCCGACGCCGGCGAAGCGCGCATCTGGGGCCGGCCGGCGCTCGCGCTCGACGACGGCGCCAAGGCGCGCCTGGGCTACGTGCCGCAGCAACCCGAGGCGCTGCCGTGGCTCAAGGTCGGCGACATGCTGGACTTCGTCGGCCGCTTCTACCCGAGCTGGGATGCCGGCTTCGTCGCCGCCACGCTGGCGCGCTGGAACCTGCCGTCCAACAAGGTGCTGGCCAAGCTGTCGCCGGGCGAGCGGCAGCGCGTGGCGATCATCCGCGCGCTGGCGCCGCGGCCGGAACTGCTGGTGCTCGACGAGCCCGCCGCCGCACTCGACCCGGTCGCCCGCCGCGAACTGCTGCGCGAGATCGCCCAGCGCGCCGGCGAGTCCGGCACCAGCGTGCTGTTCTCGACCCACATCGTCTCGGACCTGGAGCGCGCCGCCTCGCACGTCGCCTTCATGCACGAGGGCCGGGTGGTGCTGCAGACCGAACTCGACACGCTGAAGGAGCGCCACCGACGCCTGCGCGTGCCGGCGTCGGCCGCCAGCCAGCTGGTCGGAAGGGTGCCCGGCGAGGTCGCCCGCCGCACGCTGCCCGACGGCGCGCTGTCGCTGGTGGTCGTGCGTGACGAGGACGCCGCCTGGCCGGCACTGGTGACGGCGCCGGGCGTGCACGCCGACGTGCTGTCGCTGGAGGACCTGTTCGTCGAGGTGGCCGAGTGAACGCCCGCGCCCATCCGTATGAAACCGACAGCATCGGCTGGCGCATGCGCCACGCCGGGGCGCTGCTGGGCAACAGCGCGAGCCGCTCGATGCGCGTGCTGGCGATCGCGCTTGCGTTGATCTTCGGGGGACTGGGCTGGCTGGCACTGGCCACCATCGACAAACCCGAACGGCTGTCAGTGGCGCTGTTCCTGTCGGGGCTGGCGGTCGCCGCGCTGTGGGGCCTGTGGTTCTCGCGGCTGCTGCTGCTGCACATCGAAGCCCACCAGTCGCGCATGCCCGGGGTCGGCATGGCGATTGCCGGCACCGTCTCGCTCGCCTTCATCGCGACGGTGCTGCTGCCGTCGCTGCTGCTCGCCTCCGGAGGGGTCAACCCCGGTGTCGCGGTGTGCGCGATGACGCTGGCCGCAGGCGTCGGGGTGCTGACGGCCACGCTGCCCCGGATCGCCTACATGGCACTGTGCCTCGCGCCACTTGGCGTGGGCCTGCTGCATGGTTTGTTCGTGCGCGTGGTGCCGGCCGGCGCGGTGACACTGCCGGCGCTGCAGATGCAGCACGTCGTCTGGCTGGTCGGGCCGGTGCTCGCGCTGGCGGGCTGGCGCTGGTTCGCCATTGTGCGGCGCCCGCCCGCCGACACGACCTCGGTCTGGTGGCAGCCGGCGCTGGTCGCCAACCCGCGCACCGGTGGCGGCTTCGACTGGTTGTCGGGCGATGCCTCCAGCGCGCAACTGCCGGACTGGATGTGGCCGGCCGGCCAGACCGCCGGCGCCGGCCCGGACCGCCCGGTGCGTGCGATGCGTGCACTGATGGGTACGCCATTCGCGCCGCTGTCGGGCGCACAGATCGTGGTCCAGCTCGGCATCGGCGCGCTGGTCGTGGCCTACCTGCTGATGAACACGACCGGCGAGAACGCCAATCCCGGCACCCTCGTCGGCGGCGCTATCGGCGGCATCGCGGTGATGGTGGTGATGTACGCGCAGCGCCTGGAGGCGATGTACAGCAAGCCGGGCGGCGAGCTCGACGAACTCGCGCTGCTGCCCGGTCTGGGCGAAGTCCCGGAGCGCCGCGCCACTCTGCTGTCGGCCGTGACCCGCGCGCCGGCCATCGCGATGGTGCTGATGCTGGTGGTCCTGGTCGGCCTCGGGCTGATGACCGGCGTGGCGCCGCGGATGATGGGGTTGATGGTGATGGCCGGCGTCGGCGTCGCGCTGACCACCGCGCTGGCCTGCCTTCGCCCGGTCGCCGGCCTGCGCATGAACGGCTGGCGCATGCTGGTGCTGGCCGGACCGATGCTCCTGCTGGCGATGGGCACCATTCTCTACGCCGCCATGGCCAAGGGCATCGGCGCCACCCCACTGGTGCTCGCGCTTGCATGGGTGCTGGCGTACGGATTGCTGGGCACGGCAATCTCCTCGGCCTGGCGCCGCCTGCATGCGCGGCCGCACCCGCTGCTGGTCGGATGACCGACTGTGCGGGGGGGCAGCGCCGCGCGCGGCCGGGCCGTACCATGGCCCGGTCCGCGCACGAGGGAGGGGACGCCGATGCTGCACCGGATTCTCAAGGCATTGCTGCTGGTCGCGGTCGGCGCCGTCGTCGGGGCCTGCGGCCATGCCGCCTGGTCCGGGCGCGACACGCCGCCGGTCGAGCCGTCCCCCGCCGTCCCCATGCCACCGGCCACCCCCGCCGAAGACACGCCCGCCATCAAGCCGGTCAACTTCGCCTACCGCTACCTCGACACCGGCGACCCGGCGCTGGCACCCACCGCCCGCCGCGTGCGCGAACAGGACCTGCTGCGCAAACTGCCCGAGGTGGAATGGCTCGACGGCCTGCTGCTGCTGCCCGCGACGATCACCTACGTCGCGAAGGCCTGCGGCGAGGCCGATGCGTTCTACCTGCCCGACAGGCACGAAGTGGTGCTCTGCTACGAAATGCTGCACGCGCTCTACGGACAGGGCGAACACCTGGCCGAAACCGGCGGCGAAGGCTTCGACTTCGGCGACAGCACGCCCGGGCAGATCGCCATCCGCTACGTCCTCGCCAACGTGCGCTTCATCGTCGCGCACGAGACCGGCCACGCCCTGATCGACCTGCTCGACCTGCCGGTGACCGGCCGCCAGGAAGACGCCGTCGACCAGTTCGCGACCTCGCTGATGCAGTACATCGGCAGCGACAGCGAGTCGCCCAAGCAGATCGCCGACAACCTGCGCATGGCTTCGCTGTGGTTCTTGTCGCGCGTGGACACCGAATTCTCGCTGGACGCCTACGCCGACGCCCACTCGCTCAACCTGCAGCGCTACTTCAACCTGCAGTGCCTGCTGTACGGCTCCGACCCCGAGCGCTTCGCCGACATCGTCGCGCGCGGCGACCTGCCCGAATCACGCGCCCGCACCTGCCCCGCCGAAGCCAGCCGCGCCAGCAACGCCTGGATGCGGCTGCTGCTGCCGCACCTCGCGCCGGCCTACAGAATGGACCAGACCGAAGCGCAGGCGTGGTTGCAGGAGCGGCAGGATTTCCGGCCGCGGGAGCGGGAGGGGGTAGAGGCGGTGGAACTGGGGGAGGTGTTGGCGCCGGAGGCTGGGCCGGAAGCGGAGCCAGAGGCGCAGACGTCGAAGCAAATGCGTGGGAACGGGCAGGACATGGACCCGGTGGAGATAGGGGAGCGGACCGAGGAAGCGGGGCGGGCGGCGCCATAGCTCCGGAGCGCGAGCGGGCTGGCGCGTGCGTCGTGCGATCGCGACTCACGTCGCTCCTACAACAACAACCAAGCAACCGCACCACGCTCCCCATGTAGGAGCGACGTAAGTCGCGACCGAGCAGACACCCCAAACGCAACGCACCCCCGTTCCGCAACCTCACCACCCCGACACGCCCCTCCCGCCGACAATCAACCCACCGCCCGCGGGGCCACTCGCCAAAAAGAAAACCCGGGCATCGCAAGCGACCCCGGGCTTCCTGTTCTGGTACGAGCGCCGCAAGCCGCGACCGCGCAACATCGCGCAAACGCGGCCGCACGCCAACGCCGGCTACACCCCCGCCAACGCCGCGTTCAACGTCGCACTCGGCCGCATCGCCGCGCCCACCTTCGCCAGGTCCGGGTGGTAATACCCGCCCATCTCCACCGGCTTGCCCTGCGCCGCAATCAGCTCGCCGACGATTTTCTCCTCGTTCTCCGTCAACGCCTTCGCCAGCGGCGCGAACTTCGCCTTCAGTTCCGCATCGTCGTCCTGCGCCGCCAGCGCCTGCGCCCAGTACATCGCCAGGTAGAAATGGCTGCCGCGGTTGTCAATCCCGCCGAGCTTGCGCGACGGCGACTTGTTGTTGTCGAGGAACGCGCCGTTGGCCTTGTCCAGCGCCTCCGCCAGCGCCCGCGCCTTGGCATTGCCGGTGGTCTCGGCGACATGGTCGAGCGACGCCGCCAGCGCGAGGAACTCGCCGAGCGAATCCCAGCGCAGGTAATCCTCGGCCTCGAACTGCTGCACGTGCTTGGGCGCGCTGCCGCCGGCGCCGGTCTCGAACAGCCCGCCGCCGGCCATCAGCGGCACCACCGACAGCATCTTGGCCGAGGTGCCCAGCTCCATGATCGGGAACAGGTCGGTCAGGTAGTCGCGCAGCACGTTGCCGGTGACCGAGATGGTGTCCTCGCCGCGGCGGAT
>Ga0307413_10000204_pt1 | contig 17279 bp, 17 predicted proteins | sample DK1Ometagenome_3_FD_203714 | JGI IMG/M metagenome (GOLD analysis project Ga0307413, IMG submission 203714) | Maize rhizosphere microbial communities from greenhouse at UC Davis, California, United States - DK15-O-2 | ecosystem: Host-associated > Plants > Roots > Rhizosphere > Soil | place: USA... | reverse complement strand
CGCCCACGACCTGCCAGCCGGCCCCGGCGAGCCCCTCGGCCAGTGCCAGACCCAGCCCCCGGGACACGCCGGTGATGATCGCGACGGACATCGCGGTGTCCTCCTCCGTTGTCTTCCGTGCTTGAGGTTCCGACGCTAGGCAGCGCTGCCTTCGTCGCCATCGGACCGCGGGCGGGTGGCACACCGGACCTTCGACCTAGGTCGATCGGGCGGGAGGTCGGCGCCGCGCGGCGCGGGTAGCGTGGCCCGCGTGGACCGGGCCGAGTTGCACGAGGTCAGCGCCGCCGTGCTGGCGGTGACCACGCACCTGTCGGTGCGCGACGTGCTGGGCACGATCCTCACCTCGGCGCGGCGGCTGCTGGACGCCCGCTATGCCGCGCTCGGCGTGCCGGACGCGCGCGGCTCGTTCGCCCAGTTCATCGCCGACGGGGTCAGCAGCGAGCAGTGGAAGGCGATCGGGCCGCTGCCGCGCACGCACGGCGTGCTGGGGCTGATGCTGTGCGACCCGAACCCGGTGCGGCTGGCCGACATCCGCGAGCACGAGCACTTCGACGGCTGGCCGGCCGCGCACCCGGAGATGGTCGACTTCCTTGGCATGCCGATCATCGACGGCGACGAGATCCTGGGTGAGCTGTTCCTGGCCAACAAGAACCGGCCGGGCGGGTTCACCGAGGAGGACGAGGAGCTGTTGCGGTTGCTGGCCGCGCACGCCGCGATCGCCATCGTCAACGCGCGGCTCTACGAGCGCGGCCGGGAGCTGTCGGTGATCGAGGAGCGCGACCGCATCGCCCGCGAGCTGCACGACTCGGTGGCGCAGAAGCTGTTCAGCCTCCGGCTGACCGCCGAGGTGGCGACCGCGCTGGTGGACACCGACCCGGTCCGCGCGCGGACCGAACTGGACGTGGTGCGCAGGCTCGCCGCCGAGGCCACCAACGAGCTGCGGTCCATCGTGGACGGCCAGCGACCGGTGGACCTGGCCGACGACGGTCTGGGCGCCGCGCTGCGCAAACAGGTCGAGCTGCTCGACCGGGTGCACGACCCGGCGGTGCGGCTGCACGGGCCGGAGCTGCCGAGGCTGCCCGAGGCGAGCCAGCGAGCGGTGTACCGGATCGCGCAGGAGGCACTGCACAACGCGCTGCGCCATGCCGGCGCGGCCGCCGTGGACGTCGAGGTCGCGGTGGACGGTGCCGTGGTGGTGCTGACCGTCAGCGACGACGGCACCGGGTTCGAACCCGACCCGTCCGCCGCGGCCGGTCGCGGGCTCGGCCTGGAGTCGATGCGCGAGCGCGCAGCCGCGGTCGGCGGCCGGCTCTCGGTGCACAGCCGCCACGGCGGCGGCACCACGGTGCGGTTGGAGGTACCCACCGGATGATCAGGGTGCTGGTGGTGGACGACCACCCGGTGGTGCGACAGGGACTGCGGTCCTTCCTCGACCTGCAGCCGGACCTGACCGTGGTCGGCGAGGCCGCGGACGGCGTCGAGGCGGTGACGGTCGCCGCCGAGGTGCGGCCCGACGTGATCCTGCTCGACCTGCGGATGCCGGGCGCGGACGGCGTGCGGGCGCTGCACGGGCTCGGCACGGCCGGCAGCACCGCGAGGGTCCTGGTGATCACCAGCGCCACCGAGCCGGCCGCGATCCTGCCCGCGATGCGCGCCGGTGCGGCCGGCTACGTCTACAAGGACGTCGACCCGCACGCGCTCGCCGCCGCGATCCGTTCGGTGCACGCCGGGCACGTGCTGCTCGCCCCGGAGGTGGCCCGGCTGCTCGCCGAGGGGGACCGGCGGGCCGGCGCGGACCGGCTCACCGCCCGCGAACGCGACGTGTTGGCCGGCATCGCGGGTGGCCGGTCCAACCGTGAGCTGGCCCGCGACCTGGGGCTGTCGGAGAAGACGGTCAAGACGCACGTCAGCTCGATCCTCGGCAAGCTCGGCGTGCAGGACCGGACGCAGGCGGCCCTCTATGCGGTGCGGTCGGGCCTGGCCGGGTAACTCACCGGCTAGCTCGCCGTCCACTCCGCGTTCGCGCCGCACACGATCAGCAGCGGCAGCTCGCCCGGCACCAGGCCGGCCAGCCACGCCGCGAACGGCACCGCGCCGGCCGGCTCGACGGCCAGCCGGAACTCTTCCCACAGCCGGTCGCGGGCGGCCAGGATCTGCTGGTCGTCGACCAGCGCCGACCACACGCCCGGCGCGTTCAACAGGGCGAACGGGATGTCACCGATCCGGCTCGCGCCCAGCGCCGAGGCCGCCACCGACCCCGCCGCGAGCGCGGGCTGCACGTCCACCGGCCGACCCACCGCCAGCGCCTCGTACAGGCAGCGGCTGTACTCCGGTTCGACCGCCAGTACCGGCCGGCCGCCCGCGCCGAGCACGGTGCCGGCGGCGAGTCCGCCGCCGCCGACCGCGACCACCACGGTGTCCACGTCCGGTTCGTCGGCCACCGCCTCCGCGGCGCAGGTGCCCTGTCCGGCCACCACGAGCTGGTGCTCGTAGGCCGGCAGGTACGGCACACCCCGCTCGTGCGCATGGCCGGTCGCCGCGGTCACCGCCTCGGCGTAGGTGTCGCCGTGGCGGACCAGCCGGGCACCGGCCGCCTCGATCCGGCTGGCCTTCGCCGCCGGTACCGTGGCCGGCACGTAGACCGTGGCCGGTCGGCCGAGTACCGCCGCGGCCGTCGCCACCGCGAGGCCGTGGTTGCCGCCGGACGCGGTCACGACCTCGGTGTCGCCGCCGGTGGCGAGCAGCGCATTGAGCGCGCCGCGGAACTTGAACGACCCGGTCCGCTGCAGCTGCTCCAGTTTCAGCACCAGCGGCCGGCCGTCCACCTCGGCACGCAGCACCGGAGTGCGCCGGGTGTGCCCGGCGATGCGCCGCGCGGCGGCGGTCACGTCGGCCGGGGTGGGCACGCCGGACCCGGACGGCCCGGACGGCCCGGCGGCCACGTCGGTCCTGGTGGTCCTGGTGGTCCTGGTGGTCATGCCTCCACCCTGCCACGCCGCACTGGCACACTCTGCGCGTGCACACCCCATGGCCGGCAGGCGCCGCCACCGCGATCGGTTCGATGCCGGGTACCGATCCCGCCGAGGCGGCTGCCGTCGTGTTCGGCGAGCTGCCCGATCTGCCACACCTGGCCGAGCTGCCGGCCCGTGGGGTCGGCACCGACATCATCGGCCGCACCGCGGCGCTGCTGGTCGACCTGCCGGTCGAGCTGGTGCCGTCCGGCTACCGGGTCACCGCCCGGCCGGGGCTGGACCACCGCCGCGGTGTCGACCAGCTGAACTGGGATCTGGACGCGCTGGAGGAGGCGGCCGGCATCGCCCGCGCGGAGCTGGTCAAGGTTCAGTTCGCCGGGCCGTGGACGCTCACGGCCGGGATCGAGCTGGCCCGCGGGCACCGCGTGCTGACCGACCCCGGCGCGCTGCGCGAGTTCACCGCGTCGCTCGCCGAGGGCATCACCCGACACGCCACCGAGATCAGCTTCCGCACCGGCGCGAGCGTGGTGGTGCAGCTGGACGAGCCGACGCTGCCGGCGGCGCTGGCCGGCGCGCTGTCCACCGCCTCGGGTTACGGCACGGTGCCGGCGGTGCGGACGGCGGACGCCAGGGACGTGCTGGCCACGGTGATCGACGCGGCGACGGCGGCCACCGGGCAACCGGTGGTGGTGCACTGCTGCGCGACCCGGCCGCCGGTCGGCCTGTTCCGCGCGGCCGGCGCCGCGGCGGTCAGCCTGGACGCGACGCTGCTGGCCGGCCTGCCGACGGTGTTCGCCGACGAGCTGGGCGAGGCATGGGACGCCGGCACGTCGCTGTTCCTCGGTCTGGTCCCGTCCACCGAGCCGGCAGGTGCGCCGGACCTCGCCGCGCTGGCCCGGCCGGCGCTGGAGCTGGTGGACCGGCTGGGCTTCTCGCGCTCGCTGCTGGCCGAGCGGGCGGTGCCGACGCCGACCTGCGGCCTGGCCGGCGCGACGCCGACGTGGGCGCGTCGGGCGCTGGCCCTGGCCCGCGACCTGGGCAAGGCGTTCGTGGAGCCACCCGAGTCCTGGTGAAACCCGGCCCGGTGGATCCGGCCCGGTGGATCCGGACCGCTGATCCGGGCCGTCAGTCCGGGGCCAGGACTCGCAGCCGGTAGCGGTGGTGCGGCCGGAACCCGGCCGCGGCGTAGGTGGCCCGCGCGCCGGTGTTCGGCACCTCGGTCTGCAGGTAGCAGCGTCCGGCGCCGTGCGCGTGCCCCCAGGCCAGCAGCGCGTCCAGCACCCGGGTGGCGAGTCCGCGTCTGCGGTGGCTCGGCAGCACCTCCATCGAGGAGACGCCGAGCCAGCCGTCGGTCACCACGCCCCGGCCCACCGCCACCGGCTCGCCACCGTCCACCAGGGACGCGAACCCGACGGTTCCGCCGCCGGTGAGGGTGTGCCAGCCGCCGGGGGTGATCGGGCGGGCCCGGTAGACGGCCGTCCACCCGTCCGGCGGGACGTCGTCGACGCGGACGTCCTCGTCGGCTGCCGTCGCGGTGATCGTCCTGGTCAGCACCACCGAGTCCACGTCGACGAGCCAGCCGGCCGCGGCCGCCGCGTGGTCGGTGGCGACCATCGCCGGCAGCGGGACCGCCAGTCGCGGCACCAGGCCGGCGGCACGGTAGAAGTCGGCGACCTCGGCCAGCGCCCGGTCCACCGGTCTGCCGGGGGAGCCGAGCACCAGCGCCGAGTTGGCCCGTCGGGTCCAGCCGTCACCGGCGCGCAGCAGCCAGTGGCCCAGCCGCTCGGTGCGCGGGGCCGGCCAACCGGCCGCGGCGATCCGCTCCAGCTCGACGATCTGCGACACGCCCGGTGGGATCGCCTTGAGCCGGTGCACCTCGCCGGCCGGTACGGACACCTCGGTGCCGTCGTCGCGACGCAGCATCAGCGGGTCGGCCGTGGACAGCAGCACGCCGGTGATGTCGCGGTAGCGCTGTCGGCCGTCCTCGACCCCGGCGAGGACGCGGACCACGACGCGCTCACCGGCCTCGGGCATGGACACCGTGCCGTTGTAGCCCACCGGCCGGCGCCGCCGCGGACCGGGGTGCGTGGACGGCGAGATGGGAGAGTGGACCGATGAGGTGGTGGCGGTGGGCACCCGAGAAGCGGGCAACCGAGAAGCGGGCACCCGAGGCGCGGCCGGACCCGGACGAGGCCGTGGCGCGGTTCTGGCGGCGCTGGCACGAGGAGCTTCCGCGGATCGCCGCCCGGCTCGGTGACAACGACCCGCGGCAGGCGGACGAGCTGCTCGGCGCGTTGGTCGCGGAACTGGACCCTCGGCTGCGCGGCAGCGTCGAGCGGGGTGCCGTGGCGAGCTACGCGCTGGTGGTCAGCGGCGCCGAGGATCCTGAGCTGCGCCCGCTGACCGACGCCTGGCTGCGGGCCGCGCCCGTACCGGACCTGGTCTGGGAGTACCACGACAGCGTGCCGCCGGTGCCCGATCCGACCGAGGTCACGGTGCGCCTGGGGGCGCGGCCGGTCCCACTCGCCGAGGTCCGGGTCACGGCGCGGGTGGACGACGCCGCCGGGCTGGTCGATCTGGTCGTGCACCACCCGGTGTTCGCCGAGCTGGATGCGGGGACCACCGAGGCGGTGATGTTCCTGGCGGTCGAGGCCACGCTCGGTGAGCGTGTCGCCGGCGGCCGACTGCGCCGCGTGGTGTCGTCGCCGACCGAGCCGGCGGACGCGGTGGACCTGATGGCGCTGCGCTCGCTGGTGCATCGGCTCGGCGGTCCCTGAGACTGTCGGCAGGGGCCGATAACCTGCGTGCATGAGCCTGCCCGACGATGTCCCGGCCGACGTCCGGGAGCGGCACGCGCGCCTCGCCGAGGAGATCGGCGAGCACCAGTTCCGCTACTACCTCGACGCGCCCGTCATCTCCGACGGCCAGTTCGACGAGCTGCTGAGTGAGCTGACCGCGATCGAGGAGAGCCATCCCTCGTTGGTCACCCCGGACTCGCCGACCCAGCGGGTGGGCGGCACCTTCTCCACCGAGTTCGCCGCGGCCGACCACCTGGAGCGGATGCTCAGCCTGGACAACACCTTCGACGCCGACGAGCTGGGCGCCTGGGTGGACCGGATCGAGAAGGAGGTCGGGTCGGACGCGCACTTCCTGTGCGAGCTGAAGATCGACGGCCTGGCGATCAATCTGCTCTACCGCGACGGTCGCCTGGTCCGCGCGCTGACCAGGGGCGACGGCCGCACCGGCGAGGACGTCACGCTCAACGCGCGCACGCTGCGCGACGTGCCGGACCGGCTCGCCGGCACCGACGGGTTCCCGGTGCCGACCCTGGTCGAGGTGCGCGGCGAGGTGTTCTTCACCGTCGAGGACTTCGCCGAGCTCAACGCGAAGATCGTCGCCGAGGGCAAGCCGCCCTACGCCAACCCGCGCAACACCGCGGCCGGCTCGCTGCGGCAGAAGGACCCCAGGGTCACCGCGAGCCGGCCCCTTCGGCTGATCTGCCACGGCCTCGGAAGGCGGGAGGGTTTCGAGCCGACCGCCCAGTCCGAGGCCTACCGCGCGCTGCGGGCGTGGGGGCTGCCGGTCAGCGACCACACGAGGGTCCTGTCCACCCGGGACGAGCTGCTCGGCCACATCGGGTACTGGGGCGAGCACCGCCACGACGTCGAGCACGAGATCGACGGCGTGGTGATCAAGGTCGACGAGGTGCGGCTGCAGCGCAGGCTGGGCAGCACGTCGCGGGCGCCACGCTGGGCGATCGCCTACAAGTACCCGCCGGAGGAGGTCACCACCACGCTGTTGGACATCCGGGTCAACGTGGGCCGCACCGGCCGGGTCACCCCGTACGCGGTGATGGAGCCGGTGAAGGTGGCCGGGTCCACGGTCGAGATGGCCACCCTGCACAACGCCAGCGAGGTCAGACGCAAGGGCGTGCTGATCGGCGACCGGGTGGTGATCCGCAAGGCGGGCGACGTGATCCCGGAGGTGCTCGGCCCGATCGTCGACCTGCGCGACGGCACCCAGCGCGAGTTCGTGATGCCCACCGAGTGCCCGGTCTGCGGCACCACGCTCGCCCCGGCGAAGGAGGGCGACGCCGACATCCGCTGTCCGAACGCGCAGTTCTGCGCCGGTCAGCGCCGCGAGCGGCTCAGCTACATCGCCGGCCGCAGCGCGCTGGACATCGAGGTGCTCGGCTACGAGGGCGCCGCCGCGCTGATCGACGCCGGGGTGCTCGCCGACGAGGGCGACCTGTTCGCGCTCGACGAGCGGACCCTGCTGACGGTGGAGCTGTTCCGCACCAAGGCGGGCGGGCTGTCCGCGAACGGCAGGCGGCTGCTGGCGAACCTGGAGGCGGCCAAGGATCGTCCACTGTGGAGGATCCTGGTGGCGCTGTCGATCCGGCACGTCGGGCCGACCGCCGCGCGGGCGCTGGCGAGGGAGTTCGGCTCGATGGAGGCGATCATCGCCGCTACCGACGAGCAGCTGGCCGCCGCCGAGGGGGTCGGCCCGACCATCGTGACGGCGCTGCGCGACTGGTTCGCTGCGGACTGGCACGCCGGCATCGTGGACAAGTGGCGCGCCGCCGGCGTGCGGATGGCCGACCAGCGCGACGAGTCCGTCCCGCGGTACCTGGACGGCCTGTCCGTCGTGGTGACCGGCAGCCTGACCGGCTTGTCCCGGGACGAGGCGAAGGAGGCCATCCTGGCCCGCGGCGGCAAGGCGGTCGGATCGGTGTCCAGGAAGACCTCCTTCGTGGTGGTCGGCGAGTCACCGGGCAGCAAGGCGGACAAGGCGGTGGAGCTGAAGGTGCCGGTGCTGGACGAGGACGGTTTCCGGGTGCTGCTCGAGCGGGGACCGGACGCGGCCCGTGAGGTGGCGACCGTCGGTGACGGCGCCGCGGCGGAAGCGGCGGAAGCGGAGACCGGCGATGAGTGACGTGACGATCAGGCGGGCACGGGCCGACGAGCTCGACGAGGTCGGCCGGCTGACGCTCGCGGCGTACCGGGCCGGGGGCTACTTCGAGGACGGCGCGGAGACCGACTACGCCAGGCAGCTGGCGAATGCGGCGGACCGCGCCGCCCACGGCGAGGTGCTGGTCGCCGTGCGGACCGACGGCGAGATCGTCGGCTCGCTCGCGGTCGTCGAGCCGGGCAGTCGCTACTCGGAGGTGTCGCGCCCGGGTGAGCTGGAGTTCCGGATGCTCGCGGTGGCCCCGACCGCGCAGGGCCAAGGCGTCGGAGAGGCGCTGACCAGGGCGGTCATCGAGCGGGCGGTGGAGCGGGGACTCGCGCGGGTGGTGCTGTGCACGATGCGTTCGATGCGGGGCCCGCAGCGGCTCTACCTGCGCCTCGGCTTCGTCCGCGAGCCGGCCCGCGACTGGCTTCCCCACCCCACGGTCGATCTCATCGCGTTCCGCCTCGACCTTCCCTGAGCCGGTCCGGCGCCCGCGGATCCCGCACCCACGGCCGCGTGTCCCGCGTGCACGGGTGCGGGACACGCGGCGCCGTGACGTCGATCCGCGGCTCAGCTCGCCTTCGCCGCCACCCCGATCGCCTCGACCTCGAGCAGCAGGTCCGGCCGGCACAGCTCGGTGACCACGTAGTGCACGTCGGCGTCGGCGGCGAACACCTCGTCGCAGTGCCGGCGGACGCGCTCGAGGTGTTCGCGGTGCCGCACGTAGACCTTGACGTTGCGCAGGGTGGCCAGCGGGACCGCGGCGTCCGGTACCGCCTCGGCGGTCACCGTCGCCACGTTGGCCAGCACGGTGCGGCACTGCGCGTCGATGTCGCCGGCGTGCACCGTCTCGTGGCCGAGGATGCTGCCGGTCCCGGAGACGAACAGCACCCCTTCGGTGGGCAGCACCGCCGCACGCGCGAACGCGGGCGGGCGCGGGCCGTAGCGTGGCGGGTAGCGGTACGCCGGCAGTTGCCGGACGTTCTCGATGGCCTGGTGCTCCGTCGTGCGGCTGGCCAGCAGGTAGAACGTGATCCCCTCGCCCAGCGAGCCGACACCGGTGGCGGCGGGCAGCCCCTCCGGCGGCGTCGGGACCAGGTCGTACGCCTCGGCCCGGCCGAGGCAGAAGTCCTGGTAGACCTCCAGACCGTCGGCGTTCGCCTCGGTGAGGCCGGCGATCGTGTTCCACATCCGGAACACCCGCCGGTAGCCGAGGTCGGCCAGCGTGCCGAGCACCCGCAGGTAGGCGTCACGCACCGGCTCGGCGTAGCGCGCGGCGGCCGGCACGTGCGCCGCGCAGAACGCGTACTCGCCGTCGTGACCGCACACCACGTCGTCCCTCTGCTCGACTGTGACCGGTTGGCCGGTCGTCCACACCTCGGTGAACTCCTCGTCCGGCGTGTGCGCGTCCGCCAGTTCGAGCACCGGCGCCTTCGCGGGCACGCCGGTCACCCACGGTGCTGGTAGGTGGCCTGCTCGGGTCACGTGTCGGACGATGCCCAGCGGGTGGGCGACCAGCGCAGGATCTCCGACGACGCAGCTCGGTCTGTTCAACGGTGTCCGTCCTTCTCCTCGCGAGCGGGGATCTTCCGTCGCGGACGGTATCCCGACGATCACGGCGAAGTACAGAGGCGAGGATGCTCCCGATGCTCAGTCGGCGAGCACGACCGCCACGATGCCGGCCAGATGGGCCAGCCGGGCCACCTCCGCCGCGCGGAACATCGGGCCGCCCGGCCTGCCGACCAGCAGCACCCGGTCCGGCTTGCCCAGTGGCGTCGCGGCCAGCTCCGTGCCCAGCTCCTGCCAGGTCGACGGCACCCAGGACTCCTCGCCGTCCAGCACCGTGGCCCGCGCCAACGGCAGACAGGGCAGCTCGATCGTCTCGATCTCCGGCGCCGCGGTGCTCGCCGCGAGCCGCCGGGCGCCGGTCGGTGACGAGCCCAGCAACAGCGCCCAGCCGGCCCGCACGATCCGTGGCGCGCCCTCGGTGAAGGTGTCCAGCCCGCGCTCCGGGTTGGCGGCCACCTCCTCCACCAGCTCCAGCTCGCGGTGGGTGTCCAGCAGGCCGGCGTACGGCCGAACCGCGTCGACCTCGACGCCGTCGATCGACTCGGCGGCGGTGATCAGCACGTCGGGCAGCCGTCCGGTGGGTAGCTCCACCACCAGGTCGTCGATCGCGACACCGGCCCCGCGCTCCACCACGTCCACGCTGAGGATGTCGGCACCGATCGAACCCAGTGCCGTCGCCACCGCGCCCAGGGTGCCCGGGGTGTCCGGGAGTTGGACCCGGATCAGGAAGGACACGACCAACGCCTCCTGCGACTCGTCGTCAGCAGCCGATTGTCGCAGACCGCCGGTACGGCCGTGCCGGGGTCCGAACCGCGGGACGGCACCCGGACCAGCGGCAAACCCGCTCGGAGCGGCCGAGGCGGGCGAAATAGACTCGGCGGGCCCGATGCTCGAAGCCCGTGACACCCCCAGGGGGAACGCCCCGTGCCCAACATCTCCCGCGATGAGGTCGCGCACCTCGCCCGGCTGGCCCGACTAGCCGTCACAGACGCGGAGTTGGACGTTTTCGCAGGTCAGCTGGATGTCATCCTCCAGTCGGTCGCCCGTGTCGGCGAGGTCGCCGCGGACGACATCCCGCCGACCTCGCACTCGGTGCCGGTGACCAACGTGTTCCGCGCCGACGAGGTGCGGCCGAGCCTGACCTCCGAGCTGGCGCTGGCCGGCGCGCCCGCGGCCGAGGACGGCCGCTTCCGGGTGCCGCGGATCCTGGGGGAGGAGCAGTGAGCTTCCTTCTGTCAACCTCCGCAGCCGTGACCTCAGGGGACCGTGACGCCACCTGGCCACGAGTCCGTCACCTGTCCGAACACCCGCTGCCCAACGTGACCGACAGGGTTGATTCCGGGGAGGCGGAACTGTGAGTGAGCTGATCAGGCTGACCGCCGCCGAGCTGGCGGGGAGAATCCGGGCCCGCGAGGTGTCCTCGGTCGAGGTCACCCGGGCGCACCTGGACCGCATCGAGGCGGTCGACCACGAGGTGCACGCCTTCCTGCACGTGGACACCGACGGTGCGCTGGCCGCCGCCGAGGCCGTCGACGACGGCCTCGCCCGGGGCGATGAGCCGGCGTCCCCGCTGGCGGGGGTTCCGCTGGCGCTCAAGGACGTGCTGACCATGCGCGGCGCGCCGACCACCTGCGGATCGAAGATCCTCGAGGGCTGGCACCCGCCGTACGACGCGACGGTGACCGCGCGGCTGCGCGCGGCCGGTGTCGTGCTGCTCGGCAAGACCAACATGGACGAGTTCGCGATGGGCTCGTCCACCGAGAACTCCGCCTACGGCCCGACCCGCAACCCCTGGGACCTCGGCCGCGTCCCCGGCGGGTCCGGCGGCGGGTCGTCCGCGTCGCTCGCCGCGTTCGAGGCGCCACTGGCGATCGGCACCGACACCGGCGGTTCGATCCGCCAGCCCGGCTCGGTCACCGGCACGGTCGGCGTGAAGCCGACCTACGGCGGGGTGTCCCGCTACGGGCTGGTGGCGTTCTCCTCGTCGCTGGACCAGGCCGGCCCGTGCGCGCGCACCGTGCTGGACGCGGCGCTGCTGCACGAGGTGATCGCCGGGCACGACCCGATGGATTCCACCTCGATCGACGCGCCGGTGCCGCCGGTGGTCGCCGCGGCCCGCGAGGGCGCGCTCGGCGACCTGCGCGGGGTGCGGGTGGGGGTGGTCGGCCAGTTCCGCGGGGACGGCTACCAGCCCGGCGTGCTGCGCGCGTTCGAGGCGGCCGTCGAGCAGTTGCGCGAGCTGGGCGCCGAGGTGATCGAGGTGTCCTGCCCGCACTTCGAGTACGCGCTGCCCGCGTACTACCTGATCGCGCCGAGCGAGTGCTCGTCGAACCTGGCCCGTTTCGACGCGATGCGCTACGGACTGCGGGTCGGCGACGGCGCCGGGATCAGCGCCGAGGACGTCATGGCGCAGACCAGGGAGGCCGGCTTCGGCGCGGAGGTCAAGCGGCGCGTCATGATCGGCACCTACGCGCTGTCGTCGGGCTACTACGACGCCTACTACGGCCAGGCGCAGAAGGTCCGCACGCTGATCACCCGGGACTTCGACGCGGCGTTCGCCACCGTGGACGTGCTGGTCTCGCCGACCACGCCGACCACGGCGTTCCCGATCGGCGAGCGGGCGGACGACCCGATGGCGATGTATCTCGCCGACCTGTGCACCATCCCGTCCAACCTGGCCGGCAACGCCGCGCTGACCGTCCCTTGTGGACTGTCCGATGAGGATGGCCTGCCGGTTGGTCTGCAGGTGATGGCCCCGGCGCTGCAGGACCACCGGATGTACCGGGTGGCGGCGGCGTACGAGGTCGCGCGGGACGCCGCGCAGGGCGGGCCGCTGATCCAGCGGGTACCGGAACTACGGCAGAGCGCCCTCGCCGGGGCGGACGATCGGAAGGTGGGCGGCTGATGGCCGGCAGGAACAGGCTCAGGGGTGCCGTAAGGGTCGTCGGCTCGGTGACCGCGGCGACCAGCGCGTTCTCCGGCCTGCGTCAGGCGCGGGCCGGGCGGGACAGGCTGCTGCTGGCCAACGCCGTGGCCGCGGTCGCGATGGCGGTGACCGGCGCGCTGATCGCGGTCCGGGCGCTGCGCGGAGGTGACGACGCCAAGTGACCAGTCTGTCCACTGTGGAGCTGATGGACTACGACGAGGTGCTCGCCCGGTTCGATCCGGTGATGGGCCTCGAGGTGCACGTGGAGCTGTCCACCAACACCAAGATGTTCTGTGGGTGCGCCAACGTGTTCGGCGGCGAGCCGAACACCCAGGTGTGCCCGGTGTGCCTCGGTCTGCCCGGCGCGCTGCCGGTGCTCAACGGCACCGCGGTGTCCTCGGCGATCCGGATCGGCCTCGCCCTCAACTGCGAGATCGCCGAGTGGTGCCGGTTCGCCAGGAAGAACTACTTCTACCCGGACATGCCGAAGAACTTCCAGATCTCGCAGTACGACGAGCCGATCGCGTTCAACGGCCACCTCGACGTCACGCTGGACGACGGCGAGGTGGTGCGGATCGGCATCGAGCGCGCGCACATGGAGGAGGACACCGGCAAGTCGCTGCATGTTGGTGGCGCGACTGGCCGTATTCATGGCGCGGACTACTCGCTGCTGGACTACAACCGGGCCGGGGTGCCGCTGATCGAGATCGTCACCAAGCCGATCGAGGGCACCGGGGCGCGCGCGCCCGAGGTGGCCCGCGCCTACGTGACGGCACTGCGCGACCTGCTGCGCGCGCTGGACGTGTCCGACGTGCGGATGGACCAGGGCTCGATGCGCTGCGACGCGAACCTGTCGCTGCGCCCGGTCGGCACCGTCGAGTTCGGCACCCGCACCGAGACCAAGAACGTCAACTCGCTGCGCAGCGTCGAGCGGGCGGTGCGCCACGAGATGCGGCGACAGGCGGCGGTGATCGTCGCCGGCGGCACCATCCGTCAGGAGACCAGGCACTTCCAGGAGGCGGACGGGTCGACCTCGCCCGGCCGGCCGAAGGAGACCTCCGAGGACTACCGCTACTTCCCGGAGCCGGACCTGGTGCCGATCGCGCCGTCCCGGGAATGGGTCGAGGAGCTGCGCGGCACGCTGCCGGAGCTGCCGTGGGAACGCCACCGGCGGATCCAGCGGGAGTGGCAGCTGTCCGACCCCGAGCTGCGCGACCTGGTCAACGCCGGCGCGCTGGACCTGGTGGAGGCCACGGCGGCGGCGGGCGCGCCGGCCGCCGAGGCGCGGTCCTGGTGGGTGTCGTACCTGACCCAGCAGGCGAACAACCGCGGCGTCGAGCTCGCCGAGCTGCCGATCACGCCGGCTCAGGTGGCCAAGGTGATCGAGCTGGTGTCCGGAGGGTCGCTGACCAACAAGATGGCCCGCGAGGTCGTCGACGGCGTACTCGCCGGTGAGGGCGAGCCGGAGGCCGTGGTCGAGGCCCGCGGGCTGGTGGTGGTGTCCGACGACGGCGCGCTGCTCACCGCGGTCGACGAGGCACTGGCCGCCCAGCCGGACGTGGCGGACAAGATCCGCGACGGCAAGGTGGCCGCCGCCGGCGCCATCGTCGGCGCGGTGATGAAGGCGACCAAGGGCCAGGCCGATGCCAAGCGCGTCCGCGAACTGGTCCTGCAGCGCTGCTCCTGAGTGATCCCTCGCGGGACCCGCGCCCACCGGGTGCGGGTCCCGCGAGGGGCCGGTCGAGGCATGACCTAGTCCGGGCCGCCGCCGCCCGCGCCGCCGGCGACCACGAGCAGCACCGCGCGGTCGTCGCTGGAGATCGGGGCCGCGTCGGCGACCGAGGCGTCCTTGTTGACCGTGCCGGCGAGTGCCACCCGGTCGGTGAGCAGGTCGAGACCGCCGTAGCGGCCGAAGCCGTCCGGAGCGGCGAGCGAGATCTGCGGGCTGCCGGTGATGGTGCCGTCCGGTGCGACCTGGAGCTGGCGCATGTCACCGGCGACCCCGGTCACCACGGACACCGCCGTCGGCACCGAGGCGCAGCCCGCCACGCCGGGCCGTTCCGGCCAGGCCCAGGCGGGCGCGCCGAGGGCGCCGCCGAAGGTCACGCGGTACAGCACGTCCTGGCCGGGCAGCCGGTCGGTGAGCCAGATCCGCGACCCGTCCAGCGACGCGCACACCCCGCCGGGGGAGCGCACCCCGGTGGCCACCACCGGTGACGTCGCGGTCGGGTTGCCGGTGGCGGCCAGCCCGCCGGAGTCCAACCGCAAGAGCTTGCCGGCCAGCGACGCCGGGTCAGCGGCGAGCGCCGGGTTGCCCGCGTCGCCGGTGGCGAGCAGCAGTGCGCCGCGGTGGTCCAACGCCAGTGTGCCCCGGTTGCCGGAGGCGCCCCGCGGGATGCCGGTGAGCACCGCCTTCGGTGCGTCACCGGCGGCGACGCGGACCAGCCGGTTGTCCGTCGGCGTGGTCAGGTACGCGAAGATCAGCTGGTCCTCGAGGTAGTTCGGTGAGAGCGCGAGGCCGGTGAGCCCGCCGTCCGGGGTGGTGGTGTCCACCGACAGCGTGGCGACCACGGCCGGCGGCTGGTCCTTCTGCACCCGCAGGACGCGACCGGTGAGCCGTTCGGCGACCAGGCCGACCGGGTTGGCCTCGGTGCCCGGGATCGCGGCCACCGCCGTCAGGTCGGTCAGGCAGGTGGCGATCACCGTCGGGTGGAAGTCGGTGCAGCCGTTCGGCGGCGGGATCGACGACGGTGCCTGCTGGCGCTGCTCCGGACCGGCACCGCCGTCCGATCCGGCCGGTCCCTGCGGGGCCGGTCCGCCCTGCGGGGTGAGCGGAACCGGCTCGGTCCAGCTCGGCGGCGGCGGTTGGTCGGGAAAGCTCGCACACCCGGTGAGCAGGGCGCCGACCGCCAGCAGTGCGCCGACGGCCGACAGACCGGCGGCGAGTGGCGGACGGGTGCTGAGCACATCGGCAACGGTAGGCGCCGCGCCGTGAACACGAGGTGAGTGCCTCGCCGCGGCACCGGGCGTGCTCCGAACCGGGTCGTTAGGGTGGCGGCGTGACCGTCACCGTTCTGGTCCCCGACGACACCGGGGTGGCCGTGCTCGGCGAGCTCGCCGGGGTGCGGACACTGCGCTACCAGTCCGGTGAGCCGCTGCCCGCCGGCGCCGCCGAGGCCGAGGTGCTGGTGCCGGACTTCCTCTCCGACTCGGCGGCGATCCCGCTGGCGGAGCTGCCGTCGCTGCGGCTCATCCTCACCCTGACCGCCGGCGCCGAGGCGTGGGTGGACCGGCTGCCGCCGGGAGTGCGGCTGGCCAGCGCCCGCGGCGCGCACGGCGGCAGCACCGCGGAGTGGGCCGTCGGCGTGCTGCTGTGCATCTACCGCGACCTCATCGCGTTCGAGGACGCTCGCCGGGCCGGCACCTGGTCGCGGCACATCACCGACACGCTGCAGGGCAAACGGGTGCTGGTGGTCGGTGCCGGCGATCTCGGTCGGCAGCTGGTGCGCAGACTGTCGGCGTTCGACGCGACGGCCACGGTGGTGGCCAGCACCGCGCGGGACGGTGTGCACGGCGTCGACGAGCTGCCGGGGCTGCTCGGCGGACACGACGCGGTGGTGCTGATGGTGCCGTTGACCGAGCGGACCAGGGGCATGGTGGACGCCGCGTTCCTCGCCGCGATGCCGGACGGCGCGGTGCTGGTGAACGCCGCCCGCGGCGCGGTGGTGGACACCGACGCGCTGCTCGCCGAGCTGAAGTCGGGCCGGTTGCGCGCGGCGTTGGACGTGACCGAACCGGAGCCGCTGCCGCCCGACCATCCTTTATGGACGGTTCCGGGGCTGCTGCTGACGCCGCACGTCGGCGGCAGCGTGCACGGCCACCGCGACCGCGCCTACGAGTACGTGCGGGCCGAACTGCTGCGGTACCTGGCCGGTGAGCTGCCGATCAACCACGTGGCGGGCTGATCGGCCTGCCCTGAGCGGACGGACGGCGGGCGATGGCCTAGCCTGCGTCGGATGAGCACTCCTGAGGACCACCACACCCGGCAGCTGGGGCAGTCCGACCCGTACGGCCAGTACGCCGGGGCCGGCTACGACCAGACCCCGTACGACCAGTCCGCGTACGACGAGACCGGCCGTGACCGGACCGTGTACGACCGGACCGCCTACGACGACGAGGACTCCCCGCTGCTCGGCACGGGTCGCGACACGATCGAGGACGACCGGCTCGCCGAGCCCACCCGGCCGCGCTGGCACGCGGGGGCCGACCTCGGTCTGCTGGTGCTGCGTCTGGTCGTCGGGGCCCTGTTCATCGGACACGGTCTGCAGCGGCTGTTCGGCCTGCTGGACGGTCCGGGGATCGACGGCACCGCCCGGATGCTCACCGAGTTCGGTTTCCAGCGTCCCACGCTGTTGGCCTGGGTGACCGGCGTGATCGAGGTCGGCGGCGGCGCGCTGGTGGTGCTCGGCCTGTTCACCCCGCTCGGCGTGGCGGCGCTGCTCGGCGTGATCGCGAGCGCCATCTGGGTGCGGGTGGACACCAACGTGTTCGCCGGCGGCGTCGAACTGGAGGCGGTGTACGCGGCGGCGCTCGGCGCGCTGCTGTTCGCCGGCCCCGGTCGGGTGTCGTTCGACCGGCCGACGCCGTGGTACCGCAACGCGCTCGCCTACGGATTCGTCTGTCTGCTGATCTCCGCGGGTGCCACCGTCGCCACCCTGATGCTGCTGCGCAACTGACGGTGGCGGTGTGACCGGCGTGCCGTCCGCGAGCGTGACCGTTCCCGCAGGCGAGGGCCCGCACCCGTGGATGCGGGACCTGGGTCGGGTCAGCGGTCGGGGTCGCGGACGGCGCCGGTGGAG
>Ga0307413_10000203_pt1 | contig 17407 bp, 12 predicted proteins | sample DK1Ometagenome_3_FD_203714 | JGI IMG/M metagenome (GOLD analysis project Ga0307413, IMG submission 203714) | Maize rhizosphere microbial communities from greenhouse at UC Davis, California, United States - DK15-O-2 | ecosystem: Host-associated > Plants > Roots > Rhizosphere > Soil | place: USA... | reverse complement strand
CAGGGCTTCTACGCGATGCCGGGTTGAACTTCTTTATCGCAGGTGAATGTTATCTAGTCCAGGAGCGTAAGTACTCCTACGGCGAAATCCATGACAAGTGGCAGATTCGTTCTGTCAGCGAGTTGATCGTTGAAAAGACCAAGACGGGTGAAGCTCTTAGCATCAAGCCACGTCGTGACTCCTTAAAAGAAGACTACATTCAAATCCATGATGGCGCTTTCTGCGGTCGTATGTGGAGAAACCACCCTCGTTACTCCGATGAAGCTGATTCATCAATCCGTGGTATCCTTGAAGAGCTAGAAGAGCTCCTATTGGCTAACCGAGATGCCCGCATGGCAGCACGTACACGTCTACCTGCGGGTATTCTTGGTGTGCCGGACGATTTCGATGCTGTTTACCAATCTGATGGTGATCTTTACGATGAAGATGAAATTGCCGGAGACCTAGACACAACAGCAGATTATGCTGACGAAACCCATGATTCATTCCAAGAAACTTTGATGAATGCTTTGATGGCTCCTATTTCTGACGAAAATGCTGCAGAGGGTCTTACTCCTGTTCTTATTCGCGGACCTAAAGAAGCTATTGCAGCAATTCGCCACATTTCACTTGAGCGTAAACTTGATCCTGCAGCTCTTGAACGTACGAAGGAAGTTCTTGACCGTATTCTTAATGGTCTAGACGTTCCTAAAGATGTTGTAACGGGTCTCGCATCCGTTAAATACTCAAACGCTGTGATGATTGATGAGTCTCTCTACAAGGCCCACATCGAACCTCTACTCCTAATGATTGTGGACCAGTTGACTGAGGTCTTCTACCGTCCATGGTTGAAGAGTGAAGGTGTCGATCCAAAAATTGTCAAAAAGAGCGCTTTGTGGTATGATTCTTCTGCAATCACTTTAAAGCCATCATCTGCTGAAGCAGCTTCAGACGGTTTCGAAAAAGGAATCCTCAGTGCGAAAGCGTGGAGACGCTCACATGGTTTCCCAGAGTCTGATGCACCAACGCAGAACGAAATGGCTTGGAAGCTTGCGCAGGACCAGGGCTTGATTAGTGAACCAATCATGGAAGCTCTTATCAAGTTCAACATTCCTGAGCTTTACGAAATGGCTCGCGCTGCTGAAATGAAGAACACAGCTCCTGAAGACCAAGAAGCTTTGTCTGAAGCGATCGGAACCGAGACGACAGAAGACACAACAACAAGTCCAGAAGAAACTCCTACAGATTTGGTTGAACCCTAATGGCATGGAAGAAAGAATCTACAGCATCACGCCGAGCGCGTGTTGCTAAACAGCTCCGTGATAAGCACGGTAAGTGGATTGAGATGGGCGGTGGTGTCAAGTGGTTCAAGAACGGCTCTTGGCACAATGGAACCGCCTCTGCCTTCAAAGGCAACAATGTAGTAGTAACAATGAAAGACGGGTCTGAACAACTCGTCAACCACCGCGAAATCGAACCGATTCGCGCAAAAGCAAGCCTCAAGCCCTCAAAGCCTGAAGGTTCTGTTCAAGCCAAGAAAGCTGCTGGTAAAGCTTCAAAGGAACAAATCATTGTTAAAGACAATGATCCTGACAAGCGCCTAACCTCCAATGCTTCAGACCTTGAAGAAGGCGATGAAGTTTACGCCGCAGGCGAAAGTCATTCAAAGCGCTTCTCAATGGACAACAAAGAAGCCGAGTACAAGGAAGAAGCTGGATTCAAGGTAGGCCTTGATTCTAACGGAGAGCCTGAACGAGCTCGCGTTGTTGACACGTCCGGTGACAAAGTCGTTCTTGAGGATTCAAACGGCAAGCGTTACGAAATTCCCAAGACTGACAACGTCCTTATCGATGATGAGGAAATGGATGCAGCTCTTCAAAACGCTGACGACAACGATGAAGTTCCAGATGATGTCGACGACTTCGACGTAAAGTCCGTCAATCCTAAAGACCTGAACATTCCTGAAGGAGCTATTGCAGCTTACAACAAGGGTGTTGCGGCTTCCAAGGGTTACGATATGGAGAAAGCTGAAAAGAGCTTTGAAGCCAAGAATGGCGAAGAGTTCACGGACGACTGGGATCTTGGCTGGCTAGATGGTCCGCATATTCGTGACAAAGCTCGTGATAAGTTCCAAGGACTTTACCACAAGTACGCTCAGCTAAACGGTTCTCAGAAGAAGGAAGAAACAGAAACACCAAAAGCTGAACTTCCAAAAGACGAAGTTCATCTTCCTCTCGATGGTCTTGATTTGTCTGATGAAGACAAGAAGCGCATCAATGAGGCTAAAACTGGTGAGGAAGCTCTAAAGGCTCTTAAAGATTCTGAAGCTGGTGAATACCTTGCAATTGCTCGTCAGAACAAGAACAAGGAATTTGTCGATGCGTACCGTAAAGCGGTCAACGACATCAACGACAAGCATCAAGTTGTAGAGAAAAAAGAAACCGAAGCTCCTGCAGCTGAAGAAAAGAAATCAGCTGGAACTCCTGTTGAAGCTATTGAGAAGTCTGTTGCCAATCTTTCAGATGACCTGAAGGAAATTGACAGTAACGAACTTGACGAAGACGCTGAGTCTGCAGCTCTTGCTGATGCCGCTTACGACGTCAAGAACGACAATGGCGAAGAGTTCCTTCTAACCGGTTCTCGTAACGAAGATGGCGACTGGCAAGTCGATGTTAGTGACTCCGATGGAAATGTTATCGGTTCGCATAATCCGAAGGATGCTGGGAGTTCACAGAAGCTTGCCCAGGCTATTCAAGATAGCATCAATAGTAATCAATCATCTAAAGATTCTGACGCGCCCACAGAGGAACCTGAGGCTCCTGCTGAGAAGCCAAAGAACACCGATGCAGAGAATATCAAGTCTTACAAGGTTTCTGGCTACTACGGAGTAAATGAAGCACTTCATAACAATGATGAGCTAACTCCTGCACAAGAAGCGATGAAGGAATCTCTTGACAAGGCGATCGAAGCATCTGACGTTACAGATGTTCCTAAGCTATATCGCGGAGTTTCTTCTCACCTCACAGAGAACCTAAAGCCTGGCGACGTAGTTGATTTCGCTGGATTCATGTCAACATCTTCTGATAAAGACGTTGCTGAAGAGTTCGCAAAAGAAATGGTTGATCCTGAAGGTAATGGAGCTCTAATCGAGTTCGATACTCCGGAATCTTTCAAAGCTCTTGATATGAAAACTCTTGGAGAAGAAGAAAATACTTTCGATGAGAAAGAGTTTATTCTTCCGCGTGGATCGAAGTACGAGATTGAGAGTGTCTCTGAAGTCGGTGAAGACGGCATTCAGCATGTGAAGGCTAAGCTTCTTAGTTCTTCTGATGAATCTAAAACGGATAAGTCAGAAGAGATGGGTGATGCACCTGAATCTTCTGAAGAAGGGCAGAGCGAAGCTAATCCTGAATCTGAATCTTCAAAGGAACTTGATTCTCTAAAGGGCATCGGATTCTCAGATGAGGACGTCGAAGCGATTAAATCCGCTAAAGACGAAACCGAAGCTCGTAAGCTGTTCTTCCAAAGCCCTTCAGGTAAGAAAGCTAATCAAGAGAATCTTGAGCGTCAGCAGCGTGACAAGGAAGACAAACTCACAACTGAGGACCTTGACGATCAGGAAGCTTACGATAAAGCTTCAAAGGAATTTGAAGACTTCGTTCAAGCTAACCACAAAACTGGTAAGCCTGAGGCTGATAAAAAACTAGCCGAAGACCTTAAAGAACGCGCAGAGATTGACACTGAGCACACGCCTGAGGGTCAAGATGCGAAGGCTAAGAATACTGTTGAGCAGATGAAGGACCGTAAAGACGGAGCTTCAGATGAAAAGAAACTCGCAGAGCTTGATCGTAAGATCACTGGCGCTGAGAAGATGCTCAAGACAACTAAAGATGAGAAGCTGAAGAAGCGCATCGAAAGTGATATTGAGCGTTTCAAGTCTGAAAAGGAAGAGCTTTCTAAGCCTAAGGCTGAAGAGGCTCCAGCATCTGATGAAATCCCAGCGGCTCCAGCTTCTCCTCAAGGTTCTGATTACTCAGTACCTGAAGGTGGTGTTACTCCTTTAAAGGATAAGCTTTCTCAGAACGATCAAAAGCGTGTTGAATTCCTTAAAGCAGGAGATAAGTTTCTTGGTGAACGAAGTGAAACTGGCGGCTTCCGTCCGGTTGGTGCTACGCAAACTCGCGCTAATCCAGATGGTCACACTTGGGAAGTAACTGACGTCAAGAAAGAAGGAATGGGTGGTGCACAGACAACTGTAACCGCCAAGAATTCTTCTGGTGAAGAAGTCTCCTTCACGGCTGGTGTAGGTGAACGCAAAAAGAATATTGTTCTTGATACTCCTGGTGCTCGTAAAACTTTAGGACTTGGTTCTCCTGAAAAGGGAGTAGAGAAAGAAGAAAAAGATGCTGACGATTCAGATCGAGTTTCTAGCGATGCTCGAAGCACTGTTGATGAAGCTACAGCCGACGCACAAGAAGAGCTAGCTGACGGTAAGACATGGGAAGACCTAAAAGACCGTGTCTGGCCAGTTGAAAACTCTGACGGTGAATACGTAGCCGTTGGTGCGCGAAGCACTGAAGAAGATAAATTCCTTGGTCATTATGACAAGGATGATGAAGAATTAGATACATTCCCATTTGAAGGTGGAAACGATGACAGAGAACAATCTGAAGCCGAAGGAGAATCCGACGGAGGATCAGGAGATGGTGACAGCGGAGGACCTGATGTTTCCGACTCTGACTCCGGAACAAAATCTGGCGATGGAGAGACAAGTTACCCTCGAGGACTAGAAGTTGATGTTCCTCAAGAGGAATACGACGAGAAGCTTTACAGCATTTTCGGAGATGATAAAGGCGAAAGCGCTGCAGATGGCGCTCGTGCAGAATTCTCTGATGGTTACTCGGTTCTAAAGGAAGAACTTCAAGACGGTACAGATCGTTACAAACTCTACATTAAAGATGAAGAGGATCACACTGTAGCATTCTTCTGGCCTCAAAAGCTAGGTGAAAACTACAACGAACGTCTTAGAGCTCTTACGAACTCTCATAAGAAGATGCGTCGTCTAAATCTTTCTGATGAAAATTCTGATGACCGTCGAGCTAACGACATCTCTAAAGATGATGCGCGTATGGCCTCAGTTGGAACACAACTTTCAGACGATGACGGTAACACATTCACCAAGATCGGTCCCACAACTTGGGCGCGAAACCTTGATGATAAGGATAGCGAACTTGCTGAAGTTTCTCCTCTCCGCCCAGAAGATAGAAAGTGGAATTATTCACACGATATCGATGATCGTCGTGAAAATAATCTAGACAAACTATCAGAAGACGAACTTCGTCAACGCATTAGTGAGTTTGACCGCAATATTCGAGACGTTGTTCGTCGTGAAGGAGAGATTCAAGACGCTGACCGTTACGGTAAGCGCATCACTCCTCAAATGATTGATGAACACCAGCGTAAACGCTATGAATCTTACGCCATCCACACAGGTGCAAAAGATTACTCAGATGAGTTGTGGAAGCGTATGCGTGAATCCGGTGAAGATAATTCACCTATTGACACAGGCGATTTCAATCCAAATAACGGTTCTGAAATTCCTAACACGGATCGTAATGATTCAATGCTTCCTGAAGTTTGGTTCAAACTTCGTAATGAGTACGTAGGAATTGATTCCAAAACGGTTGCAATGAACTCTGAATTGCGTAACAGTGATAATCCTAGCCGAGCTGCTAAAGCTTGGGGAACTAAGATGGACAAATGGGCAAACAGCGGTGAACTTGCCGATGATTATGAATTGTTCAGAAGTGTTCTAGCGAGCCCTGATCGTGCCGCTGAATACAAGCCTGGCGCTCTTATCGAGGATAAGGGAATTATGTCTGTTGGTGACCAAATGGAAACGGCTATCACATATCTAGCAGCTCGTTCTCCTAGAACCGCGGGTAAGATTCCGGTGCTTTTGACCATTGAAGGTCGCAAAGGTACTCCGATGATTGCCGCTGAAGGCGGATCAGACGAACTTGTTCTTCCGCGAGGGTCAAAGCTATTCGTTTCTAGCGTTAAAGACGACGAGATGGGTGTTCGTCACGTTCGTGCAGTTCTTAATCCATCTGAGGCAGAAATTGCTGAATGGACTGGAAAGAAAGCTGAACCTTCTTCAGAAGCTCCTGAGGTCGCACCTGAAGCACCTTCAACTCCTGATGTAGAAGCACCAACCTCACCTGAGGCCGAAGCTCCTGCAGCTAAACCAGGATTCAAAGCAGTTGAAGGATTTGCTGCCGGTGACCGCGTCTTCCACCCGAAGCATGGTGCTGGTGAAATTGTTCGTCGTGAATCAAACGGTCAATATGCTCGTATTAAGTTCGATGATTCTGGTAAGATCATGGGTATCTCGCTTACTAAGGTAACTGCAGGCGATTCAGCTCCTGATACTCCTGCTAAGACAACTACGCCTAAGACTCCTGCGGCTCGTAAGGAAGTTCCACTGAAGAGTGGTTCAACCGCTGAAGCTGAAGGATGGTCTGTTGGAGAAGCTGTTACTCACGGTAAGCATGGAGCTGGAAAGATTGCTCGTCTCGAAGGAAATGGCGAGTATGCTCGAGTTCAATTCGATAGTCTACCTGAAGGTACGCTAAAGGGTATCAAGCTTTCTCAGCTTGGACGCAACGGTGAATCTAAGACAACTCCTCCAGTTTCTGAAATTGGAGACTTCAAGGTTGATGGCCGTGTTACTCACAAGGGTAACAAGGGTGAAGGTACGATTAAGAAGATCAGCGAAGATGGAACATTCGCGCTTATCGAGTTCGACAACGAATCAGGTAAGCTACGAGGAATCCGCTTCAGTCGTCTGAACAGCGGTGTTGGATCATTCAAGGACCCTGACACTAAGGTTGAACCAAAAGATCGTAAGAAGGATGAGTCTGATATTGTAGACCCATCCACAAAGATCGAGGATCCAAAGTCTGGTTCTAAGAGTGCTGAAAATGCTCAGCCTAAGCTTTACGTAGGTGCTGTCATTGTTCACGCTCAACTAGGTCGAGGACGCGTTGTTAAGGTTGGCGCAGGAAAGAACCCTGTTATCCAGATTGTCTTTGACAACGATCCTACAGGAAAGCCACGTAGCCTTGCTACAGCTCGTCTGAAGGATATTGCAATCGAACCGAAAAAACAAAGCTAGAATTAATCTAGCATAGAGGGTGTCTCTATTCAAAACAATGGAGACACCCTCGCCCTCTCCTCTTAGAAAGAAATAAAAATGGCTCTTACGCTTACAGTTGATGACAAAGGTTCCGTTCTAGAACTTATCGAAGAATCTGCAGAAGGTCTTCTAGTCCGTGAAAACGGCGAATGGGTAGACGTAAATACAGATGATGAGAATCCAACTATCTTCGAACAAGAATGGATTGATGTTTCTGACGATATCGTAGACTTCTGGGATGAAGCTCAGAGTAAAGATGAAGATGTCGCTAAAGAAGATATTGAACAATTCCGCGCTTAAAAGTTTTAATTGTATAATAGAATAAGTTTTTTGTAATGTAACGCAAATGTGGAAGAGTAATTAATGGTACGCATTTCTAGAGTTTCGCGTTCTGGAGACAAGGTAATCCTAAAGTCTTCTGCAGGATATGGAATTTTCTCAACGACGTCCGATGATGTTGTTGCAGGAGATTTCGAATCACTCGTTGCATCAGGGTCTTGGCGTCGTCCTATTGAGGGCGACGCTGAGGCGTTTGCAGCACAGATTGACCTAGCAGATGGCGCTATTGTGGCGTCAACTGCACCTAAAGCAGAGAAGCCTCGACTTTATCGAGCTCCTAAGAACGTTCGTCAGGAAATTGCTACAGCTCTTAAAGAGTTCTCAGCGCTTATTCCTGATTCCGACCGCGAGATCGCTTCTCGTATTTCTCAAGGACCAGTTTCAAAGAGCGACATCGAATGGATGTACACGTTCTTCAGTCAAGTAGATAAAGCCCTTCAGCTCCGTGGTGGAAAATACGGTAAGAGATGGGCAGAAAAGATTTGCGCTGTTGTCGATCCTATGACAGCCTCTGTATCGCCTTTTGACGATGAGGAACTGTACTACTATGGCATTAGCGATACACCGCTATCCAAGGACATCCTGGCACTTGTAGCAGTTGATCCAGCCACTCAGCAAGTATTTGATTGGGTAATGGGTGAATGGGTGCTGTCAGAGAATGAATCTCTCGCAGACATTGACGAGCCATATATTCTTCCGCTAGACGGAGAAACTGCAGCTGGTGTCGCTACATGGTTGAACCAACAACCTGAAGAAAATCCGTTTGGCTACAACGTATACGATCATGACTACGTTGAACGTAATCTATTCGAGCTCGCAGCTCCTGAAATTGATTTCGAAGAACTTGATCGCATTGCTGCTGTTGTTGCGGACGCAACTGGATATTCTGCCCCAGAACGAAGTGTTAACGCTAAGCGTCAAAATCGTGGACCTGGTGGCAAATTCGGCGGCGGTTCAAATCCTCCAAGTAAACACCTAACGACCTTTAATAAGGCGCGACTTCCTAATGAGCTTCCTCTCGTTGAAAGTCCTGCAGACCGTATCAATGAATGGCTTGCAGAGTTTGCGACTGTAACCGCGTCTGCAGCTACAACGTCAGATGCAATGTATTTCGCTATTGTGGACGAAGTCGATAAAACCGCCGTAATGGATGTAGTCGCAATTCGTCGTACTGCTGAGGATACTCCCGAAGCTTACGTTCGTCGTGAAGGCGAATGGCAGCTAGATAATGACGTATTAGCAGACCTTCGTGGATCAACTCCGCCTCCTGTAGTTGAAATTGATACTGAAGAAACAGTAAAAACGGTTCTTGCTCAAATCGATGCTGATGAGGGTGTTTCTGAAGAAACTCCTGACGATGTGTCTTCTTCTGAATCTATTAAGCAATTGTCAACTGGATTCTCTTTTGCAGATGGTTCTCTCGAGATTCGCAATGCTAAACAACTTAAAGAAGCAGTCGATGAAGTTGGTCTTACAGCTTCAATCGAGCAGATCGCGCACATTCGTAAACGAGCAAAAGCTCTTAATCGTCTAGACGTTGTTCCTGAGGATTGGAGAAAACCTTCGATTGTTGATGAAGGTATTCTAGCATCTGCAGTATCTCCTCTTTTCGGTGAATACGGCGAAATCGTTGCTGCAGGTATCCCAGGAGTCGCAGATGCTCCTTCAGACTTCGCAGCTGTAGCGCGTCTAAGAAACTATTGGACTCGTGGTAAAGGTGCTCTGAAGATTCGCTGGGGTACTCCTGGTGATTTGACTAGAGCTCATCGTTACCTGGCAAAGTACGTAGGACCTGGCCGAGCATGGGGACTCGCTCAAAAGTGGCACCAGAGTCTTTACGGTGTCTCTAACACAACTCACGACAAAGCTACAGGGCAATATCGTCCTCGTAGACGAAAGAGATAATTATGAAAATCCCTGCTATTGTCGATGAATCCTACCTCTTGTCAGATGCGTTCGCAGAGAAAATGATTCATCTCGCTAATGAATCAGCTATCATTGCTTCGGCAATGGAGCCGATTGTTGCATCTGTTGATGAAGTTTCAGAAGGTGCAAGCTTTACAATTCCTATGCTGATTCCAGAAGAAGTTGAATCTGGCGATCGTAGAATTTTTGAAGACGAATCTCTCGTAACTCGAATGCTTCCAATGTCTCTACTTTGGCAGATCAAAACAGGAGACGGTCACGATGGTTCTGTTATTGTCGGTCGTATCGACTCTATTGAACGCGTTGAAGGCGGACTTGGTAATGCTAAAGGAGTCTTCGATGTTGGAGGAGTCTGGGGACGTGAAGCTCTTCGCCTAGTCCGCGGACAATTCCTTCGTGGAGTTTCAGTTGACCTTGATCAGTTCAAGGGAACGTCTATAAATGAAGTCGAAAAAGCTGATGAGCTTTCCGATAAAACGGATCCAAATGAAGAAGTCATTGAATCTAAAAAGATCGTCGTAAGCAATGCACGCGTCATGGCAGCGACATTAGTACCTAAACCTGCCTTTGAGGAGTGCATTATTATGCTTGACAAAGAAACTTCAATGTTCGACGAAAGTGACCTAGACGTTGCTGACGGACTTTATGAAGAAGAATTTGACGACCTAGAAACTCAATACGCCGCTCTTGCCGCATCTGCAGCGCCTATGTTCCCACCCCGCGATTGGTTCACTAATCCTCATCTGAGTAAGCCAACTCCTATTGAAGTTGACGATGATGGGCGAGTTTATGGCCACATCGCTACATGGAAAACAAGCCACATCGGTCTGGCAAAAGATACTCGTCCGCCTCGTTCATCTTCTAAGTACGCGTATTTCCGCACAGGTGTAGTTCGTACAGATGATGGCACAGATGTTCCTGTAGGGCAAATCACTCTCGCAGGTGGACACGCTTCAATGCAAGCTTCAGCTCGTGACGCTGTAAAGCACTACGATGATACTGCATCAGCTCTCGTGGACGTAACTGCTGGTGAAGATGCTCATGGTATCTGGGTAGCAGGAGCCCTGCGTCCAGATGCTACTCCACTCCAAGTCCGTGCTCTTCGTGCCTCTGCACCATCAGGTGACTGGCGACCAATTAATGGTAAGCTTGAACTTGTAGCTGTTTGCCAGGTAAATGTTCCTGGATTCCCAACAGCTCGTGCAATGGTTGCGGGTGGACAGATTACTGCTCTTGTTGCTGCAGGTGCTTCTGATCTTGCAGAACTCCGTGAATCAAAGCTTACTACGTTGGAAAAGCGTCTAGATGCTATTGAGCAAGCAGAACTAGCTGCTCAGGTTGCAGATGAAATTGCGTTGATGCGTGAAGCTAATGCTGAGAATATTAAAGCAATGGCTGCATCAGCTGCTAGAATTCGTGAAGAAATCTTTGCAGATACTGTAAACGATCTAAGAAGTGCATTTCTAGACTAAATAATTAGAAAAGCCTCATATCTTCGGATATGAGGCTTTTCTTAGTTTAAGGTAAAAGTTTTTGCATACACACCTTACATGCGTTGTATAATTATTTATGAGCGATTCGCTGACCAAGGCGCCATCCCTCCTGCCGAAAAGACACGTTTAATGTTAGATGAAATCCATCTATTTCTAATCCTGTCCAGGAGGTATCGTGGACCAGTTTTCAGACCGCCTTGGTCGAATCTCCGAACTTAGCGAAGATGAGCTCAAGACGCTGCGAGAAGAACTGCTTTCAGAATTCAACTCAGTTGATGATGGCGAATACAACGCCGACAAAGTTGCTTTGATGAAGGAACTTTCAACCGCTTTCAAGGCTACTAAAGCCGAAGAAAAGAACCGAGTAGAACAAGCATCTCAGCTAGCCGCTGATGCCGCTGAAGCCGCAGCTATTATGAAGGGTGACTCCGCAGACGAGGAAGATGATGAATCTTCTGAAGCTGATGAAGAAGTCATCGATACCGACACAGCCGTAGACGAGGACGAAGAAGAAACGAAAGAACTTTCTTCTGAAGAGCCCGCAGCTGAAGTCGACGAAACACCAGAAGCCGCTGAAGAAGCTGTTGAAGAGGAAGCTGCTGAAGAGGCAGAAGAAACTGAAGCAGACGAAGAAGAAGCTGATAAGGTTGAAGAACCTACATCTGCTGAAACAGAAGCAGCTACTAAAGAAGACGATGAAGACGAGGAAGATGAAGACAAGGATGCTGTAAAGAAAGCATCTGAAGCTTCTACAACCGAAGCCTCAGTCGAAACATCCGTATCAGAAACACCCGCAGACGCAGTAGCAGAACTCGCTACTGAAGAAATTATCACAGAAAGTTCGGAGGAACCAGTGACTGCCTCTAACACACCAAAGGACCTTGAAGCCCCAGAAGACCGTCGTCCTCAGGTTTCAGAAGCACCATCCGTCGCAATTACTGCTTCCGCAGAAATGTCCGGAGTTTCTGTAGGTTCAAAGCTACCTAACCTACGTTCCGTTGCTCAGCTACTTATTGACCGTAGAAACGCAATGGGTAACACAACTGGTGGAGACAACGAAAAGGCTTCTGTAGCCAAGTTCTCTACTGAATTCCCAGTTGATCGCAAGCTTGACGCAATGGACGTTCACGCTAACCGCGACAAGATCGAAGCTGTTGTTGCTTCTGCAATGAAGGCTTACGCTGAGCAGGGCATTGTTGCTGCTGGTGGTCTTGTAGCTCCTATTACAAACCGTTATGAACTATTCGGTTTCAACGAAACTACAGCTCGCCCAGTCAAGGATGCACTTCTTGTCTTCGCAGCTGACCGTGGTGGTATTCGCTACATCACACCTCCAACGCTAAAAGATGGCGTTGGCGCTACATCACTTTGGACTCTAGCAGATGACGTTGCAGCAGCAACTCCAGGTGAGCCTAACCCAGTCAAGCCTTCCCTACGTTTCGTAGCCGGCGAAGAAGTAACAGCGTACACAGACGCTATTCCTCTTATCATGACTTTCGGTAACATCATCTCTCGTACATACCCAGAACTAGTTGAGCGTCAGATTGAGCTTGCTAAGGTATGGCACGCTCGTTACTCTGAAGTACGTCTAATCACTCGTATTGGTTCTCTATCAACTTCTGTATCTGCTGATTCTCAGCTTGGTGCCGCTCGCGACATCTTCGTACAGGTTGAACAGGGTGCAGCAGCTTACCGCTCACGTCACCGTCTAGACCCAACAGCGCCACTTCGCGTTATCTTCCCAGAGTGGTTCAAGAACGCTCTACGTTCTGACCTTACAAAGCAGCTTCCAGGCGACGGTCAAGACGTTACATTCAACCTTGCAGATGCAGACATCAACCGTTGGTTCGCTTCTCGTAACATCACTGTTACTTGGCACCTTGACGGTGAAGAAGGACAAATCTTCGGCGACCAGACACCTGGTGCGGCTCTAGAAGCATTCCCTGAGAATGTTATCTGGTACCTATTCGCTGAAGGAACATTCCTCTTCCTTGACGGTGGAGAGCTTGACCTTGGTCTAGTTCGTGACTCCACTCTAAACGGAACCAACGACTACAAGATGTTCATGGAAACATTCGAAGGCGTTGCAAAGATCGGTATCGAATCACTCCGTATCACAAGCAAGCTAGCTATCATCGGTGCCTCTTCAGGTACTGTAGACCTAACAGTTTAGTCGTAGCGTATCACCGTTAGTAGCTGGACTTATCAATTCTTTCTAGGAGAAATCTCTTGACGTTTCTAAATAATGGCGAAGTGGATGACACAACCGCTCCATCAGCCTTGCCTTATGGAATTCTAAGTCCAGCTGCTAATGTGATTGAAGACAATGACGATCGCTGGTTGCGTGGATTTGTCTATCCAACTGTAGATGCTGGTGCATCTCTAGAACTATTCCCTTTCGGCGGAACTCCTACGAGTTACGACATGGAATCGGCAATCGTTCCTGGCGATGCACCAGTTTCCTACCGCAAATACTACCCATTTGGAATCAAGGCTTCAATGTCTGCTTCCACAATGGGTCAATCCCCTGACGAACTTCTTGCAGATGCTTCGGCTGTTCTCGACACAGTCACGCAGAAAGCTATTGAAATTGAGTTCTGGAAGGGAACAATTGCTCGTAAGCTTCAAGCTACGGATGCTGACGCAGGTACTCGTTACTTGGGTGGCACTGAAGACGAAGACTACATTGATGTGACACCATCTGGATCAACAGGTGGAGTAAAGCCTCGTTACGCTCAAGCTCTTTTGGAGCAAGCACTTGCCGATGCAACTATCGGATCACGAGGAACTCTTCACGTTCCACCTCTCGTTGCGAGTATCCTAAAACTTAAAGATGATAAAGGAGTCCTACGTACTAACCTAGGAACCTCTGCCATCGTAGGTGCAGGCTACTCTTCTACTGGACCAGACGGTCAACCGGTAGCAGCTGGTAAGGCGTGGATGTACGCTACAGGTCCTGTCACAGTTCGTCTAGGACGAATCGATGTAACTCCTACAACTCCTGCTGAAGCGGTAGACACAACCGTCAACACGATCAAATACTTTATCGATCGTCCTGCTGCAGTAACTTGGTCAACGGCCAATCTGTTCGCAGTACTTGTCGATCTTTCACTCGACTACGCTTAATCTTTAGGAGAAAGTAGAAAATGGCACAAGATTACGCAGCCAGCGTTTCTGGCTCAGTTATCCGTGTTACTCGTCTTCAAGCTAATGGTACTCTAGCTACCGGTGCAAGTGCTTCATACGTTACAAGATCAATGATTTCTGTTTCTATGACACCTGAATATGAAGACGGTGACGAATTCGTACAAAAGAACGCAGCTGGTGAAGTTTGCGTTACCTTCAAGGCTCCAGACACACTAAAGCGCGTTTCACTAGAAATCGCTATCTGTAACCCTGACCCTGAATTCACTCAAATGGTTTCGGGTGGTGAACTACTATCCACTGGCGGACAGTCTGTTGGTTGGGCTGCACCTCAAATCGGTGTAGATGCCATGCCAAATGGTGTTGCTGTTGAAGTATGGTCTCGTGCCATTGTTGACGGTAAGCCTGCAGCTAACAAGCCTTACTGGCACTGGGTGTTCCCATACGCTGTTCTTCGCCAAGGTGGAGACCGTACAATTGAGAACGACATTCTAGCAACCGCATTCGAAGGATGGGCAGTTGGAAACACAGGATTCGGCGACGGACCTGCAGTTCCACTATGGCCATTCATTTCGGACCGTGCTTACGCTTATGCACGTACAACCGATATTCCATCAGGAATTGGTTTCCAAGCAGCAACGTAATAATTAAACATTCGCTGGCTGGTTCTGTTTATTCAGAGCCAGCCAGTTTTGTTTAAGCGGATGATATAATTTTATAAGTACTTGGAGGATACAAATGGCTATTTTATGGATTACCGGGGCCGATACAATGGACCCAGCTGGACCTATCGGAGATTGGGCTGCGCGAACTGCCAGTTGGGTTCTCTACAAACTAACTGCAGAAAAGTATTCAGGACTTCAAAGTGCCACTGAATACTACAGCCTAGACTCTTCAGGAGATATCAGATATTCTCCTGTAGTCATTCAAGGAGAAATCTATAATCTTCCTAAAGGTCAATTAACTTTCGGAAACACTCGACTTCGCCTCCGTCATCAACCCGTTCGATCAGTTTCTGAGGTTACGCTAGGTTCTACGATTTTGGACCCATCGGCGTACGAATTGCGAAACAACGCGTTTTTGACGAGAAGTGATAAACTACCTTGGATTCTGTTTCCTCAACAGGAAATGTCTGTAACGTACAATTACGGCACAAAACCTCCAGTCGCAGGACGAAGAGCTGCTCTTCGTTTCGCAAATGAATTAATTATGGCTGAAACATCAGACAGCAATTGCGCTCTTCCTGACTCAGTCACAGCAATTAACCGTCAAGGTGTTTCATACACGCTTTTGGACCCTCAAGTCTACGTTGACAAGGGAAAAACCGGCATTTATGAAATCGACATGTTTATCCATTCAGCAAATCCACGTGGTGCGCTTAAAAAGCCCCAAGTTTACGTCGCAGGACGTCCATCAGGAGAGAGAATCAATTGAGCAAGCACAACCCATACGCCCCAAAAGTAAAAAAGACTGAGCCTGTACAGGTTGAAGAAGTTATTGAAGAGCAAAAGCTCGAAGTTCCTGAAGGTTCTGTAGCATCTATCCTTAAATGGGTAGGAGATGACAAGGAAAAGGCTGAAGCAGCTCTAGAAGCTGAAAAAGCTGGAAAAGATCGTGTCACTCTTATCGAACAGCTTGAGGAGATTCTCTAAGAATGTCTTCTCCTAATTACATAGGCGACCTTGCTCAGCATGTTCTTAATACTCTTATTACAGAATTTGCTGAGCAAGAGGTCGATCTACCCTCACTAAGATATATTACAGCTGGGGCCCGTCCTGTTCACCTTTGTGAGCAGCTTACTGTTTCATTTGAGCAAGCATACTCGGGACTTCCTGGGGATCAAGCTCAGACAGCCGTTCAATGCAATTCTCCGCAATCTGCGGTGTTTTCCGTTGAACTTGTCCGTTGTGTGCCTACAGGAACAGCAAGAGGCCGTTCAACGCCTATTCCTGTAGCAGAGGATGGCGCAGAACAAACTCAAAGTGCTCTCAAAAGAATGCATGACGCGCAAATTCTTATGGATGGCGGAATGAAAGCTTTCAAGAGTCAATGGAGCCAGTCAGGTATTGCTGACGTTTCAGTAGGAGCACCTGAAGGTGGGTTCCAGTCAGTTGTTCTGTCTGTAATCCTACCTATCGGAGGCAATTAATGGCAACATTCGAGAAAAATCTCGCTGGATGGAATGAACTTCTTAGAAGTCCTAAAGGCGCAGTTTTTCAACACATTGACACTCTTACAAAAAGAGTCCGGCGTTTAGCAATGATTCAAGTTGGCAAGAAAACTCGTCAGTTACAACGTTCAATTAAAGCAAGTACAACTGTTGGTTCACGAGGTGGACCTGTTGGAACCGTACTTGCCGATAATGAAATTGCATTGATACACCACCGAGGTACTCGACGTCATCAAATTAGACCTAAACGTCAAAATACATTGCGCTTTCCCTCGCGTGGTAAAATTGTATATGCGGCTGTTGTTAATCACCCAGGAACAAAAGCTAACCACTTCCTGACTGACCCACTCCGCAAAGTAATTGACGGCTGATTTAGCGATAAAAATAAGGAATGACATGGCTGCTCGTAAAGCAAAATCTTTCACCTCTTCTGTAAGTAAAGAAAAGGTAGCACCAATCACTTTTGAACTTCTTGGAGAAGAATTCGAAGCATATGGTACCATCCCAGGCGCAATTCTTCTAGATTTCATTGGTGCATCTGACGAAAACTCTGGCGCAACAGCCCGAGGAATTCTCGTCTATCTAGAAGCAGCACTTCCCGCTGCTGAATTCAAGCGTTTCGATAAGCTTGTCCGCGATCCGGAAAACGGCGTTGAGCTTGATGTCCTTTCCGAAATTGTTTCCTACCTTGTGGAGGAACAAACTTCGCGCCCTACAACAGCGTCCTAGAAATAGGGCGCATATTCCTACGTCGATGGTCATTTATTGATGGTGACCATCTTTCTCGTGGAATCGACCTCGAGAAAACGTTGAATGAGCTAGATGCCGAACGCTCTTTCAATTTGATTGACAATATTTTTGTTGAAGATTCTCTTCGAGATTCACTATCTCAAGGAAACCTAAACTTGATTCGCGCTAAAGTTCTGAAAGTGCACGAATTTGATTCAACAGATACATCATATAACGATTCGCGTCATTCTGACAATAGGCCAATCAAGTATACAGAGCAGACAGAACAAGGCTTTGTTGGACTTGAGGCTCCCCTCGGCTAAATTTTTGGAGTAACGAATGCCGATCATCGGATCCGCGAGTGTACAAATTCGCGCAATTGATAAGTTCTTTGAACGCGACGTTCGTGCTGCTGTCAGAAAGATCAAG
>Ga0307413_10000202_pt1 | contig 17416 bp, 7 predicted proteins | sample DK1Ometagenome_3_FD_203714 | JGI IMG/M metagenome (GOLD analysis project Ga0307413, IMG submission 203714) | Maize rhizosphere microbial communities from greenhouse at UC Davis, California, United States - DK15-O-2 | ecosystem: Host-associated > Plants > Roots > Rhizosphere > Soil | place: USA... | reverse complement strand
TGCCTGACCTGTTCTCACTAAGTCAAACCAACGGTGGCCTTCACCTGCAAGTTCTAATCTTCTTTCTGCATAAATAGCATCTAATGAAACTGGAACTGGTGCTAAGTTTACTCTGTCTCTAACAGCATCTAAAAGTGCTTGTGCTCTTGCTCCTGTTCCTCCTAAAGCTTCTGCTTCCAGCAAATAAGTATCAGCTAAACGAATAACATATGTATTGATAGAAAAGTTCAGGAAAGGGTTTGTAGCTTTAATATCTGCATTTACAGGAGCATATTTAATAAAGTGGTAACCCGTTTCATTATAACTATCTGTATATGTAATTCTTTTTGCCGTTTGTTCTGCTTTTGCATCAAAAATTGTTGAAGCAAAACGCGGATCTGATTTTAAAGCATTTGCCAAATCTGTAGTAACAACCATAAATCCCCAACCGTTAATATAGTCTGGTAAACCTGCAGTTTCTCCAGCATCTGTTCTGGAGTAATCTCTCATACCCATTAATTGAGCCGCAACGTTTCCTTCATCATCACCTCTTTCAAAATTACCCCAGTCAGCGTTTGACTTATCTGAGTAACTAATTTCAAGAATTGATTCTGAATTAAATTCATGTAAATGATCCCATAATTGAGCAAAATCATCCATTAATTTATAACCATAACTGCTAGTTCCGCCCGGAGTACCATTTACTTTAGCCAATTGCTCTGCAGCCTCAGCTTTTTTATTATCATATAAATATACTTTCCCTAAAAGTGCAACCGCAGCTCCTTGTGAAAAACGTCCTGACTCACTTGAAGGAATTGTAACAGGCAAATCATTAATAGCCTCATTTAAATCTTTTTCAATTTGAGCATAAACTGCTGTAGGAGCAACTTGTTCTACTAACGGGATTTCATCTTTAGTTAGCGGTGCCAATATCAATGGAATCTTTTTAAACATTCTTACAAGATCAAAATAGTAATAAGCACGTAAGGCTTTTACTTCTGCCATAAATCTTGCTTTTTTACCAGCATCCATAGGAATTCCAGGAAGCTTTTGAATCATGATATTACATCTTGAAACTCCTTTATAATAATCTGCCCAAATTGCTGGCGGTATATTAAAAGGACTTATTGTATAATTTGATGCCACCTGTAAACCTGGCTGGTCGCCAGAGTTACCTCCTCCAGCATAAAAATCATCAGAAGCTGAGTTTAAGAACAATAAAGGTGCATTTTCCATTGCGCCGGCAAATTTCCCTAATTTATCATAAGCAGCAACTAAACCTGAATATGCTTCTGTTTCGTTTCTGTAAAAATCTTGTTCCAGTACAACTCCATTACCTTTTACCTCTAATTTTTCATCAGTATCGCATGCATTAAGAGTAAGTAACACTCCAAAGGCGATAAATGAATATTTAAAACTTATAAGTTTCATAATTTTTTATTTTTTAATTAAAATTGCAAATTAACTCCTAACATGTATGATTTTGCCTGAGGATAGTAACCTCTGTCAACACCTTGCACATTATCCATTCCAGATGCAGTTGGTCCACCAATTTCCGGATCAAAACCACTGTAATTTGTGATTGTGAAAAGGTTCTCTCCTGTTACATACAATCTAACTTTTGTCAAAGAAATTTTGTTGATTAAATCTGAAGGAAGAGAATATCCAACCTGAATTGTTTTAAATCTGAAGAAGTCTCCTTTTTCTAAGTTAAAGTCGGATGGATTACTGAAGTTTTTATTAGTGTCATCAGTAGTAACTCTTGGATAACTGTTAGTTGATCCTGGTCCTGTCCAACGGTTTAAAACATCAGTTTGGTAATTGGCATTTATGATATCTAATCTTCTTAAACCCTGGTAAATTTTATTTCCTCCGGCCCCTTGACCAAAAACTAATAAATCAATTCCTTTATAATCTAAATTTAACGTGAATCCATAAGTATATTTAGGCAATGATGTCCCTAAGAATGTTCTGTCTTCACCACCAATCTGACCATCTCCGTTAAGATCCTGCCAACGGAAATCTCCAGGTTTAGCATTTGGCTGAATTAAACCTCCTGCAGTATTTCTGTATGCATTAACTTCTTCAACAGTTTGAAAAATTCCATTTGTTTTAAATCCGTAGAAAGAGTTATAAGCCTGACCAACCTGAGTTCTGTTAATCTCGTAAGAACTTGATTGAACAGTTTCATTACCTGCAATAAAATTAACTCCTTTATCAAGGTAAGTAATTTCATTTTCGATATAAGAGAAGTTACCATTTACAGAAAGGTTTAAAGCTCCGATTCTTTTACGGTACCCTAACTCAAGGTCAAATCCTCTATTTTCCATACTCGCCAAGTTGGCATAAGTATCTCCTGTAGAACCTACATAACCCGGGTTAGGAACTTTCATAATAATACCGTCTGTTTTCTTTTTAAACAAATCAAATGTTAAAGAGAAATCATTGAATAAAGTTGTTTCAAAACCAATGTTTGCTTGTTTTGTTTCTTCCCATTTCAAATCAGGATTAGGTATTGCATTCGGGCTTTGTCCAGGAATTGGAGTTCCGCCAATAGTGTAATTTCTACGAATTCCGATAGTTGAAATGTATAAGAAATCTGGAGAAGAGTCATTTCCTGTTACTCCATAACCTCCTCTAATTTTTAAAGAGTTTACAACATTATTTTCTTTCCAGAATCCTTCTTTTGAAGGTACCCATCCTAAAGATGCAGAAGGAAAAGTTCCGTATTTGTGGTTTGGTCCAAATCTCGTAGAACCATCACGACGAATAATTCCTGTAAAAATGTATTTTTCTTTGTAATCGTAATTTAATCTTGCAAATAAAGATTCTACTCTATGTTCGTAAGCTTGCGAATCATATGCGTTAGCAATTTTATCTGCAATAGGAATTTCAACATTAAATGAAGCTTCATCATGAGTTGTTGCAGGAACACCCTGATATGTTACATCGTTTCCTGAAGTAATATTATCAACATAAGTACCTTTACCAATTAAAGCTCCAAGATTATGATCACCAAATTTCTTAGTATAATTTAAAGTGTTCTCCCAGTTCCAGCTGAAAGATTTTTTGTATGATCTGAACAATTCATTTTTTTCTCTTTTTGTAGCTCCGTTTAAGAAATATACAGGAGTAAAATTGTCTGATCCGTAAAAAGCTAATTTACCTCCTGCTGCAGATTTAAATTTTAAACCAGGCAAAATTTCAGCTTCAATAAAAATATTACCAACAAAATTATCAGCAAAATCATTGTTACCCAATCTCGTTTGAGTGTAAGCTAAAGGGTTTGTGTTTTCCTGAGTTACAATAGTCGAGATTCCGTAATAATTTCCGTTTGCATCTTTTAGAGCATTTGGATTATTTGTATAAATAGGCTGATTTGGATTTGTTTCGATAATAGGAGTTAGTGGATCTAAGTTGATTGCAGAAGACAATGGCCCTCCAAACTCATCATTAGTATTACCAACACCAATAGTTTTTTCGTTAGAATAACCTAAAGTCTGACCAATTTTGAAATATTTTCCTAATTTATGAGTAGAGTTTAAACGAATGTTTTTTCTAGTATAATTAGAAATTTCAGAAGTAACAATACCTTCCTGATCTAATATCCCGAAAGACATATAAAATGTTGAAACATCATTACCTCCACTAAAACTCAATTCATGAGATGTACGCTGTGCATTATTGTTAAAAATTGCATCTTGCCAATTCGTTCCTTTACCATAACCTGTGGTATTAGTATAAGGTTTGTCTTTTCCACCTTGCGTATATGCTTCGTTCATGATCGTAACATACTGATCTGCATTTAACAAATCCAGTTTTTTTGCTGCTTGTGAAACACCAGAAAAACCAGTATAGTTTACAGAAATTTTACCTGCTTTACCTTTTTTAGTCGTTACAAGAATAACCCCGGCAGCAGCACGAGAACCATAGATTGCACCAGAAGCACCATCTTTAAGCACCTCGATCGACTCGATATCGGATTGGTTCAAGTAACCAATTCCACCATTATCGATAATTACACCATCAACTACCCATAAAGGATCGTTGTTATTTAAAGTTGTAAAACCACGAATACGAATCGTAGAAGCAGATCCTGGCTGACCTGCATTTGCAGCAATAGAAACTCCCGAAACTCTTCCTTGTAAAGATTGCTCGATTCTGGTAATTGGTAAACTTTCTAAATCTTTTGCTTTAACACTAGAAATTGATCCTGTTACAACACTCTTCTTTTGAGTACCGTATCCTACTACTACAACTTCATTTAAGTTTTGAGATTCTGGTGTTAATTTAATATCCAGTTTAGTTCTTCCATTTACTGCTTCCTGTACAGTAACATAACCTACAAAAGTAACAGTTAAGGTTCCGTTTGAAGGAACGCTTATTTGGAATTTTCCATCAAAGTCGGAAGCTGTTGCTTTGTTCGTTCCTTTAACTGAGATAGTTGCCCCTGGGACGGGTAATCCACTTTCATCATTAATAGTTCCGTTTACCGTAACGTCCTGTGCCATTGCGATAACCGAGAACAATAGAGATGAAATACAAAACATAAGTAATTTTGTTAATTTCATTTTTCTAAAAATTTTGGTTAATTAATTAGTAATTTGATGCAATAATAAAGTTAAATTTTTAGTATTTATAATTAAAATTCATTACAAAAACACATCAAAGTAAATTTTATAACATTACAAAAACACATCATTTTTTTCATAAAAAATTGATTTATAATCATTTAAACATAAATTATTAGATGTTATCGAAATGTTAATTATAAAAATAAACACTACATTTATGAAAAAACAATTATTTTCGCTTTTTTTGAAAATAATTAAGTAAAAGTATAGAATCACAATCACGATATTCGATTTTAAATCAAAATATAAAACATTACCAATAAAAATAGATCTTAAAAATTATGAAATTCATAAAATCACTTTTAACATTGTTTGTAATTTTTATCTTACCTTTTTCGTTTTTTGCGCAAGTAAAAAGTGTAGGTTTACCTCAGGTTAAGAACTATAAAAGGACAGAATATAAAGGAGGCACCCAAAACTGGAGCATAGATCAGGACAAAAAAGGAAATATGTACTTTGCCAATAATAGTGGCTTAATTCAGTTTGACGGATCTACATGGCATAAATATTCTTTGCCAAACGGAACAGCAATAAGAAGTGTAAAAATTGATAATTCAGGAAGAATTTTTGTAGGAGGAAATGACGAATTTGGATATTTTAAAAGCAATGAAAAAGGAGTTTTAAAATACTTTTCACTTTCAAAATTAATTGATAAAAAAGCAAACAAAAACATCAATCTTATCTGGAGAATTCATCTATATAAAGGAGAAATAATTTTTCAGTCATTTACCAAGGTATTTTTCTATAAAAATGACAAATTACGATTTATTGATGCTCCTAATAAGTTTCAATTTTCATTTTTGGTTAATAAAAAACTCTACTTTCAAGACAAAGTTCTGGGAATTTTAGAATATAAAAATGGAAAATTAATTCCGCTAAAAGGTTCGACGGTTTTTAATGATAAGGAAATCTGGTCTGTTTTTCCTTTACCAAATAACAGGTTACTTTTGGCTACTCTGGAAAAAGGGCTTTTTGTTACTGATGGAAATTCAGTTAAAGCATGGGAAACCGAGGCTAATGAATTTATTAAAAAGAACACATCACTGGGCGGTTGTATAATAAAAAATAAGTTTATCGTTCTCAATTCTGTATTAAATGGATTCATAGTTTGCGATTTAAACGGAAAGATAATCCAGCATCTTAATCGCCAAAAAGGACTTCAAAATAATACCATATTAACTTCATTTGTAGACAGCAAGAACAATCTTTGGCTAGGGTTGGATAATGGAATCACTTTTATAAACGAGAATTCGCCTTTCACCTTTTTTGATTACAGTTATAATATCGGAACCGTTTACTCGTCCCTGCTTTTTAATGGATATTTATATGTGGCAACAAATCAGGGATTATTCTATCATTCCTGGAATAAATCATTTAAAGATGAACCGTTTAGCAGGGTTGAAGGTACAATTGCGCAGGCCTGGAATGTACAGGTAATAAACAACACTCTATTATGCGCAAGTAATAGTGGAGCACTAGTGATTGATCAAAACAGGGTTTCAAAAGTATTAGACACAAAAGGTTATTTCGGATTTAAAGCAATTCCGAATCACGAAAACTACATAATTGGCGAAAGCTATAATGGTTTTTCGATTTTTAAAAAGGGCGCAAATGGCATTGAATATGTAAATCAGGTTGAAGGATTTGACGAAACCACAAATACATTTGAAATAGCATTAGATGAAAATTTTTTATGGCTAAAAAAAGATCCGTATTTGTATCAAATGGTATTATCAGATGATTTAAAAAGATTTGATTACATCAAAAAGCATACTCAGCTTTCATCAGATTATAAAGGAATCAGAAGCTTACAAATAGTAAATAAAAAAATCTATTTTCAAACTAAAAATCATTTTTTCAGGTTTTCGAAAGAACAGGAAGCCTTTTTTGAAGATAAAAAAATTACACAGTTATTTCAAGGCATACCCACAATTAATACTTTAATAGAAGATGCTTATGGAAATTTATGGTATTCATATGGCGAATCGCTGGGCGTATTAACAAAAAATAAAAATGGCAGCTTTACAAAAAAAGAGGCTCCGTTTTCGAACCTTACAGGAAACCTGGTTAATAATTACATTTCTGTAAACACTATTGATCCCGGCAATATTTTTATAGGCCTAACGGATGGTTTAACGCATTATGATTCAAAAATATCGAACAGTTTTATAACTAAACCAAACACATTTATTGAAAGTTTTTCATTTACTGATGATACCATTCTTATAGGAAATCTTGACATACCGGAAAAAGAATTTAAGCTGCCTTACAGTTCAAATCATGTTAAATTTACATTTTCGTCACCAACTTATGAAAATCAGGAAAACTTACTGTATTCCTATAAGCTGGAACCTTTTGACGATAGCTGGAGAAATTGGTCTACTGTAGCAATTAAGGAATACACCAATTTGAGAGAAGGCAATTATACAATGAAAATTAGGGCCAAAAACAGCTATGGTGTTGTCTCTGATATTAATGAAGTAAATTTTACCATATCTCCACCGTGGTACAGACATTTTCTGGCCTATCTTATTTATTTTATTTTTGTTTTAGCCGCCATCTATATTATTTCGAATAGAATTCAGTCAAAAATTAGAAAAAACAAATATTACGAAACTATAGAACAACGAAGATTATATCTTGAAAAAGAATCCAGAATAAGACATGAGCAGCATGAACTTGAAAAAGAAATCGAAAAACTCAAAAGCGACAAGCTTCAAATTAAAATTTTAGCAAAAGATAAAGAACTGGTAAATAATTCCCTGCAGGTTGTAAAGAAGAATAAAATTCTAAATGGAATAATTCACAAACTCAAAGACATTGATACTAATATCTTGGACGACTCAACGAAATTTGAGTTCAATAAATTACATAAAAGTATCGTAAAAGAAGTGAATACAGACAAAAGTTGGAAAGATCTGGAAAAGCACATTAAAAATGTTCATTTTGAGTTTTTAAAGCGACTCAAAGAAAAATATCCGACGATTTCTCCGCGCGAACTCGATTTGTCTACCTATTTATTAATGAATATGTCAACAAAGGAAATAGCCGAAATCATGAATATTTCAAGCGGCGGTGTTGAACTTGCCAGATATCGATTAAGAAAAAAACTCGGACTAAATAAAAAAGAGAATTTAATTGGCTTTTTGATGAGTATTTAATTAAAAACAAAACAGCCATTTATCATTATAAATGGCTGTTTTGTTTTTTGCTATAAAAATTAAATATATTCTAAACTTCGCTCAAGAGCCATTCCTCTTGAACCTTTAATTAAAATAATATTGTCATTAAAATCTATAGTTTTAAGGTATTCTGCAAAAGCATCAAAGGTCTCAAAAAACCAGATATTTTCTTTTGAAATTCTATTCTCATAAAATGCTTTTCCAATGAAATAACAAGCAGATTCACTTTGATTTGAAACTGAATCAACAATGATTTTATGCTCGTGAAGACTTTCATTCCCTAATTCGAACATATCTCCCAAAATCATCACTTTTTTTGGATTGTCTAATTGTACAAAATTGGCAATAGCAACCGCCATACTGCTAGGATTTGCATTATAAGCATCCAAAATAATTTGATTTGTACCTTTTTTTAATAATTGAGACCTGTTATTATCCGGAACATATCCTTCAATAGCTGCCTTTATATCTTTTGTATCAACTTTAAAATAAGTTCCTATAGCGACAGCCGCATTAATATTATTGGCGTTATAAAGGCCAATTAAATTAGACTTTACATTAAAATCATTATACCCAATTTCTACAAATGGATTAGCTTCAATACTATTAATTTCCAGATCAGCTTTCTCTTTTTTAATTCCAAATGTAAATGAAGCTATAGCGCTTGATTTTTCAATCTGAATTTGGTCTTCCAGATTTACAAAAGCCTTTTTCTTATTTTGGGAAAGATATTGATACATCTCACTTTTTCCTTCAATTACGCCTTCAACTCCACCAAAACCTTCTAAATGAGCTTTGCCAAAATTGGTTATGTAACCATAATCAGGTTGTGCAATTTCGCATAAAAATTCAATCTCTTTTTTATGATTTGCCCCCATTTCAACAATACCTATTTGAGTTTCATCAGTAAAAGACAATAAGGTTAACGGAACTCCGATATGATTATTTAAATTTCCAATTGTTGCTTTTGTGTTGAATTTTTTAGCCAAAACAACATTAATCAATTCTTTGGTTGTTGTTTTACCATTACTTCCTGTTAAAGCAATAATTGGCAATTTTAAATATGCTCTGTGAAATTTTGATAATTCCTGCAATGTTTCTAAACTATTCTGAACCAGAATAGTTCTTTCATCTATTAAATAAGCCTCGTTGTCAATAACAACAAACAAAGCACCTAAATCCAGTGCTTGCTGAGCAAAAGTATTGGCATCAAAATTCTCTCCTTTAATAGCAAAAAACATAGAACCTTTTTCAATTTTTCGTGTATCAATTGAAACAGATTTACATTGCAAAAACAAATTATGAACTTCCTGAATATTCATTTATAAAATATTTTTTATGAATTGTAAAAATAGAAAAGTTATTATAAAAAAAATCCAAATTCCAAACTGAATATTCAGCACTTGGAATTTGGAATCTTTTATTTTGAAATTTCTAAAACTTAGTTTCTAGGCGACTTTCTTCTTTCAGCTTTAGAACCTACTCTAGACATTGCACATCTGAAACCGATATAATCAGTTGCCATATCCTGAGGGAAATATCTTCTTTGAGCCGGATCTAACCAATAAGCTCTGTCTCTCCAAGAACCTCCTTTATAAACTCTTACTTTATCATCGATTAAAGTAGTACGTTTACTAGAGTTGTCATATTTTCTCAACACCTTACCTAAACTATCTGTAGTGATATTATGTTTAGGAGAGTTGTACATTGTTTGATCAGCTTTTGTTCCAGATTCTGAATCTCCAAAGTCAAAATATTTAGATGATTGTTTGTCACCATCTCTATAATTGATATTGTCACTTGTACTGAAATTTGTTCTCAGGTAAGTTTCGTTTTCGTCAACTGGCACCTGAGCAATTTCTCCCGGAAGATTTCTGGCTACAACTTTACCGTTACTTAAAGTATCATATTTGATATTGTCTTTAGTAATGATTTCAAGTTTACCGTCTTTACCAATTTTGTTTTTAGCGTATTGATTTCCTCTATAGTAGTTAAAATCATTTGCTTCATTATCAATAATAGGTCTGTAAACGTCAGCAACCCATTCTGCAACGTTACCTGCCATATCGTATAATCCGAAATCATTAGCAGCATAGCTTTTTACAGCATTTGTGATATCTGCACCATCATCTGACCATCCTGCAATTCCACCGTAATCACCGTTTCCTTGTTTAAAGTTAGCCAATTGATCTCCTTTATTTTTACGTTTTGCTGAACGAGTATAATCTCCAGACCAAGGATATTTCTTTTGTCCTTTATATATATTGTACTCTCTTTGTCCAACATCAGCTGCCGCTGCATATTCCCATTCAGCTTCTGTAGGAAGTCTGTATTCTGGTAAGATAACTCCAGAAGAACGTTGTGCGTACACATTTTTTTCTTCTACTACACCATCTTTATTAGCTTTTGGTCTTCTTCCATTTGGATTTTTCTTTAATACTAATTCTTCGTTACCACCATAAGTAGTAGAAGGAGAAGCAAGGTAAGCTTCAGTATTAAATAAACTTTCAGCACTTACGTCTGTAGTTTTAGCACCTTTTTTAAGATATCCGTCTTTTTCAAGAACAGCTTCGTTTACACGGTCTGTTCTCCATTTACTAAATTCAACAGCTTGAATCCAGTTAACACCTACTACTGGGTAGTTAGCGTAAGAAGGGTGTCTTAAGTAATTATTAGTCATCGTTTCATTATATCCTAAACGATTTCTCCATACCAAAGTATCAGGAGATGCTCCTTCATAAATATTTTTGTAATTTTCTTCTGTTGGAGGGAAAACTTTTTTAAGCCACTCCAGGTACTCTAAGTACATACCATTCGTAACTTCAGTTTCATCCATGTAGAATGATTGAACGTGTTGTTGAGTTGGAGTGTTATTCCAATCGTGCATAACATCATCCTGTACTTTACCCATAGTAAATGTACCTCCTTCAACAAAAACTAAACCAGGACCAGCCTGTTGTTTTTTCCCTGCATTTCTAGCAGCAGTTCCATTCTGACTATCTACATCCCAACCTGTTGCTCTAGAAGCGTGGCTTGAACTCGATTTTTTGCTACAACTAGCCGTGCCCAACATCAATACCATTGACATCATTAATTGCAAGACTACAATTTTGTTTACTTTCATACTCATTCTTAGGTGATAAATTTAGGTGCTGCAATATAATAATTAACATTTAATTAGCAACATCTGTTCTAATAATTTTATTTAGCTGTTTTTTACCAGAAAATAACCTATAGTTACGAACGCAAAAATATACTTTTTATTATTTACTATAACATGAAATACTATATTTTTACTTACTAAAATGTTTTAATTTCAAACTAGTATTTTCAACCTATGAAACAAGCCATAATTCTATATCTTTTTTTGATTCCTTTTGTCTCATTTTCTCAGATAAATGGCGGCCTCACATTAGATTGGCAAAATAAAAAAGAGATGAGTTTTGGCGAATACAAAATAATCATACCTTACTTCAAAGGAAACAGTTTTAGGTTCGATACTACAAAAAAAAGCATAACACTGCTTCTTAAACTTGACGAATCGAGCTCTTCAAACAGCAATTCTGTTTCGTTAACTAACGTCATATACGAAACAATTTCAATTACGGATTTAGGAGATTTAACACTTCAAAATATTCCGGATAGACCAAATGAAACGTTAAAAAACGTCTCAGCAAGGGATAAGAAACAAACTTTTCTATCTCTTTATCCAATTATTAAGGAAGGAAATAGCTATAAACGAATCAAGTCATTTTCGTATTCAATAAATAATAGTACAGCAAAAAGCAATAATTCTTCTTCTTATCAAAAATCAGCCTTAGTTTCTAATTCCGTTTTGGCTTCTGGCGAATGGTACCGCTTTTATATCGAAAAATCAGGGGTTTATAAAATTTCAAAGTCTTTTTTACAGAGTTTAGGATTTGATGCAGGCAAAGTTGATCCGAGAAGAATCAAAATTTATGGAAATGGCGGAAAAATGCTTCCATTAGCAAACAACACTTATTATCCTGATGACTTAATGGAAAACAGTATTCAGATTATAGGAGAAAACGACGGTACTTTTAATAATGAAGACTATATTCTTTTTTATGGCGAGGGAGTTGACAACTGGAATACTGAAAGCCAGACTAATATTAATTTATACGATACCAAATCATACTATTATATTACAGCTACCGGCAATGATGGAAAAAGAATTTCTACCGCAAATCAGCCAACAGGCAGCGCCACATTGAACTTAAACACGTTTGATGACTATCAATTTCACGAAGTTGATCTTACTAACGTTGCCCATTTAGGCCGCCAATGGCTAGGAGAAGCGTTCGATATTAATGCAGAACAGGAATTTGAGTTCAACTTCCCTAATCTGGAAACAACAATTCCTGTAAAAATAGAAGTAAACGCAGCTTCGGCTGCCTATACTCCAACTTCTTTTGCGATTTCTGCCAACGGGCAAAACATTGGCAACATTTCATTTAATTCATTGGTTGCAAGTTCTGATGTTAGATATTACTCGGTAAAACTCCCTTCTAATAGTACTTTTACAGGCACCGATAATATCAAAATAAAACTTACCTATAATAACAATGGTGTACCCGGATCAAAAGGATATCTGGATTATATCAACTTAATTGCAAAACGAAAACTACAGGGAACCGGAAAACAATTTAAGTTTCAATACGATCTGGCGGGTTCAACTCCAGGAATTGTGAATTATACTATAGGTAACGCTTCAGGCATTAGCCAGATTTGGGATGTTACAGACCTATATAATGTATCAAAAATAGAAAATACAAATTTAGCCAGTTTTAGCTTTAAAGCTTCTTTAGGAGAAATTCGAAAATATATTGCAATTGATGCATCAGATTTTTATACACCTTTTAAAGATAGTCAGCCCAAAATCGCCAATCAGGATTTAAAAGGAACGCTTTTTCGAAACAATCAAAATGCATTTCAGGATATTGATTATGTAATTATAACTCCTAAAATTTTAATTTCCCAAGCTGAAAAACTAGCCAATTTTCATCGCACAAATTCTAATCTAAATGTAAAAGTAATTTCGCTGGAGAACATCTATCAGGAATTTTCTTCTGGAAAACAAGATATTTCGGCCATTAGAAACTGCATTCGATATATTTATGAAAATGCTTCTTCTACAGAAAAAAGAATTAAATACGTGAATTTGTTTGGCGATGCATCATTCGATTATAAAAACAGAATTTCAAATAACACGAATATTGTACCTATATATCATTCCTTAAATAGTAATACCGTTGGAGAATCTTCATTTGCATCAGATGACTTTTATGGCCTTATGGATGCTGATGAAGGAAATGTAATTTCTTTTTTTGGAGGAATTGATATCGCGGTTGGAAGAATGTTAATTTCAGACAATGCTCAGGCCGAAGAAATGGTTAATAAGGTTTTAGAATATCACGATACTAAATCGTATGGAAAGTGGAGAAATAATTTTGTTTTAGTAAGCGATGATGCCGACCAGAGTTCTGATGCTTCTTTGCAATCCCGTCAAAATGCATTGGCAGACCTTATCTCAACCGAGAAACCTTTTTTTAATATTGACAAAATTATTCTGGACTCTTATAATCAGGAAGCTTCTGCCGGAGGATCGAGATATCCAAAAGCAAGAACCGACTTTTTTGATGCTTTTGAAAAAGGAGCTTTAGTCTTTAATTATTTAGGTCATGGTGGCGAAGATGGATTGGCAGCTGAAAGAATCTGGGAGAAATCTGACGGTCAAAATTTAAACAATCAATACAAATATCCCTTATTTATAACTATTACCTGCGAATTTTCAAGATTTGATGACCCAACAAGGCCAACAGCGGGCGAATATACATTTTGGAATCCGAAAGGAGGAGCCATTGCAATGCTTACTACGATTCGTGCTATAGGCCAATATAATGCAGAAAATTTTAATGACAGCCTCACAAAAAACCTGCTTTCTTATGGCACAAACCAATATACTGCAATCTCAGAAGCGCTTCGAATTTCTAAAAATGATAATCCTAGTTCGTCCAGTAATGTAATTTTTTATATTGGAGATCCCGCTTTGATGCTGGCTATTCCAAAACCCAGAATTAATTTAACAAAAGTAAATGATGTTGTTATTTCACAACCTATTGATGATTTTAAATCTTTAGCAAAAATTAAAATTACAGGAGAAATTACAGATGAGAACAATACTATTTTAAGCAATTATAATGGCGAATTAGCTACTGCTGTTTTTGATAAATTAATTACAACCACAACGTTAAACAACGATGGTTTTAGCCCTGCAATGTCTTTCAAAACTCTTGGAGAAACGATTTTTAGAGGAAATGCATCAGTAACCAATGGTCAGTTTGAATTTAGTTTTGTTGTGCCAAGAGACATTAGAATCCCTTTAGACTATGGCCGAATTAGCTTCTATGCCAAGAAAACAACAATTTTAGAGAATCAATCAGGCTATAATACTACCATTAAAATAGGTGGAATAAATGAAAATGCACCTGTGGACAATATAAATCCGAAAGTGAAGTTATATATGAACGATGAAACTTTTGTTTCTGGCGGAATCACGAATAGTTCCCCATTCTTATTGGCTTTTTTAGAAGATGAAAACGGAATCAATACCGCTAGTGGAATTGGTCATGATATTGTAGCGATTTTAGACGGAGATGTAAGCAATCCTTATATATTAAACGATTACTATCAAACTAAATTAGACGATTACACAAATGGAAATTTACGTTTTCCGCTAAGAAATTTAGAAGCAGGATTGCATACTATAAGCTTTACAGCCTGGGATGTTTATAACAATCCCGTAACAAGTGAGATACAGTTTATAGTTGCTGGAGATGAATCACTGACCCTGACACACGTTCTTAATTATCCAAATCCATTTTCAACCTACACTCAATTTTGGTTTTCACACAACAGACCTTACGAACCTTTGGATGTTCAGGTTCAGGTGATGACAATTACCGGAAAAGTGGTATGGACAAAAAATCAGGTGATTACAACCGAAGGTTTTTTATCAAGAGAGATAACCTGGGACGGCAAAGATGATTTTGGAGACCGCATTGGGAAAGGCGTTTACATCTACAAACTCACTGTAAGATCAAATTTAACAAATAAAAGAGCAGAAAAGTACGAAAAACTTGTCATATTATAAATATATATATATTTTTACCATAAAAACCTTAAATCTATAAATGAAAAAAATATCTCTACTATTAATTTGTTTATTAATTATTTCGTACGCAAAAGCCCAAGACATTACACGTCCTATTACTACCGGAGTACCTTTCCTATTAGTTGCTGCTGATGCAAGAGCGGCAGGTATGGCAGATCAGGGAGTTGCAACATCAACAGATGCTTACTCTCAACAATGGAATCCTGCAAAATATGCATTTGCAACAGATGCGCAAGGACTTTCAATAAGCTATACTCCTTATTTGACAGATTTGGCCAACGACATTTCTTTAGGACAACTTACTTACTACAACAAAATTAACGAACGAAGTGCCTTTGCAACGAGCTTTCGTTACTTTGGTTTTGGAGATATTGAGTTAAGAACAACTGGAGACCCTAATGAACCTACAAGAACAGTATCACCAAATGAATTTGCATTTGATGGATCTTATTCATTAAAATTAAGCGATAAATTCTCAATGGCTGTTGGCGCAAGGTATATTCGTTCAAACTTAAAAATTGCTTCAGAAGAAATTGACGCATCAGCTGCAAGTTCATTTGCAGTAGACATTGCTGGATTCTATCAATCTGATGAAATTGCTTATGCTGATTTTAACGGAAGATGGAGAGCAGGTTTCAGCATGCAAAATTTAGGTCCAAAGATTAGTTATGATAATGATGACATAAGTGCTAACTTTTTACCAGCAAACCTAAGATTAGGAGGAGGTTTTGATTTTATTTTAGACGATTATAATAAAGTGGGGGTAAGTGTAGAATTTACAAAACTTTTAGTACCAACTCCTCCAGGACCTGGAACTGCTGTTGATGCAAACGGAGATGGAGACTTTACCGATGTCGGCGATATTTCTCAGGCAGATGCTGATGCAGCAAATTATAAAGCTTACAATGATATTGGCTGGGTTTCTGGAATATTTAAATCTTTTGGAGATGCTCCGGACGGTTTTAGCGAAGAACTAAAAGAAATCACCTATAGTGTTGGTGCAGAATATATGTATCAGGATTCATTTGCCGTAAGAGCAGGATATTTTCATGAGAGCCCTGAAAAAGGAGCCAGACAATTTTTCTCTTTAGGAGCAGGATTCAAGTATAGCGCAGTAAAAATTGACGTATCTTATCTATTCTCAACATCAAAAGTTAAAAATCCTTTAGAAAACACACTTCGTTTTTCTTTAACGTTTAACTTTGGCGATAAATACGAGCAATACTAAACAAAAAAAATTAAAACAATATAACAATCCAAATTTCTGATTTTAGAAATTTGGATTTTTTTTCCCTTAAAAAGAATGAAAGAAATAAGCGTTACATCATCATTTTTAGTTTATGATTCAATAAAAGAACTTTCAAATGAAGTTCAGGACTTAATGGAACAGGCAATTGAAATTCGAAAAAAAGCATATGCACCCTACTCAAAATTTAGAGTTGGCGCCGCTTTACTTTTAGATAACGGAAAAATAGTTCTGGGATCAAATCAGGAAAACGCAGCTTATCCTTCTGGATTATGTGCAGAACGTGTCGCTATTTTTTACGCCGGAAGTGTTTATCCGGAAGCCAAAATCTTAAAAATGGCAATTACAGCAGCGTCAGACAACAATCAGACAAAAGCTCCAATTCCGCCATGTGGCTCATGCCGTCAATCAATAGCAGAATACGAAATTAAACAGGAAACCCCTATAGAAATCTATTTTATGGGTGAAATTGGGGAGGTTTACAAATCAACATCCCTTAAAAATTTGCTCCCTTTTATGTTTGATAAAAAGTTCTTGTAAAAAAAAGCCAAAAAGTAGCGTTTAAATTTTAGTTCTTAAATGTAATGTCTTATTTTTGCATCCCGACCTTTCGGGCGCAAATTTGTGGGAGGAAACTATTTTGCGTTATAGGCAACAATTGATAACACAAACAAACTTTAGCAAAAGAAAGAATTCAGATGAAAGAAGTTACAAAAGAAGTATATTTAAAGTGGTACGAAGACATGCTGCTTTGGAGAAAGTTTGAAGACAAACTTGCAGCATTATACATTCAACAAAAAGTTAGAGGTTTTCTACACTTATATAATGGTCAGGAAGCTGTATTAGCAGGCGCGTTGCACGCTATGGACCTGACTAAAGATAAAATGATTACTGCTTACAGAAACCACGTACAGCCAATTGGTATGGGAGTTGATCCCAGAAACGTAATGGCTGAACTTTTAGGAAAAGTAACAGGAACTTCTAAAGGTATGGGAGGTTCTATGCACATTTTCTCTAAAGAGCACCGTTTTTACGGAGGTCACGGAATCGTAGGTGGACAAATTCCGGTAGGAGCTGGTTTGGCTTTTGCTGATAAATATTTCAACACTGGCGGTGTTACCATGACTTATTTTGGTGACGGAGCTGCAAGACAAGGTTCATTACACGAAGCTTTCAACAT
>Ga0307413_10000201_pt1 | contig 17430 bp, 12 predicted proteins | sample DK1Ometagenome_3_FD_203714 | JGI IMG/M metagenome (GOLD analysis project Ga0307413, IMG submission 203714) | Maize rhizosphere microbial communities from greenhouse at UC Davis, California, United States - DK15-O-2 | ecosystem: Host-associated > Plants > Roots > Rhizosphere > Soil | place: USA... | reverse complement strand
GCACCGCTGAACGGGTCGATGTTGGCCACCGCGTGCAGCGCCCCGTCGAACGTGCGGAACACCGCCACCTGTGCCCCGTCCGGCAGCAGCACGGCGACTCCGGACTCCGGTTGCAGCGCGTCCCAGGCACAGACCGGGATCCACGCCCGCTCGGTCACCGCGGTCATCCGCCGACCACCTCCGGCACTCCCGGCAACAGCGGAACCCGCTGCCCGCGCTCCGGGCGGAAGGATATGGTCGGGTCGGGGGTGCCCGGCGCGTTGACGAACGAGCTGAACCGGGCGAGCTTCTCGGGATCGTCGAGGACGCCACGCCACTCGTCGGCGTAGCTCGCGACGTGCCTCGCCATCGCGGCCTCGAGGTCCGCGCAGATGCCGAGGCTGTCGTCGACGACGACGGACCGCAGGTGGTCCAGGCCGCCGTCCATCGCCTCGATCCAGGACGCGGTGCGCTGCAGGCGGTCCGCGGTGCGCACGTAGAACATCAGGAACCGGTCGATGATCCGCACCAGGGTGGGGGTGTCGACGTCGGTCACCAGCAGGTCGGCGTGCCGCGGCGTGAACCCGCCGTTGCCGCCGACGTAGAGGTTCCAGCCGTTCTCGGTGGCGATGACGCCGAAGTCCTTGCTCCGCGCCTCGGCGCACTCGCGGGCGCAGCCGGACACCGCGGACTTGATCTTGTGCGGGGCCCGCAGACCGCGGTAGCGCAGCTCCAGCTCGATCGCGAGACCCACCGAGTCCTGTACCCCGAAGCGGCACCAGGTCGTGCCGACGCACGACTTGACGGTGCGCAGCGCCTTGCCGTAGGCGTGACCGGACTCGAACCCCGCGTCCACCAGACGTTTCCAGATCGCGGGGAGTTGGTCGACCGTCGCGCCGAACAGGTCGATCCGCTGTCCACCGGTGATCTTCGTGTACAGGCCGTAGTCCCGCGCCACCTCGCCGATGACGATCAGCTTCGCCGCGGTGATCTCCCCGCCGGGGATGCGCGGGACGACCGAGTAGGTGCCGTTGCGCTGGATGTTCGCCAGGAACCTGTCGTTGGTGTCCTGCAGCGTCGCCTGCTCGCCGTCGAGCACGTGGCCGACGTCGAGCGATGCCAGGATCGACGCGGCGGCCGGCTTGCAGATGTCGCATCCTCGGCCCCGGCCGTGCTCGGCGATGAGCGCGCTGAAGGTGCTGATGCCCGTCGCGCGAACGATCTCGAACAGGTCGGCGCGCGAGTGGTCGAAGTGCTCGCACAACGCGCGGGACTGCTCGATCCCGCACTCCAGCAACAACTGTCCCAGCATCGGCACGCAGGACCCGCAGCCGGTGCCGGCCCTGGTGCGCACCTTGATGTCCGGCACGTCGACACACGCGCCGGACTCGATCGCGTCGGTGATGTCCCGCTTGGTGACCGCGTGGCACGAGCACACCTGCGCGTCGGCCGGCAGGGTCAGGTCGGGCCCGGCGCCGGTGCGGGCGATCAGCGACACCGGGTCGCCGGGAACCGCCCTGCCGACCAGAGGACGCAACAGCGGATACGCGCCGGCGTCGCCGACGAGGACGCCGCCCAGCAGCGTCCTCGCGTCGTCGGACACGACGATCTTGGCGTAGGTGCCCGCGACGGCGTCGTTGACGACGACCTCCAGCGCGCCCTCGGTGACCGCGTGCGCGTCGCCGAAGCTGGCCACGTCGACGCCCATGAGCTTGAGCTTCGTCGCGGTGTCCGCGCCGGGGAACACCGCGCTGCCACCGAGAAGGCGGTCCGCGACGACCTCGGCCATCGCGTGGCCGGGTCCGACCAGCCCGTGGACCGTGCCGCCGATGCTGGCGCATTCGCCGACGGCGTAGACGTTGTCGTCGGAGGTGCGACAGGTCTCGTCCACGGCGATCCCGCCGCGCGGGCCGAGTGCCAGACCGCACCGGCGAGCCAGGTCGTCACGCGGCCGGATGCCCGCGGAGAACACGACGACGTCGAGGTCGAGCTCGAGTCCGGTGGAGAGCGTGGCGACCAGCCGGTGACCGTCGCGGCCGATCGAGGCAGCCGACGTCGCCGTGTGGACGGTCAGGTCGAGCTTCTCGACCAGCCGCTTCAGCAGCCCGGCACCTCCGTCGTCCACCTGCAGCGGCATCAACCGCGGGCCGAGCTCCACGATGTGCGGCGACAATCCCATGCCGCGCAACGCATTCGCCGCCTCGAGACCGAGCAGGCCACCGCCGAGCACCATGCCCGCGCGCCTGCCGCCGCCACGCGCCCGCGCGACCGTGGCCCGAATGCCGTCCAGGTCGTCGATGGTCCGGTACACGTGGCAGCCCGGCAGGTCGTGACCGGGCACCGGCGGCACGAACGGGAACGATCCGGTGGCCAGCACCAGGGCGTCGTAGGGCTGCACCACACCGCTCGCGGTGCGCACGGTCCGACCGGCCCGGTCCAGGCGCACCACCGGATCGCCGAGCCGCAGGTCGACCTCGTCGTCGTGCGGCGCCAGCGCGAGGGCGGCCGCGTCCCAGCTGTCCACATAGGAGGACAGCGCGACCCGGTCGTAGGCGGGCCGGTTCTCGCCCGCCAGCACGACGATCCGCCACCGGCCGGTGGTGTCACGATCACGCAGTGCCTGCACCAGGCGGTGTCCGACCATGCCGTGGCCGACCACGACGAGTGTCCGTCTCATCCGAACCAACCCTCCCTCCGCCCGGCCCATACTCACCGGGAACCGTGTCGTACCTGGTGCGCCGGTGTTGCGCCGACGTGAACGCGTCCGCATGCCGCACGCCGCGACGTGGGTGTCAGACGCCCGCGTGCGCGAGGTTGGCCACCCGCGTGAGGACCCGGGTGCGCAGGTAGAACCACCAGGTCGTGATCACGCACAGGCCGTAGAGAACGAGGACGGCGGTCAGCGCCGGCGTGAGCGTTCCGCCGTCCTCCAGCGAGAACCTGAAGACCAGGTTGATCAGTACGCCGCCGAGGGCTCCGACCGCGCCCGCGATGCCGACGACCGCCGCGGCCTGCCGTCCTGCCGACCGGACGTCCTCGTCCTGGGCGGCGAAGATCGCCGGGATCATCCGGTAGGTCGACCCGTTGCCCATGCCGGCCAGCACGAACAGGGCCATGAAGGAGCAGAAGAACAGCGGGAAGCTCGCCGTGTCCACACCGACCATGACGCCCACGGTGCCGAGCGCGAGTCCCACGAATGTGACCAGCGTGATCCGCGCGCCGCCGAACCGGTCGGCCAGCCAGCCGCCGAGCGGTCGGGCGACGGAGCCGATCAGCGTGCCGACGAACGCGAGCGCCACGAACGAGCCGAAGTCGACGAAGCTGATCCTGATCAGCGACGGGAACGCGAACGAGAAGCCGATGAACGAGCCGAACGTTCCGATGTAGAGCAACGACATCACCCAGGTGTGCTTGTTGGTCAGCGCCCGCCGGTAGGACACGCCGTCCGGCCTGGCGTGGGTGAGACTGTCCATGAACAGCCACGCGCAGGCGGTGGCCAGCACGATGAACGGCATCCAGATCAGCGCCGCGTACACCAGGTCGATGCCGGTGCCGACGGTGATCACGACGGGCACGACCAACTGGGTCACGGCGACCCCGAGATTGCCGCCCGCCGCGTTCAGCCCCAGCGCCAGGCCCTTTCGGCCCTCCGGATAGAAGAACGAGATGTTCGCCATCGACGAGGAGAAGTTGCCGCCGCCCAGACCCATCGCGGCCGCGGTGAGCAGGAAGAACCAGAACGGCGTCCCGTCGCCGGTCACCGCGAACGCCAGCATCGCGCACGGGACCAGCAGCAGGCCCGCGCTGATGGTGGTCCACGCCCGGCCGCCGAAGCGCGGCACCGCGAACGTGTACGGCACCCGCAGCGCCGCGCCGACCAGATTGGGCACGATGAGCAGCCAGAACGTCTGCCCGACGCCGAACGTGTACCCGACGGACCCGAGACTCACCACCACGATGCTCATCAGCACCCAGACGCTGAACCCGAGGTTCTCGGCAAGGATCGAGAACGCGAGGTTCCTGCGCGCCGTGCGTCTCCCGGTCCGCTCCCAGAACTCCGGGTCCTCCGGTTCCCAGCTGTCGATCCATCGCCCCCGGCGGGGCTCGGACATGGGTTCGGCGACCTGGGTCCGCACGGTTGCGCTCATGGACCGACCGTAGGAACGGCCTGTTACCGCCGTGTGCGGACAGGTGACGGCGGCGGCAACTCCGCCGCACTCGTCGGAAGTCAGGTTGTGAGGGCGAGCCAGTCGACGAGCCCGCACACCGCGTCCTTGCAGCTCCCGCAGCCGGTCGTGGCCCTGGTGGCGTCGCTCAGCGCGGTGACGGTCGTGGCGCCGCCGTGGTAGGCGGTGACCAGCTGGCCCTTGCTGACGGTGTTGCACCGGCAGATCACCGCCGACGTGGGCAGGTCGACCGGGCCGGCGACGGCCTCGGACCCCGACGCCCGCCCCAGCAGCAACGCCAACCGGTCCGACGGCGCGGCCAGGCGCCGGTCGTACAGCTGCATGATCACCGCGGCGGCGTCCGGCATGCCGATCATGATCGCGCCCGTCACGACGTCGTCGCGCAGCACCAACTTCGCGTACCGGCCACGAGTCGGGTCCTGCAGGCTCACCACCTCGTGGTCCGGGCAGTCCAGGTCCACGTGTACATCGCCGCACGCGGCCACGTCGACGTCCCGGATCTTCAGCCTGGTCACCACGGATGTCCCGCGGTACCTGGCGGCGGGCGCGGCGCCGGTCAGCCGGTCGGCGAGCACGGCGGCCTGCTCCCAGGCGGGCTGCACGAGCCCGGGGACGGTGCCGACGTGCTGAGCGCAGTCGCCGATGGCGTGCACGCGGGGATCGCTGGTGCGCAGGGCGTCGTCGACCACGACACCCCGATCGACGACGATCCCGGCATCGACCGCCAGCCGGGTGTTGGCGCGCACGCCGGCCGACACGACGACGAGCTCGGCGGGCACCCGGCTGCCGTCATCCAGCCACAACCCGTCGCCCGGCAGGTACTTCACCGCCGACGAACCCAGTCGGAACTCGATCCCCAGCTTCGCCAGCGCACGGGCCAGCACCCGTCCGGCACCAGCGTCGAGCTGGCGTTCCATCACGTGCCCCACCGGGTGCACGACGGTGACCAGGCAGCCGCGAGCGGCGAGCCCCCTGGCGGCTTCCAGCCCGAGCAGGCCGCCGCCCAGCACGGCGACCGGCATGCCGGGCACGGCCGCGGAGATCCGCAGGCAGTCGTCGATGGTCCGGAACGACACCACGCCGGGGGCGAGTGAGCCGTCCGGCTCCTGGAGTCCTTCGGTGGGCGGGATCCACGCGCGTGCGCCGGTCGCCAGGACCAGCGCGTCGTAGGGCACCTCGCCACCGTCGACCAGCACCGTCCGTCTTGCGCGGTCGATCCCGGTCACGTCGACACCCAGCCGCAGGTCCACCCCGTGGGTACTGGCCCAGTCGTGGTCGTGCAGCCGAACGCGGTCCGCCTTCATCGACCTCGCCACCACGCTCGACAGCAGCACCCGGTTGTAGGCCGGGTGCCACTCGTCGCCGAGCACGGTCAGCGCGACCGACGGGTCGCGGCGCAGTACCTCGTCCGCGAACCTCGCCCCGGCCATGCCGTAGCCCACCACCACGACCCGTCTCACGCCGGCTCCAACCGCACGGCGCACACCTTGAACTCGGGCATCCGGCTGGTCGGGTCCAGCACCGGGTTGGTGAGCAGGTTCGCCCGGCCGGCGCCCGGGAAATGGAACGGCAGGAACACCAGGTCGATCCGCATCGAGGCCACATACCGGACCCGCGCCCGCATCCGGCCACGCCGCGACACCACCACGGCGAGCACGCCGTCGGCCAGTCCGGCACGGGCGGCGGTGTCCGGGTGCACCTCCAGGTAGGCCTCCGGCACCGCCGCCAGCAGCTCCGGCACGTTGCGGGTCTGCGCGCCGGACTGGTAGTGCTGCAGCACCCGTCCGGTGGTCAGCTGCACCGGGTACTCCGCGTCCGGCGGCTCGGTCGGGCCCCGATGGTCCACCGGGACGAACCGGGCCAGCCCGTCGGGATGCGCGAAGCGGTCGAGGAACACCCGCGGCGTGCCGCCGCCGTCGCCGACCACCGGCCAGAACAGGGCCTCCCCGCTCGCGAGCCGCTGGTGGCTGGCGCCGGAGTAGTCCGCCGGGCCACCCGCCGACGCCGCGCGCAGCTCGGAGAACACCTCCCCCGGCTCGGCCGGGAACCGCTCGGCGGGCTGCCCGAGCCGGATCGCCAGACCGCGCAGCACCGCCAGGTCGCTCCGCACCCCGTCCGGCGGCTCCACCGCCTGCTGCCGCAGCAGGATCCGCCCTTCGAGGTTGGTCATCGTGCCGCTCTCCTCGGCCCACTGCGTCACCGGAAACACCACGTCCGCGAGCGCGGCGGTCTCCGACAACACGACGTCCGCCACCACCAACAGGTCCAACGCGGCCAACCGGTCCGTCACGTGCCCGGACCTCGGCGCGGACACCACGAGATTACTGCCGAACACCAGCAGTGCCCTGGGTCCGGTAGGTGTCCCGAGGGCGTCTAGTAGCTCGTAGGCGGACCGGCCGGGGCCGGGCAGCGAGTCGGGGTCGACCCCCCACACCCCGCCGACATGCGCGCGGGCGGCCGGGTCGTCGAGCTTGCGGTAGCCGGGCAGCTGGTCGGCCTTCTGACCGTGTTCGCGGCCACCCTGGCCGTTGCCCTGGCCGGTCAGACAGCCGTAGCCGGACCCCCGTGTGCCCGGCAGGCCGAGGGCGAGGGCGAGGTTGATCCACGCCGAGACCGCGTCCGAGCCGCTGGCGTGCTGCTCGGTGCCACGTCCGGTCAGGACATAGGCGTTGTCCGCCTCGGCCAGCAGCCGGACCGCCGACCGCTGGTCCGCCACGGACACCCCGGTGACGCGCTCGGCCCGTTCCGGCCACCAGCCGGCCACGACCCGCCACACCTCGTCGAACCCGGTCGTCCGCTCGCTCAGGTAGACCTCGTCCAGGTGGCCGTCCGCGACCACCGTGTGCAGCAAACCCAGTGCCAGCGCCAGATCCGTGCCCGGCGCCGGCTGAAGGTGCAGCGTCGCCAGCTCGGCGGTCGCCGTGCGGCGGGGGTCGACCACGACCAGGTTCGCGCCGCGCAGGTGCTGCACGAACGGCGGCATCGTCTCTGCCGGGTTCGCCCCGACCAGCAGGACCGCGCCGGCGTCGGCCAGGTCCTCGACGGGAAACGGCATCCCGCGGTCCAGCCCGAACGCCCGCAGCCCGCCGGCCGCGGCACTCGACATGCAGAACCGACCGTTGTAGTCGATCTGCGAGGTGGCCAGCGCCACCCGGGCGAACTTGCCGAGGGCGTACGCCTTCTCGTTGGTCAGCCCACCGCCGCCGAACACGCCGACCGCGTCCGGACCGTGCTCGGCCCGCAGCTCCCGCAGCGTCGCGGCCACCGCGTCCAACGCCTCGTCCCAGCCGGCGGGTTCCAGCACGCCGTCGCGGCGGAGCAGCGGAGTGGTCAACCGGGCGGGCGAGGTGAGCAGCTCGGCCGACGTCCACCCCTTCTGGCACAGCCCGCCGCGGTTGGTCGGGAACTCGCGTGGGGCCACCACACCGCCCGTCAGCGTCATCGCGCACTGCAGCGCGCAGTAGGGACAGTGGGTGTCGGTCACCCACCTGACGCTAGGAACCGCCTGTTACCTCCACAAGACCGGATGTTTCGCCCACGCGAACTTGGCTGCTCCGGTGCGGTCGGCGCGCGGTGAGAAGATCGTCGGTTCCGACGGCGAACGGCCGCACGCCCCCAGAGGTCGGTGCGGAGTCGGTGCCCAGTCGCGGCTGTTCCTCCCGGTTACGCTGCTGCGACGTGGGTCAGGACGGATGAGGCGGATCAGAGATGGACGGCAGCGCGCGGGGGCCACGGGAGCGGATGGTCTACAGCGCCGCGCAGTTGGTGCGTGAGCGCGGGGTCGCCGCGACCGGGGTGCGGGACGTGGTCGAACGAGCGTCCGCGCCGAGGGGGTCGTTCCAGCACTACTTTCCCGGCGGCAAGGACCAGCTCGTGTCGGAGGCGCTGCTCTGGTCGGGCGACTACGCCGCCGCCTGGGCGGCGCGCTACCTGCGGGAGACCCGCAGGCCGACACCGTCCGGTCTCTTCGCGCACCTCGCGGCCCAGTGGAAGGAGGAGTTCGACCGCCGCGGGTTCCAACGCGGCTGTCCGGTGATGGCCACCGCCGGCGAGGTGGCCGGGAGTGGTTCGGCGATCACCGAACCGCTGCGGATGGCGTTGAGCCGGTGGGAGGAGGCGATCGTGGCCGCGTTGACCGCGATGGGTGTGCCCGCACGCCGCGGCCGCCGGCAGGCGACCCTGATGCTCAGCACCCTCGAGGGCGCGATCCTGATGGCCCGGGTGTACGGGTCCGTGCGCCCGTTGACGACCGTCGTCAAGGACCTGGGGCCGCTGCTGGACGCGGAGTTCGGCACCGACGGCTGAGGACGCCGGTCAGCCGGTCGCGGGTGCGCGGTCGCGGCCCTCCAGGGCTCGGATGACAGCGACCATGTCGGCACCGCCGTGGCCGAGGTCGACCGCTTCGGCGTACAGGTCGCGGCACAGTTCGAGCAGGGGTGCTGCGGCCATCGCCGAACCCGCGGCGTCGGCCACGAGCCGACTGTTCTTGAGCACGTCGGCCAGGGCGGCCTGCGCGGCGAAGTCGTGCCGCAGGAGCTTGTCCAGTTTGACGGTGGACACGTCGCTGGCCATGGGTCCGGCGTCGAGCACCGCGGCCAGCGTCCCCAAGTCCAGTCGGTGCGCCGTCGCGAAGTGCACCGTCTCGACCAGTCCGGTGACCATGGTGATCAGGTAGAGGTTGACGGCGAGCTTCATCACCAGCGCGCCGGGCACCTCACCGCACGGCACGGCGTCGCGGCACATCGGAGCCAGGAGCGGACGGACGGTCTCGACGGCGGCCGGTTCGCCGGCGAGCATCGCGACCAGTTGGCCCCGCTGGGCGGGAAGGCGGGAGCCGGACACCGGAGCCTCGACGTATCGGCCGCCGGTTGCCCGCACGGCCGACTCCAACCGGCTGGAGTACCCGGGGGACGTGGTGCCCATGTGGACCAGCGTCCGCTCGCGGAGATCGGCGCCCGGTCCGAGGTGGCGACCGAGCACGGCGTCGATCGCCGCCTCGTCGGCCAGCATCTCGAACACCACGTCGCAGGACCGGAACACCTCGTCCGTGGTGGCGGCGACCCGGGCGCCGGCCGTCCGCAACGATTCGGTCTTCGCCGGGCTGCGGTTCCACACCACCAGGGGAGTACCGGCCCGCGCGAGGTTCAGTGCCATCGGTTCGCCCATCAACCCCAGGCCGAGAAAGCCTACGTTCATGCCACCGCCCGCCGCCGTTCCGGTCATGACAGCGGTCATACTATGACAGCGGTCATGAGACTGTCGATCCGCGGTCCGGCCGCGGCCCGACGATGGCTCCGGCAGACCCGCGGCGAACCCGGCCCGTCCACAGGACGCCCGCACCGGCGGGCCGGTCACGAGCGGGAGGTCGCGACGGTCACCCACCGGCCGGGTCCGCCCGGGCCGGCACGACACCGCGGCTTGCCTCGGCCGATCAAGTAGAGGAAGGATCCCCGGCGTGTCGACGAGCAAGGGCCTGCCGGCCGGGATCGCGCTGCTGGTGCTGGGCGTGCTGGGGGTGCTCAGCGCGCTGACCACGGTGCCGTCCGCGCCGCTGGGAGCCGACGCACCGCCCACCGAGTTCTCCGCGGAGCGGGCGGTCGCGCGGCTGGGGCCGCTCACGACCGAACCACACCCGGCCGGATCCGCCGCCAACGCGCGGGTCCGCGAACTCCTGCTCGGCGAGCTGCGCGGGCTCGGCCTCACGCCGTCCACGGACACCCGGGTGGCCGGCCGGGCGAATCCGGCGAAGGTGCACGTCGTGGGCACGGTCACCGACATCCGGACGCGCATCCCCGGCTCCGCGCCGACCGGCCGGGTTCTGCTGGCCGCGCACTACGACTCGGTCGCAGCCGGGCCCGGGGCCGGCGACGACGGATCGAACGTCGTGGCGATCCTGGAGATCGCGCGCGCGCTGACGGCGGGTCCGCCGCTGCGCAACGACGTGGAGATCCTGCTGACCGACGGCGAGGAGGCCGGGCTGCTCGGCGCCAAGTCCTATATGGACTCCGGCGGTGCCGGTGACCTCGCCCGCACGGTGGTGCTGAACCTGGAGGCCCGGGGCAGCTCGGGTCCGGCGATCATGTTCCAGTCGGTCGGCGCGAACGCGGGCCTGATGCCGGCTGCTGGCGCGGGTGACGCGCTGGCCACGTCGGTGTCCGACGACGTGTACGAGCTGCTGCCCAACGACACCGACCTGACCGTGTTCGCCGCGGCCGGGCTGCGCGGGCTGAACTTCGCCTTCGTCGGCGGATCGGCCGACTACCACACCCGGCACGACGACCTCGCGCACCTGAACGTCTCGACGGTGCAGGACATGGGCGCGTCCGCGCTGGCCGCCGCGCGCGAGTTGGGCGACAGCGATCTCGGCGCGCTGCCCGGCGGCAACGACAGCTACTTCACCGTGCTCGGCCTGTTCCTGCACTATCCGACGTGGCTGGTGCCGCCGCTCGGACTACTGGCCGCGCTGGCCGCCGTCGCGGCGATCTGGTGCCACCGGTCGCGCGGTGCCCGGCTCGGTCGGATCGGTCATGCCGCCGTGACCTTCCTGCTGCCGCTGGCCGGCGCGGCCGTCATCGGGATCGGGCTGTGGTGGCTGATCGGGCTGCTGCGGCCGGAGTACGCGTTGTTCTCCTCCGGAGACACCTATCGGTCCCAGTACTACGCGGTCGGCTTCTCGTTGCTGGCCATGGTGTCGATGGTGACCTGGTACCGCTGGGCTCGGCGGCGGGCGACTCTCGTCGAGGTGGCGCTCGCGTCGTTGGGCTGGCTCGCGGCGCTCGCCGTGGTGACCGTGTTCCTGTCGCCGGGCGGCGCGTACCTGTTCACCTGGCCGGTGCTGGTCGGTGCGTCGGCCATGCTGGCCGCGGGTCGCTGGGCCGCGGACGACTCCCCCTGGCTGCCGGTCGCGGCGGCCGCCGCCGCGGTACCGGCCGTCCTGTTGGGACTGCCGGTGGTGCTGCTGCTGTTCCCGCTGGTGGGCATCTCACTGGCGGTGGCGCCGCTGCTGGTGGCCGTCCTGTTCGGGGCCACCATCCTCGGGTTGCTGGTGTTCTCGTCGCGGGCGCTGACCGCGGTGCAGCTGGTCGCCGCGGTGGCGGCGGTCGCGCTGGTGGGCGTCGGCCTCGGTGTCGACGGGTTCGACCCGCACCGCCCACGGCCGGTCAGCCTCGGCTACGCGCTCGACGGCAACAGCGGCCAGGCGTACTGGGTGACCGCGGGAGAGCCGGACGAACCCGTCGTGGCGCCCCTGCTCACGAAGCCGGCGCCCCTGCCCGCCGACCGCTTCCGCAACCTCGGCTCGCGGCGGGTCGTCGCGGGCGCCGCTCCCGCCGCCGGATCGGTCGGGGTGCCGATCCTGGAGGAGCTCGACTCCCAGGACCTCACCGACGGCACCCGCACGACCCGGGTCCGGTTGCGGGCCGGCCCGACCGCGAGCCACGTCTACGTCTACGGCGACACCGTCCTCGGCGCGACCGTCGGCGGCGTGGCGCTACCGGGGGGCACCAACGTCGACGGCAGGTGGGGCGTGGTCTACGCCGCGCCGCCCGCCGACGGCCTCGACCTGACCGTCACCGCGCGCGGCCCGCTCACGCTGACGGTGATCGCGCTGTACGGCAGCCTGCCCGCCGACGCGGGCGCGCCGGGCCTGCCGTCCGACGCCAGTTGGGTCGCCATGTCCGCGCTGGCCGGCCAGTCCTTCGCCACCCGCGACTTCACCCTCTGAGGGTCGCTACCGCGCCCCGGCGTCGTCCAGCAGCGTGCGGGCCTCCTCGTAACGGTCGTCGGCGACCAGGATCCGCGGTGCCACCGCACCGATGGAGCCGTCGATCACGTTCATGTGGGTGTCGGTGACGGTGTGCCGGATGCCGGCCTCCGTCAGCACCGACGTCGCGAAGGAGATCAGCACCGGATCGTTGGTCCGGACGAGTTCACGCATGGCACTCCCCTGTCGTCGACGGCGTGAACCTCCATACTGCCCCGGTCCGGCGACACAGCGCCGGGTACGGACAGCGGCTCCGGACCCTCTGTCCGCCCCGTTGCTCCGCCCCGGGCGCACCTGAGGGTTCGTTCGAAACGAGATGGACGTGTCCGCTGTGGACATGAATCGGCCTTCGGTGCGGTGTCGCCCACGGAACGACACCGGCCTTGCGCAGAACCCGTGACGATCGGCGGGTATGCCGGGGGCCGATTGGGGGTACCCGGACGCAGTGGATGTGCTGGATGGCCGGTATCGGCTGGGGCGGGTAGTCGGGCAGGGTGGCATGGCCACCGTGCACGAGGCCACCGACCTGCGGTCGGATCGCCCGGTCGCCGTCAAGTTGTTCCGCGCTCCGCACGAATGCACGCCACACTCCTCCACCGCGGAGCGGCTGGCCGCCGAGGCGGCGGTGCTGTCGTCCTTGTCGCATCCGCGGCTGCTCGCCGTGCACGACGTGTCGACCGAAGGGGACCGCCCCTATCTGGTCATGGACCTGGTGAGCGGTGAGACGCTGCGCAGCCGAATGGATCGCGGCCCGCTACCGCTGACGGAGGTCGCCCGCCTCGGCGCGGAGTTGGCGGTCACCCTGGCCTACGTGCACTCCCGACGCGTCGTGCACCGGGACGTGAAACCGTCGAACATTCTCGTGAACGACAGCGGCGAGGTGTTCCTGGCGGACTTCGGTATCGCCCGCGTGCTCGGTACGACCCGGCTCACCACGACCGGCCACTTCGTCGGCACCGCGGCCTACCTGGCACCGGAGCAGGTGCAGGGCACCGAGGTCGGGCCGGCCGCCGACATCTACGCCCTCGGCCTCGTGCTGCTGGAGTGCCTCACCGGACGGCCGGAGTACACCGGTGAGGAGGTCGAGATGGCCGTGGCCAGGCTCAACCGGGACCCACAGGTCGCCGACCTGCCCGAGCCATGGCGTACCGTGCTGGCCGCCATGACCGCACGCGACCCGGCCACCCGCCCCGACGCATCCCGCTGCGCCGAACTGCTCGACGGCTGCATCAACGCCGCACCCGACATCCACATCGCCGTCTCCGCCGATGCCGCCGATGCGGTGGCCGTCGATGCGGCCGTGGCGGTCGACGGCTCGACCACCCGCGACCTGCCGAGACGCGACCTGCCGAGACGCAGCCCGCCGGTTCCGAGACGATCGCCCTGGCGTACCCCGCGCAGGCTCATCCCCACCGGCGCGGTGTTCGGCGCGGCCGCGGCCGCCGCCCTGGGCCTGCTGCTGTCCGGCGGTGAGTTCACGCCGGCACCGGCCGACATCGGCACGGCCACCACCCCGGTCGGACCCTCCCAGCTGCCTGTCATGTCGCAGATCCCCCAGACCGCGTCCGCCAGCATCGTGGTCGTCAACGCCCCTGCCCCCGCCCCCGGCGCCTCCCCCGCGACCGAGAACGCCGAGAAGGCGGACAGCGGTCAGGAGAGCAAGGGCAAGGCCAGGGCGGAGGAACGCGGGAAGGGCGAGAGGAAGGGACCGTGACGGGCGCCCGACGGGCGTCTTGGTCTCCGTGGGTCGGTGAGGACGTCGTTGTCGTGGCCCACCCGTGAAGCGCCCTCGCCGAACAGCACGGCATTCGTTGGCCTGACCCTCTCCCGCTTGCGTGCGGGGTCGTGTCTCGTAGTTCCTGTCCGCGACAGCCGCGCCGAGGTGGTCGCCACCTCGATCACGACTCTCATCGAACGCGACTTCGAGACACGACCTGGCGCCGCCGCTTCACCGGCCGGTAGAGCTGGCGCGGTCTCGCGTTCCGGTCGGGGCGTTGCGCGTACTGAAGCGTCTCGGTCGTCTCCCACCGTAGGAGCGACATGAGTTGGGCGTTGGATCGCCGCTCCTCCTCGGTGTCGCGTGGCCTGGGCAACCCGAGATGGTCGTAGAGCGCGAACCGATCGAGATCGATGATCGTGGCGACGGCCGTGCCGTACTCGTCGGCCGCAGCGATCGCGGCGCGGTAGGCCAGGTAGGCGAGCGCCTGAGGTCCCAACGCGACGAGCAACCACAGGCCATCGGTCAACAGCACAGCGACCGTGATCAGCGTAGCCAGCAAGGAGACGAAGCACAGCCGGACCGTCGTGTCCAGGAGTTGGCGGGAGTCGCGCAGATAGGCGACGTGCGGTTCGGGAATGACCAGCAAGAAGTGGGGAGCTGTGGTGATCGCGTCGAGTCCGTACTGGCCGCCGACCGCGTCCTCGTACCGGCGCAGTGTGTTGCCGAGCCGGGTCGGCATGATGCGGCGCCCCTCCGGATAACGCTCGTACCTGGCCTGCAAGGCGTCTCTGACCACCACGTGCACAGTGAGATCGTCGGCGTTGCGCGAGTCGAGGTACCGGTCGAGGCGCTCGTCGTAGGTCGGGTCGTCGGGATTCTCGGGGCAGCTCGGATGTTCTTGGAAACGCTCCCCGATGACCTCGTCCAGCCTGTCGACACGGCGCTCGAGAGTCTGTGCTCGTTTGCGGTGGTGCGCGACGCGGAGGCGCATCGCGCCGAGTGCTACCGCGGAGGAGCCCCAGTAGCCCTCCAGCAGTTGAACTGTCGCGAACTGCAAAGGGTGAACGAACAGCGCCAACCCGAAGGTGGCAAGCAGTATCCAGGCGACCTGCGAGATCGACCACTCGCTGAGCCGGATGCCGAGTGCCGTCGGATTCGGCGCACCATGCCAGGCATCGCTCCTGATCAGGACGTAGACCCACAGCACGAGGAAAAGCGTGGGCACCATCGTGACGAGGCCGAAGTACTTGCCTATCTTGCTGCCAGCCGTCAGTGCCGTGTCCGCGATCGAGGGTGCGGCCATTCACCGTTTCCCCGGCCTCGGTGGCAACCTGTCCACTGTCAGGAGGCAGTTGGAGCAGTGGAACCAACCATCGGCACGCTTCCGGAGCCGGCCTTCGGAGCAGTTCGGACACGCGGCCGATCTCCGAGGTGGTCGTCGGCCGGGCATGCGGGGGGTGCCGGATGTATAGCTGAGCGGAGCTCCCAGTGTCACGGCAAGCAGAACCACGGCGGTCACAGCCGAGCGAGAGCGCACCCCACAGTCACCTCCCACCGCAGTGAACATCAACATGGTAGGGCTGTTGGCCACGTGCGTCGATGGGGCTATTGATGAGATGGATGGTGACATGGCTCAGGCCGGCGTGCGTGTTCCTGCTGACGGTCGTACTTCGGTGGCCATGGCTGTCGCCGGTGGTGCCGGTCATATTGCTGGCGTTGGCCGGCCGCCTCGGCGCCATGTGGCTCGTCTGGACCGAAATTGGATTGGGCCTTCTCGGCCTTGTCGTGTTCACCGGTTTGGTCTTCTTGGGCGTTGACGCGCGACGGGCGAGCTCACCATGTGGGCCGACCGGCCCGAGCTGAGCACGTGCTCAGCACCGGTGCGCACCGCGCGGCCGGGATGAGACCGGGGTGCCGCGGACGCTATCCCAGCTGGTCGCGGCGGCGGGTCAGGTGGGCGATCTCGGCGGGGTTGCCGGCCAGCTCGATGGCCCTGTCGTACGCGGCGCGCGACTGCTGACCGCGGCCCAGCCTGCGCAGCAGGTCGGCGCGGGTCGCGTGGTACGGGTGATAGCCCGCCAACGTGTCCTCGAGACGGTCGACGGCCGCCAGCGCCACCTGGGGTCCGTCCAGCTCGGCGACGGCGATGGCCCGGTTGAGGGCGATGACCGGTGACGGGTCGAGGCGGACGAGCCGGTCGTAGAGAGCCAGGATCTGCGACCAGTCGGTGTCCCGCACGTCGCGGGCGCAGGTGTGCACGGCGTTGATCGCGGCGAGGATCTGGTAGCGACCCGGAGCCACCGGGGCGGCCAGGCGTTCGCGGACGAGCTGGTGGCCCTCGGCGATCAGCGTCGCGTCCCAGGACCCGCGGTCCTGCTCGGCGAGGGCGACCAGCTCGCCACCGGCCGACACCCGGGCGGGGCGACGCGCCTCGGTGAGCAGCATCAGCGCCAGCAGCCCGGCCACCTCACCGTCCTGCGGCATCAGGGTCCGGATCAGGCGCGTGAGCCGGATCGCCTCGGCGGTCAGGCCGGGACGGACCGGATCGGTGTCCGGGCCGGTCGCCAGGTAGCCCTCGTTGAACACCAGGTACAGCACGGCGAGCACGCCGGAGACCCGCGCCGGGAGGTCCTCGGCGGACGGCACCCGGTACGGGATGCGAGCCGTCTTGATCTTGGCCTTCGCCCGGGTGATCCGCTGCCCCATGGCGCTCTCCCGCACCAGGAAGGCGCGGGCGATCTCGGGCACGGTCAGACCGCCGACCATGCGCAGCGTCAGCGCCAGCCGGGCCTGCATCCCGAGCGCCGGGTGACAGCAGGTGAAGATCAGCCGCAGCCGGTCGTCGCCGATGGCGCCGGACGGCTCGAGCGGGTCGTCGTCGTACACCCGGGCCTCCCTGTGCTTGTCGTCGCGCTTGGTCTCGCGCCGGATCCGGTCGACGGCCCTGCGGTTGGCGGTGGTGGTCAGCCAGGCGCCGGGGTTGGGCGGTACACCGTCGGCCGGCCAACGCTCGACCGCGGTCGCGAACGCCTCGGCGGCCGCCTCCTCGGCGACGTCGAGGTCGCCGAACCGCCGGGCCAGGGCGGCGACCACCCGCGTCCACTCCTCCCGGTGGGCCTGGGTGATCGCCGCCCGGACGTCGCGCACGCTCACAGGAACGGACGCACCTCGACCTTCCGGTTGCAGGCCTTCGACCCGTCCGCGGCGAGCCTGAGCGCCACGTCGAGGTCCGGCGCCTCCATGATCCAGAAGCCGATGATGTACTCCTTGGTCTCCAGGAAGGGTCCGTCGGTGACGACCGCCTGCTCCCCCCGGTTGTCGACGACGGTGGCCGTGTCGGGCGACCCGAGACCACCGGCGAACAGCCAGTGCCCCTCGGCCCGCAGCCGGTCGTTGAACACGTCGATCGCGGCCTGCTCGTCGGCGGTGGCGAGGTCGTTCTTGTTGTTGATCACCGAAACCAGGTACTGCATGGGGACATCATCTCCTGTGGCCGGCGCCGCCCCGTCCGGGCGGCGGCTCACCCCTACTACGAACGCCCGCGGCCCGATCCGACAGGTCTCCGGACGTCCTTTCGAGGTGGCGTCGACGGCTGTCGGGTGAACGCCGCGGTCTCGTAGGGTCGATGGCATGCGATCCGCGCTGTTCATCCCGCCGTTCGACGAGCTCGCCGACCCCATCCTGTTGGCCACACTGGCCGCGGAGGCGGAACAGGCCGGTTGGGACGGCGTGTTCCTGTGGGACCACATCCGCTGGGGCAGGTCGGTCGCCGTGGCCAACCC
>Ga0307413_10000199_pt1 | contig 17500 bp, 12 predicted proteins | sample DK1Ometagenome_3_FD_203714 | JGI IMG/M metagenome (GOLD analysis project Ga0307413, IMG submission 203714) | Maize rhizosphere microbial communities from greenhouse at UC Davis, California, United States - DK15-O-2 | ecosystem: Host-associated > Plants > Roots > Rhizosphere > Soil | place: USA... | reverse complement strand
CTCGGCTCGGGCAGCGCCTCGACGAGCTGCAGCGTCGTCTGGAAGCGGTCGGCCGGCGCCTTGGCCAGCGCCGTGCGCACCACCTGCGCCACCTGCGGCGGGATGATGCGCCCGGTGGCCGTGAGCGGCGGCGGCGCGTCGGCGAGGTGCTGCGCCGTGAGCTCGGTCAGGGAGCCGCCCTCGAAGGGCGGGCGGCCGGCGAGCATCTCGTAGAGCACGCACCCGAGCGCGTAGATGTCGGCGCGCCCGTCCAGCCGCGCGGCGCCGAGGCACTGCTCGGGGCTCATGTAGGCGGGCGTGCCCACGACGGTGACCGCGCGCTCCGACGTCGAGGGGTCGCCGCTCTCGCGCCCGTCCTCCCGCTGCGCCGCGCTGATGGCGCGCGCGATGCCGAAGTCGGCCACCACGGCGTAGCCGCCGAGGAGGAGGATGTTCGCCGGCTTGATGTCGCGGTGGACCACGCCCTGGCTGTGCGCGAAGCCGAGCGCGTCGGCCACGTGGCGGGCGACGCGCAGCGCGTCCTCGAGCGGGAGCGGGCCCTCGCGGCGCAGGCGGTCGCGCAGCGTCTCGCCGGCGACGTAGGGCATGACGTAGTAGAGGAGGCCGGCGGCCTCCCCCGAGTCGTGCAGCGGCAGGATGTGGGGGTGGGTCAGGCCGGCGACGGTCTCGATCTCGCGCAGGAAGCGCTCGGCGCCGAGCTCGGTGCCGAGCTCGGGGTGCAGCACCTTGATCGCCACGGCCCGGCGGTGCTTCCGGTCGAGCGCGAGGAAGACCGTGGCCGTCCCCCCGCTCCCGAGCTCGCGATCGAGCTGGTAGCGGTCGGCCAATGCGGCGCGCAGGGCCTCGAGCTGTTCGGGGGCCATAGGGGGCTCCGGGCGGGTAACCCGGGATGCGGAGATCGTGCTCGGGAACGGGATCGGGCCATGCGCCGGCGAGCCTGTCGGGCCGGGTGGTGTCTGGTATATACCCCTCGGAGACAACAACTTCAAGCCGGGCGCCGGCGACGTTTCAGGTCGCCTGCAACCTTTCGGGCGGCCGCCCGATCCAATCCTCTGCGATGACCGACCCGAGCCCTGGAGTCACGACGCTGCAGCCCGAGCACCACGAGCCGGAGATCCGACGGAGCACGCCGGCCGACGCCGTGGACGTGGCCCTGGCCGCGAGCGGGGACGCGCATGCCTTCGAGCGGCTCTATCGGAAGCACGTCGCCCGGGTGCACAGCCTGGCCAGGCGGATGCTCTCGCCCGAGGAGGCCGACGAGGCCACGCAGGACGTCTTCGTCCGCGTCTGGGAGAAGCTGGGCACGTTCCGCGGGGAGAGCGCCTTCTCGACCTGGCTGCACCGGCTGGCGGTGAACGTCCTCCTGGCCCGGCGCGCACAGCACGGCATCCGGCGCGAGCGGTACGTCGACGGCGACGACGTGTTCGCCGTCCTCAGCTCCCGCCGGGAGACGCCCGAGGCGGCGATGGATTTCGAGCAGGCGCTGAGCCGCCTGCCCGACGGGGCCCGCGAGATCTTCGTCCTGCACGACGTCGAGGGCTACCGGCACGAGGAGATCGCGCAGATGCTGGGCCTCGCGACGGGCACCTCGAAGTCGCAGCTGCACCGGGCCCGCATGGCGCTCAGGCAGTACCTGGACTGATGGCCGGACCGATGGCCCGACCGATGGCACGAGAAGGAGCGGCACGATGAGCGATCGATGGACGGCACGACTGTCCGAATACCTCGACGACGAGCTCGCCCCGGCGGAGCGGGCGGCCTGCGAGGCCCACCTGGCCGGCTGCGGCGAGTGCCGCGCGGCGGTGGCCGACCTGCGCCGGGTCCGGGAGCGCGCTTCGGCGCTCGCCGACCGTCCGCCGACGGCCGATCTCTGGGCCGGCATCGCGGCCCGGATCGGCGCGGCTCCCGCGGCCGGCGTCGCGACCGGCCCGGCGGCGGCGGAGCCGGCGGTGGTGCCGATCGCGTCCCGGCGCCGCCGGCACTTCGTCTTCTCCCTGCCCCAGCTCGCGGCGGCGGGCATCGCCCTCGCCGTGGCGTCGGCGGGCGGCGCGACCCTCCTGCTCCGCTCGCAGGGCGACGCCCCGGCCGGCATCGCCGTCCAGCCCGTGGTGCCCGGCGCGACCGGGGACTCCGGCCCCGTGGCCGCGCCGGTCGGCGACAGCGCGCCGCAGCAGCTCGCCGACGTCGGGCAGCGTCCGGCCGAGTCGACCGCCGTCGCGGCGCCCGGCGTGCCCGAGGCCTCCGGCCGCACGCCGCAGCGGGCGCCGGCCGCGGGCGGGCGCGCCCCGACGCCGCGCTTTCAGGTGGCCGCGGCCGAGGAGCAGCCGGGCCGTCTCGGCGACTTCGGCGGCATGAACCGGGGCCGCGCGCCCCGCCGCGATCCCGGCTACCGCATCGCGGCCGAGGACCTCGAGGACGTGCTCGAGGTGAACCGCGACCAGCTCGATCCGAAGACCGTCGCGACGCTGGAGCGCAACCTGGCGGTGATCGACAGCGCCATCGCCGACGCGCGACGCGCCCTCGAGGCGGATCCGCGGAACACGTATCTCAACAACTATCTCGCCCGCACCATGCGGCGGAAGATCGACCTGCTCCGGACCGCGGCGACCGTCGCCGCCCAGCGGAGCTGACCGGCCGGCCACGCGCCGCCGCACTCAGGAGACCCATGATGATCGCCACCCTGCTCGCCGCGACCACGCTCGCCGCGCTGCCGCTGCAGCAGTCCCCCGCGGCCCGCCAGGCGACGCGCCAGGCACCCGACACCACCTTCGAGGTCTCGAAGGGCCAGCGCCTCGCGGTCGAGGTCTTCGCCGGCGCCGTCACCGTGAAGACCTGGGACCGCAGCGCGGTGCGGGTGCGCGCCGTCGACATGGGCGCCCGGGCCGAGCTGGACATCGAGCGCGACGGCCCCACGGTGAGCGTCGAAGTGGGCGGCCGCCACGGCACGCCGACGTCGGCCGATCTCGAGGTGACCGCGCCGGCCTGGATGGCGATCAGCCTCGAGGGGGTGCACACCGACATGACCGTCGCGGGAATCAACGCGCCGATCGCGCTGGAGACCGTCTCGGGGAACCTCGACGTGCAGGGCGGCCGCGAGACGGTCGAGCTCCAGACGGTGGAGGGCACCATCAGCCTGCGCGGCGCGCAGGGCCGCCTGAGCCTCAGCTCGGTGAACAACGCCGTCACCGTGACCGGGGCGAAGGGCGAGCTCACCGTCGAGACCGTCAACGGCGCCATCCGGCTCGACGACGTGGACGTCACCAGCCTCGACCTGAGCACCGTCAACGGCAACGTGGGCTTCCGCGGCCCCCTGCGCGACGACGGCAGCTACGTGCTGACCTCGCACAACGGCGCCATCGACCTCGCGATCGCGGGCGAGCCCGACGCCAACTTCTCGGTCTCGACGTTCGGCGGCGAGCTGACCACCGAGTTCGCCATCTCGGTCGGCGGCGAGCGCGGCAGCCGCCGGGGCAAGCGGGTGAACTTCACCCTGGGCGGCGGCAGCGCCCAGGTCGAGCTCGAATCGTTCAACGGCCGGATCACGCTGCGGCGCGCCGGGAGCGCGCCCGCGAGCTCCCGCTGATCCCGTCAGTCGACCTTCACGTCCTCGCACACGGAGACGCCCCCATGCCCCGCACCGCCGTCCGTCCGACCGCGCGCCGCGCGCCCGTCCTGGCCGCCGCCCTCCTCGCCCTCCCGCTCGCGTCGGCCGCGGCCCAGGGCGACGACTTCCGCTGGAGCGGCCGCCTCGCCGCCGGCAAGACGATCGAGATCCGCAACATCAACGGCGACGTGCGCGCCGAGCCCGCGAGCGGCGGGGAGGTCGAGGTGCTGGCCGTGAAGACGGAAGGCCGCCGCGGCGATGCGGAGGACGTGAAGATCGAGGTCGTGCAGCACGACGACGGCGTCACCATCTGCGCCGTGTACCCCTCGTCGCGCGGGCGGCGGACGAACACCTGCGAGGCGGGCGGCGGCCACCAGTCGGTGGACAACAACGACACCGAGGTCGCGTTCACGGTGCGCGTGCCGTCGAACGTGCGGCTCAGCGCCAACTCCGTGAACGGCAGCGTGCGCGCCGAGAACATGGCGGCCGACGTCGACGCCAACACCGTCAACGGCGCCGTCTCGGTCACCTCGCGCGGGCTGGTCGAGGCCTCGTCGGTCAACGGCGACGTCGACGTGCGCATGGGCCGCGCCGACTGGACCGGCGCGCTCAAGCTGTCGACGGTCAACGGCGGACTGAGCGTGACGCTCCCCGCCTCGGCGGCGGCGGAGGTGCGCGCCTCCTCGGTCAACGGCGACATGGACAGCGACTTCCCCATGACGGTGAAGGGCAAGTGGGGCCCGCGCCGGATGACCGGCACGATCGGCAACGGCGGCGGGCGCTCGCTGGTGCTCGAGACGGTGAACGGCACGATCGAGCTGCGCCGCGCGAGCTGAGCCGCGCCGCAGGCCCGGAACGCAGCGGGGCGCCGACCACGGTCGGCGCCCCGCTGCGTTCGCCCGCACTGCGTTCACCCGCGCATGTCGGCCACCGTGAGTCCCTCCAGGTAGCGCTCGAAGCGCTCCAGCCCCGCCGCGAAGTCCGTGCGTCCGAAGCCCAGCCGGAAGTGGTTGCCCGGATGCCCGTACACCGTGCCGGGCAGCAGGAGCACGCCGGCGCGCTCCACCAGCTCGGCGGCGAACCGCTCGACCGGCTTGCGCAGCTGCAGCCGCGGGAAGCCGATGCACCCCGCCCGCGGCCGCACCCACGACAGCACGCCCGCCCACCGCGCGAAGAACGGGTCGAGCAGCGCGAGGTTCGTCTCGACGATCGTGCGGCTGCGCGCCAGCACGGTCTCCCGCGCGCGCAGGGCGATGAGGCCCAGCACCTCGCTCGGCGCGCTGGAGCAGATCGAGGTGTAGTCCTTGAACGCCGCGAGGCGCGCGAGCAGCTCCCGGTCGCGCGCCGCGACCCAGCCCAGCCGCAGCCCCGCCAGCCCGAACGACTTCGAGAGCACGCCGAGACTGATCGTGCGGCCCGGCAGCTCCGCCGCGGCGGGGAGGCGGTCGGTCGGGTCGTGCTCCAGCCAGCGGTACACCTCGTCGGAGAGGAACCAGGCGCCGGCGTCGTCGGCCAGCGCGGCGAGGCGGCGGAAGGTGGCCCCGTCGGGCAGCGCGCCGGTCGGGTTGTGCGGGAAGTTCACCGCCACCACGCGCGTCTCCGGCCGGAGCAGCGCGGCCAGCTCGCCCGGGTCGGGCAGCCAGCCCCGCTCGGGCCGCAGCTCGAGCAGGCTCACCTCGGCGCCCGTGGCGCGCGCCACCGTCACGAGCGACTCGTACGCGGGCCACGTCACCACCGCGTGGTCGCCGGGGCCCAGCAGCGCGTTGAGCGTCACGAAGACGGCCTCCTCCGCGCCGGCGAAGGTGAGGACCTCCTCGGCCGCGATGCCGGCGTAGAGCTCCGCGATCGCTCGCCGCAGCGCCGGCAGTCCGGCGCTCTCGGTGTAGCCGAGGGTCAGCGACTCCCAGCGGGCGCGCGCGTCGTCGTCGGCCAGCGCGAGGAGGTCGCGCATGCGCCAGCCTTCGACGTCGCTGGTGCAGAGCAGGTGCGGCGCGGTGAACTCCCAGCGCGCGAAGTAGCGCTCGAGCTCGAATTCGGGAAGGCGCACGAAGTGTCCATGGGAAGGGGCGAGACCGACGGAACGCGACGGATGCGCGACGGCCCCGACCGGTCGTCGGTCGGGGCCGCCCGCCTGCCGGAGACCGCGCCGTGCCTACTGCGCCGCGGCCGGCGGCGCCTGCTCCGCCTGGTCCATCTGCGCGTAGTCGACCACGAGCGCCACGCGGCGGTTCTCGAGGCCCTCGCCCGGGCCGCCCGCGCCCTGCACGACCTGGCGGTTGCGCGCCTCGCCGTAGCTCACGGTGCGGAGGTTGGCGTCGCCGAGGCCGCCGCTGGAGACGAGGTACGACTTGACCGACTCCGCGCGGCGCTGCGCCAGACGCTGGTTGTAGCGCGTCGAGCCGACCGGGTCGGCGAAGCCCTCGACCGTGATGACGGCGTTCGGGTAGTGCTCCTTCACCACGCCGGCGAAGCGGTCGAGCAGCGGGCGGTCGCCCTCGCGCAGCTCGGCGCGGTCGAACTCGAAGTGCACCGGGACGTTGAACTTCAGCATCCCCTGCATGCGCTCCATGCTGACCTGGTACTCGCTGCGGAACGACTGGAGGTCCTTCTCCAGCGCGTCGATGCGATCGGAGTTGGCCTTGTCGCCGGCCTGCATCTCCTCGCGCAGCTTGGCGACCTCGGTGTTGAACTGGTCGCGCGTGACCTTGGGCGCGCAGGCCCCGAGGGTCATGGCGGCCAGGAGCGCGCCCGCGAGGAGGGTCCCGCGGGACATCGGCCGGTGCTTGGACATGCGTATTCTCCCGAAGTGAGTGGAGGGGTGCCGCGCGTTGGTGTCGAGAAATCGAGCGGTAGCGCTCGCCTGGCGACAACACTCACCCGTCGGCATTCGCTCTGCTGTGAGGTAGCTCACCATCGGGGGAGCGGATTCGGCGTGACTGTAAAACAATGCGACAGTGGCGGCGGAGAGGCGGGGCGGCGGCTGGCGTGAGGACCACGGCCGGTCTAGCATACGGCCACCGAATCTGGACCCACCCCGCCCGCCGCGCGTCACCCGCGGCTGCGGCGGGCCATGCCCGACGCTCGCCAGGAGTCGCCGTGACCGCCGCCTCGCCGAATACCGCCCCCGATGCCTACGAAGCCTTCTCGGACGCCTGGGCCCAGGCCTGGTGCCGGGCGCTGAACGAGAGTCCCGCCTACCGCTCGGCGGCCGCGCAATGGGAGGGGTCGGTGGGCCTCGTGATGACGGGGGCGACGGGGAGCGAGGGGCGGGCCGTCTTCCTCGACCTCTGGCACGGCGAGTGCCGCGGCGCCCGCGCCGTGGAGGCCGCGGAGCTGGCCGCCGCGACCTACGTGATGGAGGCCTCCGAGCCGGTGTGGCGCGAGCTGCTCGCGGTGCGCACCTCGCCGCTGATGCTGCTGATGACCGGCAAGCTCCGCCTCACGCGGGGCAATCTCGGCGCGCTGCTGCCGTACGCCGGCGCCGCCAAGGAGCTGGTGGACACGGTGACGCTGGTGCGCACCTACTTCCCCGGCGATCCGGGCGCCTAGCACAGGCCGCCTAGCCCGCGCGGTACCTGTCGGCGATGCCGGCGGCGACCACCGTGGCGACGCCCATGATCGTCTCCTGCGGGTTCACCCCCGGCGCCGTCGGCAGCAGGGAACCGTCGGCGACGTAGAGCCCGCGCACGCCGTGGCGCCCGCCGTCGGGGGCGCAGCCGCTGGTTCCCGGGTCGCGGCCGATGCGGCAGGTGCCGTTGACGTGCGCGGTGAAGAGTCCCACCTGGTTCGCGCCCAGCGGCAGCGTGGCGATGCCCGCCACGTCCGCGTCGGTCCGCACGCGCGCGGGCCGGTGGTGCAGCGTCACCGCCTCCTCCGCGCCGGCGGCGAGGTGGATGCGTGCGCCGGCCGCGATCCCCGCCGCCAGCTGCCGCCGCTCGGCGGGGCCCAGGGCGTAGCGGATGCGCGGGCGTCCGTCGCGCGCGACGCGGACGTCGCCGTTCGAGCGCGCGCGGTCGCCGCCGTCGCGCACCAGCACGATGAGCGAGGCGAGGCGCGGGAAGTCCGCCATCATCGCTGCGTGTGCCGCGCCGAAGCCCGGCGTCGCCACCGAGGCGACCGCCGGATACAGCGGCGCCGTCTCCACCCAGAAGCCGTACCCGTCGCCGTCGCCCTGCACGAACTCGTCGCAGACGCTCGAGAGCGGAATCCCCGCCGCGCCGTACATCTCGGCGCCGTAGCGGCCGACGACCGCACTGGTCGGATGCACGCGCAGGAACTTCCCCACCCCGCCGCCGCCGAGCCCCGAGCGCTGCAGCAGCGCGGGGGTCCCCACCGCGCCGCCTGCGACGACGACGATCGGCGCCTCGACCGTCACGCGGCCGCGGACCGCGCCGGTCGTGCGGTCCAGCACCTCCGCGTGGACGCGCTTGCGCGGGGCCGTGCCGCCGCGCGCACCGCCGCGCCTGCCGTCCCGCTCGGCGAGCTCGACGCGCACCGCGCGCACGTCCGCCAGCAGCCGCGCGCCGGCGGCGAGCGCGCGCGGCAGGTAGACCACGTTCGCCGAGCGCTTCGCATCCCAGCGGCAGCCGAGGCCGCAGGTCCCGGCACGCACGCAGTCGTGCGCGTTGACGCGCGCCGCGCGCGCCCGCCAGCCCAGCCGCCGCGCGCCGGCCAGCAGCGCCGCGTTCTGCGCGGAGTGCGCGTCGGCGGGAACGAGGCGCGCGTGCGCCTCCGACTCCACCAGATCGAAGACCGGCGTCATCGCCGCCGGCGACATCCCTTCGGCGCCGTGCTCGCGCGCCCACTCCTCGAGCACGTGGTCGGGCGTGCGCAGCATCAGCATCCAGTTGACGAGCGTGCCACCGCCCATGGCGCGCCCCTGCAGCATCACCAGCCCGAGATCGTCGGTCGCGCGCTGGCCCGCGTCGGCATAGAGGCGCGGCACCATCTCCGCCTCGCGCTCGGTGAAGTCGGCCGGTGTCCACCACCCGCCCTCCTCGAGCAGCACGACGTCGTGCCCCGCCTCGGCGAGGCGCGCGGCCGCCACCGCCCCGCCGGCGCCGCTGCCGATCACGCAGACGCCGGCGGTCAGTCGGGTCTCGGCGCCGAGCGTGTCGCCGGTGAGGAGGCCGCGCGGAGGCGCGGGGCGCGCGGGCGGCCGGTCGAGGCGGGGACCGCGCGCCACCGGATCCGCGTCGCTCGGCTCGCCGGGCAGCGCGCCCTCCCACGGCAGCGCGGGCGCGCGCTCGTGCAGCGGCCCGCGGTCGCCGATGGCGGCGAGGGCGCGCGGCTGCGCGTACCAGGTGGTGAGGACGAGGCGGCGGAGCGCCTGGAAGACGGTGCGCGGCAGGCCGAAGGGGCTCGCGCCCCAGCGCTCGAGCCAGCGGTCCTGCAGCGCGGCGTCGCAGCGCTCGAACGCCACCGGCCGCCCCACGGTGAGCAGAGTGATCAGCGGGTGGCGCACGAGGGCGAGCAGGCGGCCGACGTCGCGGCGCAGGTGCGGATCGCCGGCGAGGAGACGCTCCTCGACCAGCGCGGCGAGCGCGTGGCCCGCGTCGGCCCCGGTCGCGGCGGGGGGAGCGATCCGCCGGCAGAGCGCCTCGAGGGTGGCCCGCTGCGCGGGCGAGAGGGAGTGCATGGGAGTGGGCATAAAGAAGAAGAGAGGCCGGCGCGGACGCCAGCCTCTCTTCATCGTCGATCTGCCGTTCTGCTCCGATCGGGACGGCGGGATTTGAACCCGCGACCCCTGCAACCCCATTGCAGTGCGCTACCGGACTGCGCCACGTCCCGGAACCCGAGCGACCATGCGGGCGAGCCCGCCGGGTCGAACGAGGCGGAAACCTAGCCCCTGGGAGCGCTCGTGGGAAGGGGGCTATACTCCTGGGAGCCCGCACCCACACCCCATTCCAACCACGAGGGTCCGTCATGGATCGTCGCCGCTTCCTCGCCGCAGGGGCCCACACCGCCGCGGCCTTCGGCATCCTGCGCACCGCTGCGGCCTGCGCCCCGCGCACCGCGGCCGACGGCGCCGCCCCCGGCACCGGTGTCGTCGACGCCGGCGCCGCCGGCGCCGCCGGCGGCTTCACGGCGCTGCGCGACCGATACTTCCTGCGCACGCTCGAGCTGAACCCCGTGGTCTCGACCTATCTCGGCGGCGACGGCTACAGCCCGACCCTGGCGGGAATCAACGGTCGCCTGCGCGACTACTCCCCCGCGGGCCTCGACGCCGAGCGGGCCTTCTACCGCGAGGTGCAGGGCGAGCTCGCGGCGCAGAGCCTCGAGGCGGGCTCCACGGCGGCGATCGACCACGCCGTCATCTCGGCGCAGGTGGGCTTCCTGCTGCGCCAGCTCGACGAGGTGAAGCACCACCAGCGCGCCGTCGACACCTACGTGGCCGAGCCGTTCCGCGGCGTCGACTGGCAGATCCAGCAGATGACCGCGGGCGAGGGCGCGGAGCTGGGCAGCGAGGCGGAGTGGCGCCTCGTGGTCGCGCGGGTGCGCGCGATCCCCGCCTACCTGCAGACGGCGCGCGCCAACCTCGAGGCGGGCAAGGCGGCGGGCAACCTCCCCGACCGGCGCGTGGTGCAGCGCGACGGCATCGAGGGCAGCCGCGCGAACGCCGAGTACTTCCGGCAGACGCTCCCCGAGCTGGCCCAGCGCTATCTCGGGCAGCGGCCCTTCGCGGCGGCCGTGCTCGGCGAGGTGCGCGCCGCGGGGACGACGGCGGCGGGCGCCTGGACGGACTTCGCCGGCTTCCTCGAGCGGACCTTCGACCTGAACGAGACGCGCGACCGCTACGCCGCGGGCGAGGAGGAGTACGCCTGGCGCGTGCGCAACAACCTCAACGTGCAGCGCTCGCCCGCCGAGCTGTGGGCGTACGGCGCGGCGCAGGTGGCGCTCTACGAGGGGAAGATCTTCGCCGTGGCCGAGCAGGTGGCGCGCGAAGCGAAGCTGTCCATTCCCTTCGGCAGCGTCGAGGAGAAGCGCGCCGGCGTGCGCCGCGTGATGGAGCACCTCTCCCAGGACTCGCCGAAGAGCGACGACGAGCTCTTCGGCTGGTACCGCGAGGCGGCCCAGCGGCTGGTGCAGTACGGCCGCGACCACGATCTCTTCGACGTGCCGGCGGACTACCGGCTCGACATCGTGCCGACGCCGCCCGTGCTGCAGGGGACGATCGACGCCGCCTACTACCCCGCCCCGCCCTTCAAGACGACGGGCGTGGGACGCTTCTATCTCTCGCCCACCAACAACGACCCGGCGGTGCTGAAGGAGAACGCGCGCGCCTCGGTGGCGACGCTCGCGATCCACGAGGGCTTCCCCGGGCACGACTGGCACTTCAAGTACCTGACGCCGTACGCGCGCGAGATCAGCAACGTCCGCTGGCTCACGCCGGGGGCGGTCGAGGACTCGAGCTCGATGTGGGAGGACTCGATGGCGATCGAGGGATGGGCTCTCTACGCCGAGGAGCTGATGGCCGAGCCGCGCGCGGGCCGGCAGTACGGCGCCTACACGGCGGCGGAGTACCTCTACATGCTGCAGGCGCAGCTGATGCGCGCCGTGCGCGTGCGGGTGGACGTGGGGATCCACACCGGCCGCATGACCTTCGACGAGGCCGTCGATTACTTCAGCGAGCACTACCTCTTCGTCCCGAACGCCTGCGCGAAGGCCGCGAGCGACCCCGCCGCGAAGGCGATCTGCGACCAGGCCGCGCGGGCCATCTACCGCTACTCCAAGTGGCCCACGCAGGCGATCACCTACAACCTCGGCAAGAACGAGATCCTGCAGCTGCGCGAGGAGTACCGGCGGCAGAAGGGCGCGGCCTACGACCAGAAGGAGTTCCACGAGCGGCTGATGCGCCAGGGGACGATCCCGGCGGGCTACATCCGGGAGGCGTTCCTGCGCGGCTAGCGGCCGCGGGGTGGGCGCCGGTGGAAAGCCATCCGGAAGCTTCAGTCGGCGTGCTCGGCGTGGCGGCGTGTGGACGGCGATTCGAGTGTCGGGGCGGCACTCGATGTTACCTTTCCGGTATCGTGGCCCGGGAGCCCGCAGGGTGCGTCCTTCTCCGTTGCGTTGTGACTGGCGGCACCCCCCGCCTCGGCACGGAGACACCATGTCCCTCGATCCGCCACGCCGCGCTTCCGGGCCGCCCCCGCCGGGCGATGCCCCCCGTTCGCCAAGCCCCCCCGCCGCCGACCCCGCCCGCAGCGCCGGCCACCGCGCCACCACCGATCCGCAGGGTGGCGACGGCCCCGAGGGACCGCTCGCCGACCTCGCCGCCGCCGCCCGCATTCAGCTCCTCGTCGAGCAGATCCAGGACTTCGCCATCTTCACGCTCACGCCCGATGGGCGGCACGCCACCTGGAACACGGGCGTGGAGCGGGTGCTCGGCTTCGACGAGAACGCGTTCCTGGGCCAGCCGTGCGAGCTGATCTTCACCCCCGAGGACGTGGCGCGGGGGGTGCCGGCGGCAGAGCTCGACCAGGCCCGGACGCAGGGCCGGGCCAGCGACGATCGCTGGATGCAGCGCCGGGACGGCACCCGGTTCTGGGCCTCGGGCGTCACGACGAGCCTGTGGGACGCCGCCGGCCGGCTGATGGGCTTCGGCAAGGTGCTGCGCGACCTCACCGAGCAGCGCCTGCTGCTCGAGCGCCTCGCCGAAAGCGACGAGCGGATGCGCATGGCGACCGCGGCGGCGCGGGTGGGCACCTGGCGCTGGGACCTCCGCACCGGCGCCGACACGCTCGACGAGAACCTGGCCCGCCTCCTCGAGCTCGGCGACGGCGACACCGTCGCGACGCTCGAGGAGTTCTTCGCACGCGTGCATCCCGACGACCGGGAGCGCACGCGCGCGGCGTTCATGGACGCCGTCGCGCGGCGCGACGGACTCCAGGTCGAGTTCCGCATCGTCTGCCACGACGGCAGCATCCGCTGGCTGCGCGACCACGGCCACGTGGTGCTCGACGAGGCGGACGAGCCGCGCTACCTGACGGGCGCGGTCGTGGACATCACCGAGCCGCGGGAAGCCGACGAGCGGCTGCGCGTGAGCCAGCGCATGGACGCCGTGGGCAAGCTCGCCGGCGGCGTGGCCCACGAGGTCAACAACATGATGAGCGTGGTGCTCGGCTTCACCGAGTTCGTGCTCGCCGACTTCCCGCCGGGCGACCGGCGGCGACAGGACCTCGAGCAGGTGCGCACCGCCGCCGGCCGCGCGGCGGCGGTGACCGCGCAGCTCCTCGCGTTCAGCCGCCGCCAGATCATTCAGCCCACGGTGCTCAGGCTCGACGAGGTCGTGGCCACGCTGGAGCCGGTGCTGCGCCGCCTCCTGGGCGAGGATCGGGAGCTCGTCGTCCGGGCGCCCCCGGGCGCGGGGCACGTGCGGGCCGATCTCGGCCAGCTCGAGCAGGTGCTCATCAACCTCGCGCTCAATGCGCGCGACGCCATTGGGCAGAACGGCCGGCTCACCATCGAAACCGCGCCGGCCGTCCTCGAGGCGGCGAGCGCCGGACATCCGGAGCGCGGCGGGCCCGCGGGCCCGTGCGTCGTGCTCACGGTGAGCGACACGGGGCACGGGATGGACGAGGCCACGCGCGCACGCGTCTTCGAGCCGTTCTACACCACCAAGCCGACCGGCCAGGGCACCGGCCTCGGCCTCGCCGTCGTCCACGGGATCGTGCACCAGAGCGGCGGTCACATCGAGGTCGAGAGCGCGCCGGGCGCGGGCACGACGTTCCGCATCTACCTGCCGGCCGTCAGCCCGACGGGCGATCGCCTGGTGCGCCCTCCCGCGCCCGCCACGCCCGCCGCGCGCGAGTCGATCCTCGTGGTCGAGGACGAGCCGATGGTGCGCCAGCTCGTGGTGCGCATGCTGGAGCGGCTGGGCTACCGCTGCCTCGAGGCGAGCGATGGAATGGACGCGCTGCGGGCGGTCGAAGCGCACGCGGGCACGATCGACGGCGTCGTCACGGACCTCGTGATGCCGCACATGAACGGGCGCGTGCTGGCCGAGCGGCTCAAGGCACGCCGGCCCGAGCTGCCGGTGCTCTTCATGTCGGGCTACACCGACGACGAGATGATCCGGCGCGAGCTGCTCGTGCTCGGCGCGCCGTTCATCCAGAAGCCGTTCGAGGCGGAGGACTTCGCCGCCAGGCTGCGGTCGGTGCTGTCGGCTGCGCAGCCCTGATCGCACACCGCGGCCGCCGACGCGTGAGCCGGGCGCGTCGGCGATCGGACGCCGGATCCGGGAACGTTCCTCCCGGATCCGGCGTTTTCCATTCGACCGCCGCCGGACCCCCGAAAGAGCCCCGAAAGCGGTCGGGCTAAGTGACGACGCCGCAAGGGGTTATAAATAGGGATACCCCCTATACATTTTTCGGTCGTGTAACCGTATGCCCCAGGCCGACTTAGCAGTGTATTGACAGCACGTAAAACATTGGTAGATTGGCAGTTACATCGGGTTTGCGTGAGCTGGCTAGGGCGGAAATCGGCGCCCTGTCGACTGTCTGCAGAGAAGCTCCTCCCACCCCCTATGCCCACGAAGGCCATGCCCCGGCGCCGTTTGCGGCGCCCCGGACGTCGCCTCCCGGAGCAGGGCCGGTCGCGGAGCGCCGGATGTGATGCACCAGCGCCCCCGGCGGCCGGATGAGCGGCCGGGGGAGGTATCGGAGGAGGTGGCCCGCCGGCCGCCGCCATTCACGGAATCGGAGACGCAACACATGTCGCAAGCGATGGAGCAGATGCAGATGGATGCACAGACGCAGGGCACCCCGGCCACCCCGCCGGCGGCCTGGGACCCGTTCCAGCTGATGGACCGGATGGACGAGGAGGCCCTCAAGCGCGAGCTCGACGGCGTCGCCTCGAACGAGCTGGTCTACGTGGTGCGCGAGGGCGGGCAGGAGATCGTCGGCCTCAGCAAGCAGGGCGTCGACGAGTGCTGCATGGCGCTGGTCACGCAGGGCCAGGTGATTCGCGAGGAGGACCTGGAGTACGAGGTGCTGGGCGAGGGCGAGGACGCCGAGGCGCTCTTCAAGGTCAAGGCGGCGCGCTACGCCGTGAGCCCCGACGGCACCGAGGTCAAGCTCGACCAGGTGATCGGCGTGAAGCGCCAGCCGCTCTACTTCGAGAAGGCCGCGCTCTCGCTCGACGCCAAGGTGCCGAGCAAGAAGTACAAGGGCCGCACCTACCGCGAGCTGCTGAACGACGCGGAGGGCCGCGACTACCTCGGCTGGATGAGCGAGAACTTCGGCGACGCCGACATCCGCGACTTCACCCGCCGCCTCCTGGCCGGCGAGGACGTCGGCTCGGCGAAGCGCACGCGGCCGCTCAACCCGCACTGGTACGAGCACGGCGCCATGAAGGCGGCGCGCAACGCCCGCTTCCGCCTGATCCCCGGCCACATCCGCGCGCAGGTCATCGCCGCGGCGCGCCAGCAGGGGCAGGAGCGCGTGGTGGAGGCCCCGCTGGGCCGCGCCGGTGGCAAGGCGCATCCGGTCTTCCAGGCGCCGGCGGAGCGCACCGCGCGCGTCGAGGAGACGGTGGTGGAGGCCCCGGCCGCCGCGACGGCCACCCCGGCCGCCGCCCCCGCCCGCGAGGACGGCGCCGCCGCGCGCGTCGGGCCGTACGCCCCGACCGAGAAGCAGGTGGCCTTCTTCACCCGGCTCGCCGAGAGCCCGGTGTTCACCGAGGAGGAGCGGAAGCGGGCTCTCGACTGGCTCGCCACCAAGGCCACCCGTCAGACGATCAAGGACCAGATCGACTGGCTGAAGCGCCAGGTCGAGACCCGGAAGGGGGGGCAGTCCAGCCACGCCGCCTGAGCGGCACGGCGCGCTGCCGCGCCGCGATCCACACGAACCCGACGGGGGAGCCGAATGGCTCCCCCGTCGTCGTTCAAGCTCCTCCCCCGCCCGGCCGATAACTCCCCGCTGACGACACCCCCAGCGATCGGCGGAGCGATGTTCCCGAACGGATCCACGACGGCCCAGACCGCCCGCGCGGACTTCGCGCGTCTCTTCGCGCGCGAGCGGTTCCAGCTGCAGTCCGCGCGGCACGCGCTCGCCATGCGGAACCGGCTCGTCATCATCGGGCTCGTGTTCGGGATGGGCGCCGCGGACCTGTTCTGGGGCGTCCTCCGCGTCCCCGCGACGCTCGCCTTCGCCTTCGGCGGATGCTCGCTGGCGGTGAACGTCACGCTCGCCGCCCTGCACCGGCGCGAGCGCTTCCGCGTCTGGCACTTCTGGTCGATGCTCGTGCTCGACGTCGTCATCATCACCGCGTTCATCGTGATGCTCGGCGAGCAGGGCTTCCTCGCCATGCCGGTCTACATCTACGCCACCACGAGCTACGCCCTCGGGCTGCCCGAGGCCTCGCGCGTGCAGCTCGTGCTGGCCATGGTCTCCTACCCGGTCGGCCGAGCGCTCGGCCTGCAGCTCGCCGACGCGCCGCTCACCGGCGTGCTCGGCGTGGAAGTCCTGCTGCTCGGCGGCATCGGCCTGCTGGGGGCTGCGGGGCCGACGCGCTACACGCACCGCGTGCGGGCGATCCGCACCGCCCTCGCCCGCCTGGAGCGCGGCGACCTGACGGCGCGCCTGCCGCAGGACGGGACCGACGACCTCGGCTTCCTCTCGATGAGCCTGAACGAGATGACGAGCGGTATCGGGGCGGTCATCAGGAACATCCAGGACAAGGCCGGCGTGCTCGCCGTGCTGAGCGACGGCATGGCCGACACGGCGGGCCGCATGCACGAGACGACCACCGAGGCCGAGTGGCGGGGGGCGGAGCTCACGGCCGCCGCCCGGCGCCAGCTCGACCTCGTGGCGCTCGGCCGCGGCACGGTCGAGCGCATCGCCGGGCAGAACGGCACGCTCCGCATGGCCGCGGCCGATTCCGCCGCCGACGCGCGCCGCATGATGGAGCAGGCCGACTTCCAGGCCGAGCAGGTACGCCGCGCCGGCACGCTGCTGACCAGCCTCGAGGCCGACTTCCGCCGCTCGCACGAGGCGATGCGTACTCTCGACGAGGCGCGCGAGCGCGTGGAGCAGTTCGTCCAGCAGATCGAGCACATCGCCAGCCAGAGCCACCTGCTCGCCCTGAACGCCGCCATCGAGGCGGCGCGCGCCGGCGAGCACGGCCGCGGCTTCGCCGTGGTGGCCGACGAGGTCGGACGGCTCGCCACGCAGAGCCGGGGCTCGGCGCAGGAGATCGCCGCGTCGGTCGAGGCGGTGCGCATCGCCGTGGCCGAGGTGCGGAGCCGCCTGGCCGCGGGCAACACCGCCGTCGGCGACGTGGGCGACGTCTCGGAGCGCAGCCACCGGGCGCTCACCGAGATGGTGGCCGGGGTCGCCACCCTCACCGCGTTCGTCGAGGCGATCGGCCCCCGCGTCGACGAGCAGGCCCTCACCCTCGCCGGCCACCGGGACTCGATCCACCAGCTCGAGGAGCTGGCCCACGCGGCGACCACGCAGGCCGACGGCTCGGCCCGCGCCAGCGCCGACCAGGCGGCGACGGCCGAGGTCCTGATGCACACCAGCCTGGGCCTGGCCGAGACGGCCGGCGACCTGCGGGCCCTCACCGAGCGGTTCCGCGTCTCCGCCGAGCCCGTCGAGCCCGCCGGGCCGGCGCCCGCCCCGCCCGGGGCGACCACCCAGCCGCCGGCGTCCCGGCCGGCGCCGATGCGGATTGCCGCAGAGTCAGGCAGTTCTTCCGGGCTGCCCGACCCGCGAGGCGCAAAAGCACCGACCAAAAACCTCGTAAGTCATTGATTCGACAACAACTAAACGGGCCACCTCCAGGTGGCCCGCTTTCTGCTTCTCTGCATCTGCGAACGCAGCAGCCGTCGAATTCCTTGACGGCACGGAACGCAGCCACAGGCGAGACGCAGAGATGACCACCATCGCTTCCACT
>Ga0307413_10000198_pt1 | contig 17505 bp, 11 predicted proteins | sample DK1Ometagenome_3_FD_203714 | JGI IMG/M metagenome (GOLD analysis project Ga0307413, IMG submission 203714) | Maize rhizosphere microbial communities from greenhouse at UC Davis, California, United States - DK15-O-2 | ecosystem: Host-associated > Plants > Roots > Rhizosphere > Soil | place: USA... | reverse complement strand
ACCCGGTCGGCGTAGCGCAGCGCGCCGCCGGTCAGCCCCATGTACATCGACCGCACGGGGAGCACGAACGAGCTCGCGAGGGCGGCGCAGAGCGTGGACTTCCCCGCCCCGTCGGGGCCGAGCACCGCGACGCTCAGGCCGCGCCGCGCCGACCGCGTGCGCAGCGAGTCGCGGAGGTGCGCCGCGCGGTACGCCAGCTTCTCGCGCGCCGCGATCGGCTGCCGCCGCAGCCAGCTCTCCTCGAGCGCCGGCGCGTACGACTCGAGCGCCTCCCAGTCGCCCTGCCGCGCGCACTCCACGAGCCGCTCCGGCGCGAGCGTCGGCGGGCACACCGCGCCCACCAGCCGCGCGAGCGGCGTGTCCGTGCGCGCGCACTCCGCCTGCGTGCGCAGGCGCGCGCGGTGGCGCTCGGCGACGCCCCCCTTGTCCAGCAGGCAGTGGAGGAGGAGCGCCCAGAAGGCGTCGTCGGGCGCCAGCACGGTCATGGGCCCGCACGCCACCGCTCTCGTCAGGCACCCCACCTCGGCGCCGGTGCGCAGCGCGTGGTACGGCCCGAAGGCGAGCGTGGTGACCACGTGCAGCCAGAGCCAGCGGTCGGTGGGCCGGTGGTACGAGAGGAAGTGCAGCGACGTGCCCGGGCGCGGCATCTGCACGAAGCCGAGCGCCGTCAGGGCGCGGCGCGCGTACTTCACGTCCGTCCCCGCCACGAGGAGGTCGATGTCCCCCTCGGGCGCGGCGAGGTCCGCCGGCACGCGCAGCAGACACCAGCGCACGTCCGCGCGGTCGAGCTCCTGGCACACGGAGAGGAAGAGCGGGTGCAGCACGCGCTAGCCCCCCCGCGCGGCGGCGGGCCGGCGGCGCGGGCCCGAGTCGAGGAGCACGCGCCGCCAGACCGAGAGGTTCTCCGCGAGGCGCTCGCGCGTGGCGGCGTCGCGCGCCGCGCGGAGCCGCACGCGGTCGCGCACCAGCCGCGCGAGGATGCTCAGCCGCGTCATGAAGACGGCCTGCGCGAGCCGCGCCCCCGAGAAGTGCCGCTCGTAGAAGTGCAGCGAGCTGAGAAAGAGCTGCGCGGACATGGCCGCGTGGTACTGCTTCGTGCTCGCCCCGCCCGCGTGCACCACGTCGGTGACGGGGGCGAAGTGCGTCTCCCAGCCGTGGCGGCGCAAACGGTAGGAGAGGTCGATCTCCTCGGAGTACATGAAGAAGGACTCGTCGAAGCCGCCCACCGCGTCCATCGCCTCGCGCCGGAGCGCCAGCGCCGCGCCCACCACCCACGGCACCACGCGGGCGTGCGTGTGCGGCCAGGCCGCCAGGTAGCGGTCGCCCAGCAGCGGGAGGTGCCGCGCCACCCGGCCGAGCGACTCCTGCCGGTGGAGCGGGACGAGCGGGCTCGGGAACGCGCGACACGACGGCTGCAGCGACCCGTCCAGGTTCACCAGGCGCGGCCCGACGACGCCCGCGCGCGGGTGCTCGTCGAGGTAGCGGGCGAGCGCGGCGAGCGCGCCGGGGCGCAGCAGCGTGTCGCTGTTGAGGAGCAGCACGTACGGTGACGCGCAGAGCGCGATCGCGCGGTTCGCCCCGGCGCCGTAGCCGGGGTTGCTGTGATCGACGTGCAGCAGCACCCCCGCGAAGTCGCGGCGCACCATCTCGGCGCTGCCGTCGGTGGAGCCGTTGTCGACCACGACCACCTCGCGCGCGCCCGCCGCCGTCACCGACGCCAGGCAGGCGTGCAGGTGGTCGCGCGTGTTGTAGTTCACGACCGCCACGCCCATGCGCGCGTCGCGCGCCTCGCCCGTCATCCGCTCACCCCCCCGCCGCCCAGGCGCTGCCGGTAGAGCCGGCGCAGCGTGTAGCCCGGGCCGGCGAGCAGGGCGAGCGCGCCGTAGCCCAGGGCGCGCGCCCAGCGCCGCTCGCCGTACCAGAGCGCGGCCGACCGGTAGAGGACGTTGATCGCGTCCTCGCGCCGCTCGCGCCACCCGGGCGCGTGCGCCGCCTCGAACTCCGCCCGCGTCAGCTCGCGGCCAGCGGCGCGCGCCGCGAGGCGCGCGCGCACGAAGCGCGCGTCGCGGTTGATCCCCACCCGATCGCGCGCCATCGCGCTCGCCGGGTGGACGCGGTAGGAGCCGAGCACCTCCGGCACGCAGGCGAGCGGGCCGCGCTGCGCGGCGCGGGCGATGAAGTCCAGGTCCTCGGAGCCGCGGAGCGTCTCGTCGAAGCCGCCGAGCGCGTCGAGCACCTCGCGCCGCACGACGATGCTCGACGTGGGGAACGGGTAGAGCTCGCCGCGCACGACGCCCGCGAGCGCGCCCTCGTCCAGCACCTGGCCGGTCTCGCCCAGCACGGCGCCGCTGGAGGAGACGTAGCGCATGAAGCAGCCGGCGGCGACGAGCTCCGGCCGCGCGTCGAGCAGCGCGACCTGCGCGGCGAGCTTGCCGCGGTCCCACAGGTCGTCGGCGTCCACGAAGGCCACGTAGCGCGACGGGCGCGCCGCCGCCAGGGCGACGTTGCGCGCGCGGGACGGCCCGCCGTTCGCGACCGTCAGCACCCGCACGCGGCCGTCCGCCTGCGCGCGCGCGACGTCGGCCGTGCGGTCGGTGGAGCCGTCGTCCACGATCAGCAGCTCCAGGTCGGCGAGGGTCTGGGCGAGCACCGAGCGCACGGCGTCGGCGACGAAGCGCTCGGCGTTGTACGCCGGCATCACGACCGCGACGCCGACGGGGGCGTCGGCCGCTCGCTCGGCTCCGCGCGGCGTCATGGCTCCTCAGCTGGCGAAGGGGACGCGGCTCGTGCGCGCGTCCGCCGGCCACGCCTCGCGCTCGACGGCCGGCTCGCGCGCGGGCACGCCGAGCGCCGCGTCGAAGGCGCCGCGCAGGGCGCGCCGGGCCTGCTCGTCGTCGAGCGTGGACCCGCCGGCGGCGGGCGGCGTTCGAACGAAGCGCGTCATCGCCTCGCCGAGGCGCCGGGTCGTCTCCACCACGCCCCCCGGCGCCACGAGCGCGACGCGCGTCGGGTCGGTGCCGGCGGCGGCGACGGTGCCGGCGCCGCCGTTGGCGAGCACGATCACCGGCGCCCCGCACATCATCGCCTCGGCGAGCGCGAGCCCGCCCTCCTCGCGCAGCCCGGTGAAGAGCGCCGCGGCGGCGTCGTCGAGCAGCTCGAACACCTGGTCGCGCGGCAGCCATCCGCGGAAGTCCACGCGCTGCGCGACGCCGAGCGTCTGCGCCAGCCGCTGCAGCGCCGCGCGGTCGGGGCCGTCGCCGACCATCACCAGGCGGACCTCGGCCGCCGCCCGCGCGAGCGCGTGCAGGGCGAGGCGCGCGCCCTTCCGCGACTCGAGCGCGCCGACGAACAGCACGTAGCCGCCGCCGCCCGCCCACCGCAGGCGCGGCCCCTCGGTGAAGAGCGCATGGTTGAGCACGCGCGTCCCCCGCCGGAGCGCCGCCGGCAGGCGGCCGAGCGTCGCCGCATTCTGAACGAGCCGCACCGTGGCCGTGCGCCACGTGCGCCGCGTCGCCGGCAGGAGCGCCAGGAGCTTCACCGCGATCCAGTCGAGGATCTCCCCGGGCACGCCGCGCCAGCCGAGCTCCCGCCAGAGCCGGAGCGGCGTGGTCGCCCCACCGCCCACCGGGCCCCAGATGGACGGCACCCCGAAGCGCGTCGCCGGCGAGGGGAGCCAGTACACGGAGTAGGTGACGTGCCACGTCAGGTCGAAGGGGCGCTCGGCGTGCAGGCGGCGCCCCACGCGCGCCGCGCGCCGGAGCCAGAGCATGTAGAGCGGGAACCAGGTGACGCGGTGCCACTTGGCATACGGCGCCCAGCGCGGCTCGCCCACGTGCTCGAAGGTCAGCCGCGCGTCGCGGTGCTCCGCCTCCCAGCGCTCGATCGCCGCGGTGTGCTCGGGGGCGACGAGCACGACGCAGTCGGCGAACTCCACGGCCGCACGCACCAGCCCCCACCCCGCGCCCGGCTCCGAGCCGCGCAGCGGCTCGCAGGCGTACGCGAACACCAGCACCCGCGGCCGCGCCGGCCGCTCGCCGGGGGCGACGGCCGTGCGCCGCGCGCCGAGCGCGGCCACGCCCCGCGCGGGCGCCCCGTCGCGCATCTGGCGCAGGGCGGCGAGGAGCGCCGCGTTCAGCCGGTCGTGCCGGGCGGTGTTCGGCGGCCGCCGTCCCACCCGCTCCTCCCAGAAGCGGATCGCCTCGCGCTGCTCGGAGCTCGCGGCGCGCCGCCCGTGCAGCGCCGCGTCGCTCGCCTCGTAGAGCACCGCGTCGGCGCCCGGCGGCGCCCACGCCGCGTCCTCCCAGTCCAGCAGGACGAGCCGCCCGTCCAGCTCCCGGAGATTCCACGGCGTGAAGTCCCCGTGCATCGGGCGCCAGTGCGCCGGCGTGCCCGCGGGGCGCGGCAGCCCGTGGAGCGCCGCCTCCACCTCGCCGAGCACCGCGTCGAGCGGGGGCGCCGCCGGCGGCCGGTGCAGCCGCGGCGGGAGCGCCGAGACGGCCAGGTAGCTCCACTCGCCGAGCGCGCCGGCGGCGAGCGGCGCCGGCACGTCGAACGAGCGCGGCCGGTAGTCCGAGACCGTCTGCACCGCCCGCCGCTCCGCGTCCAGCGCGGGCGCGCTCCCGCGGCGGAGCTTGAGGAAGGCAACCGGCGTCCCGCCGCGCAGGAGCAGCAGCGCCGCTCCGTCGCGGGCGCCGAGCCGCTGGTAGGCGGCCACGTCGTCGAACGCGCCGAGCTCGTGGCGCCAGCGCGCGGCGAGCGCCTCCCACACGTCGTCGGGGGCCGGCGGCGCCCAGGCGACCGCGGGGCCGGGGAGGCACCAGGGACCGAGCAGGCGGACGCCCGCCCACACCAGGCGCTGCGCCCACAGCGCCCGCGTCCGGCACGGGGCGTAGAGGGCCAGCCCGGCGAGGGCGGCGTGCCGCGACGAGACGGGCACCATGATGTGCCCCCATCCCGGCGGGAAGTCCTTGTACCGCTGGCTGAGGCTCACAATTCCTGTAGGATCCGCTGCGCGATCACTTCCGGCAGCGCGGCGGCGTCGAACGTCCGCAGGCGCGGCTCCGGCACGCTGGCCCACGCCGCCAACTCTGCCTCGATCTCCTCGACAGTCAACTCCTGCTTGCGCGCGCGGATGACGTCGGGCGGCGCGTGGAGGTTGGCGACCAGGTCGGGGCGCGGCAGGGCGCGGATGGCGAGCCGGGCGAGACCGCGCGGCCCGTGGAAGCGGAGCGCGCGCGGCTGCGCGACGTAGCCGTACGCCCACCGGTCGCCGACGACGAGGGCGCCGCGCCGCACCGCCGGCCGTACGCGCCGCAGGTAGCCGAGCCAGAAGCGCAGGAAGTTGCGCGTCAGCCGCACCCAGCCCACCACGCGGAACCCGTCCGCCGTCCCCTTGGACGGCGGCGGCGGCGAATGTTCCGGCGGCGCCGCCGCCAGCTCGCCGGTGGTCGGCGGCGTGAAGTGGAAGTAGGCGGTGGGCCCCGGAAAGCAGCGGAGGAGGGCGCGGGCGACCGCCGTCTTCCCCACCCCGTCGGGCCCAACCACGACGACGAACGCGCCCGACCGACGTGGCGGGGCGTCGGCGCCGGGGGGCGCGCTCACGCGGTGGCGACGGCGTTCACGCGGACGCGCGCGGGCTCGCGACGCCACCGCGCCGCCGCCGAGATGCACACGAGCACCATGGCCGCCTGGATGCTCGGCGGGCCGCTGAACGACGCCTCCGTCAGCGACAGGAGGATGAAGAAGACGAGCAGCCCCGCCGCGGCCGCGCGCGGGAAGCGCTCCGCCGCGCCGCCGCGCTCCCGCTGCCGGATCGCCGCGCGGAGCGCGCCGAGCAGCGCCCCCCAGAGCAGCAGGGTGCCGACCACCCCCGTGTCCAGGAGCGACTGCGCGACGGCGTTGTGCGCGTGCCCCGCCCACGGCGTCGACCGGATGAGGACCGCGCGCGCCGCCTGGTAGCCGTAGCCGGTGACTGGACGGCCGGCGACCATCGGGCCGATGTGCTCCCAGAGCCGGGTGCGCCCGCCGACGGCGGCGAGCTGCGCCTCTCCCTGGCCGCGGTAGACGTACTCGACAAGCGGGTTCTCGCTGTCCGCCCCTTCGCGGAGCAGCTGCCGGACGCTCTCCCCCGTGCTCAGAAAGGAGAGCACGAGCAGCACCGCCACGCTCGCGAGCCCCGGCAGCATCCACGCCTGCAGCCGCCGCTGCGCGACCAGCGCCCCCATGCCCAGCATGAACGCCACGATCGGCCCGCGCGACCGCGTCATGACCAGCACGCCGACGAGGAGGGCGAAGCAGAGCCAGAGCGGCACGCCGAGCTTGCGGCGCCGCCACGTCCCGTCGTACATCGCCTCGGCGGCGATGCTGAGCGCCGCCAGGGCCGTGAGGATGGCGCAGGCGATCGGGTGCATCTCGAACCAGCGGAAGCGCCCGATGCCGGCGGTCGAGAAGGTCTCCGTGTAGTTGGGGAGGGCCACCGCCGCCGCCGCGCAGACGAGCACGTAGACCATCAGCGCGCCGCCCACGGAGCGCAGCGTCCTCGCGGGGCCGAGGATGCGGATGGCGGTGCCGGCCAGCGCGGTCACGATGGCGAGCTGCACGGCCCGGGCGACCGAGAGCTGCGCGCTGCTCGACCAGGCGATCGACATGACCGCCCACAGCACGTAGCCGACGAGCAGCCACTCGAGCGAGACGGCCGGCGACATCAGGCGCCATCGGGCCAGCGCCGCCGCCGCGACGACCGCCCCCACGACGGCGTAGAGGGCGAGCTCGAACGCGACCTGGCTGTCGGCCTCGCCGGAGAGCGCCGCGTCGGCGCTCCGCTCGCGGAACTTCGTGCTCGCCACCAGGATCACGAGGAAGGTGCAGGCGAGCGCCTGCTCCGGCCACCGGTACGCGAGGAGGAGCAGCGCGACGCCGGACACGCCGCCCGCCAGCAGGAGGTAGATGCGCGCGTCGGCGGCGCCCTGCCAGCCGACGGCGGCCGCCGCCAGGAGCACCGCGCCGACGAGGAGCAGCCCGCCCGCCCGACCGTTCACCCCTGCGCTCACGTCACCTCGCGCTCCGCGGGCGCGCCAGCGCTCACAGCGCGACGCGCTGCGACCGCGAGGCGCCGGGGATCGCCGGAGCGGCGATCCCCGGCGCGCTCCCCACCGCGCCGAGGTAGAAGCTCATCGTCTCGCGCAGCGTCGTGCGCAGGTCGCGCGTCGGCGCCCAGCCGAGCGCCCGCATCTTGCCGACGTCGGGGGGCAGGCGGTCGCTGTCCTCGTACCCCTCGCCGTAGAACGCCGTGCCGCTGATCTCCACGATCTCCGACGCCGCGCGCTCGCCCATCAGCTCCTCGTACAGCTCCAGCATCGTCAGCGCGAGCTCGCGCACGGTGACGTTGTTGGCCGGGTTGCCGACGTTGTAGATCTGGTTGCGCGTCGCGTCGGGGTTGTCGAGCAGCGTCTGGAACGCGGCGTTGGCGTCCTCGATGTGCAGGAAGGCCCGGTGCACGTGCCCGCCGTCCACCAGCTGGATGGGCCCGCCGGTGAGCAGGGCGCTCATGAAGTGCGGGAAGACGCGCGGCCCGCCCACCGCGCCGGCCGGCACCAGGTAGTCGATGCGGCTGCCGATGAAGTTGAACGGGCGGATGATCGTGTACTCGATGTCGCCGGCGACGCCGTGCGCGAAGAGCACGCGCTCGAGCAGCGCCTTCGCCGACGCGTAGATCCAGCGCTGCTTCTGCACCGGGCCGAAGATGAAGTCGGTCTCGTCCTCGAAGTACGCGCCGCCCGTCTCGGTCTTCCCGTACACCTCGGCCGACGAGTACTGGATGAGTCGCTTGCCGTGCTTGATGCAGAGCTTCGCGATCTCGAGGTTCTGCAGGAAGTTCAGGTCGAACACCTCGAGCGGCGACGACACGTACATGCTCGGGTTCGCGTAGGCGATCAGGTCGACGACCAGGTCGCTCTCGCGGATGGTGCGCTCCACGAGCGCCGGCGACTGCCGGATGTCCGCCTCGTGGAAGGTGAAGGTCGACTCCGGAACGTCGACGAGCTTCTCGCGCGTGAGGTCGATGGCCACCACGTCGTGCTCGCCGCGCGCCACCAGGTGCTCGACCATGTGCGAGCCGATGAAGCCACCACCGCCAAGGATCGCGATCCTCATGACGTCCTCCCGAGAGACCGGCAGCGGCCGGCGCGAATGATCGTTCCCGTGCCCGGTGCCGCGTGCACCACGCACGCAGCCGCACCCACGAAGGTCCCGATGGCGAGGCCGGCGTCGTCGCGAGCGGCCGCCACCCGCAGCGGCGCCATCGTCACAGCGCGTGGCGGCGGATGCCCGCCGCCTGCAGGAGCACCTTCCCCACGAACAGCGGGTTGTTCACCAGATAGCGCGCCCCCAGGCGTCGCGGCTCCGAGGCGAGGCGGAAGATCCACTCCAGCCCGTTCCGCTGCATCCACCGCGGGGCCTGCCGCTTCAATCCCGCGTGAAAGTCGAACGCGGCCCCGACGCCGATCATTACCGGGGCGCGCAGCCGCCGGTGGTGCGCGTGCATCCACCGCTCCTGCTTCGGCGTGCTCAGCCCCACCCAGACGATGTCGGCGCGCGACCCGTCGATCCGGTGCACGATCTCGTCGTCCTCCGCGGCCGTCAGGGCGCGGAACGGGGGGGAGAACGTACCGGCCACGCGGAGCCCCGGGAACCGGCTCGCCAGCCGCTCCGCCAGGCGCTCGGGGACGCCGGGGCCGCCCCCATAAAAGAAGTGCCGGTAGCCCGCTGTCAAGAAACGCTCGCAGCAGGCGAGCATCAGGTCGGGCCCGTACACCCGCTCCACGTGCCGCTCCCCGCTCCACCGGCTTAGCCAGACGAGCGGCATGCCGTCGGGCGTCACCATGCCGGCGGCGTTGTGGACGTCCCGCAGGGCCGCGTCGCGCTGGCTCTCCATGACCCCGTGCACCCCGCTCACGCACACGTACTGCGGCTCGCCGCGCGACACCCAGCCGCCGATCGCCTCGAGCGCCTGCGCCATGTTGACGGCGCTCACCCCCACCCCGAGGACGTTCACCCTCGCGGCGGCGCCGCTCCTGCGCGCGGTCGCACCGTCGGCGTCGATCACCGAGCCCACCGCCACGGTCGTCATGCCACCGCCGTGCTCCGCAGCCCGCTCAGGCCGCGCACGCCGTCGACGGCGTGCCGCGCCCGCACCTGCTGCTCGACCCACTCGTAGGTGCGCGCCAGCCCGTCCTCGAGCGAGACCTCCGGCTCCCACCCCAGCACCTCGCGCAGCCGGGTGTTGTCGGAGTTGCGCCCCCGCACGCCCTGCGGCCCGGGCACGTGGCGCTTCGCGATGCGCACCCCGGCGACGGCCGCCACCATGTCCGCCAGCTGGTTGATGGTCACGAGCCGGTCCTGGCCGAGGTTGAGCGGCTCGGCGTGGTCCGACTGCATCAGCCGGTAGATGCCGGCGATGCAGTCGTCGATGTAGCAGAAGGAGCGCGTCTGCTCGCCGTCCCCCCAGATGTCGATGAGCGGGTCGCCGCTGAGCTTCGCCATCGCGACCTTGCGGCACATGGCGGCCGGCGCCTTCTCGCGCCCGCCGTCCCACGTCCCCAGCGGCCCGAAGATGTTGTGGAAGCGCACGATCCGCGTCTCGATGCCGTACTCCTCGCGGTAGTGCAGGCAGAGGCGCTCGGTGACCAGCTTCTCCCAGCCGTAGGCGTCCTGCGGCTGCGCGGGGTAGGCGTCCTCCTCCTTGAGCGGCGTCACGTTCGCGTCGGTCTGCTTGTACTCGGGGTAGATGCAGGCGGAGGACGTGTACAGGTAGCGCTTCACCCCGTTGCGGCGGGCCGCCTCGAGCGTGTGCGTGCTGATGAGGATGTTGTTGTGCAGGATCTCGGCGTGGTGCGCCGAGATGAAGCCCATCCCGCCCATGTCGGCGGCGAGCGCGTACACCTCGTCCACCCCGCGCGCGGCCTCCAGGCACTCGTTCGCCAGACGCAGGTCGGCGATCCGGAACTCGTCGGCGTCGGACGGCGCGTACTCCGGGTGCTTCAGGTCCACCCCGCGCACCCAGTAGCCCCGCCCCTTGAGAAAGGTGACGAGGTGGTGGCCGATGAACCCGCCGGCCCCCGTGACGAGCGCCCTCCGGCCCGACGTCGCTTCCATTGACATCTCAACTCCTCCCTGCGGACAAAGGTTCGAGCTCGTGCGGGACCGGTCAGCCGCCAAGGCCGACGCGTCCGAACGCGTGCGGCGCTGCACCCGATTCGGTAGTCGTGTCACTCGGCAGCGTCGCCCAGAGTGCGTCCAGGATCTCGTCGGCGTCGCGCGCGCCCGCCGTCCAGTGCGCCCGCCCCTCGCTGACGGTGATCACGCCGACGCCGAGCTCCTCCGCCGCGGCGAGCACGTGCGGCAGGTCCGTGATCACCAGCCGCGCGCCGGAGAGGAGGGAGCGCAGGCCGGCCCGCCCGGCGTACGAGACGTACTCCATCTGGTAGCGCTGCCGCTCCTGCCGGCGCGCCGGCTCGGCGAGCAGCTCGTCGAACGCGGCGATGTTGTCGCCGGCCACCAGCATCTTCACCGGCCACCGGTCGGCGAGCGCGTACGCCGCCGGCACGAACGTCTGCCAGCTCACCGGCGTCACCCCACTGCCCCGCTGGTCGAGCGCCACCAGCACGTAGCCCTGATCGCCGTCGCGCGCGTCCTGCGGCGGCAGCGCCGGCGTGCGGTCCTCCGCCGTGCGCCGGTGCAGCCCGCCGACGGCCACGCCGAGGGTGAAGAAGGCGGTCTCCAGCAGGATCACCAGGTCCATCACGAGCGACCGGTGGTGGATGTAGAAGAGGTCGTACTCGATGTTCTCGTGGATCTCGAGGTGCCGGTCGGCGCTGAGCTGCCAGAGCCCGGTGATGCCGGGCTTCACCTGCAGGCGCTGCCGCTCGAGCGGCGTGTAGCGCTCGACGATGAACGGCATCTCCGGGCGCGGGCCCACGAGGCTCATCTCGCCCCGCAGCACGTTGATGAGCTGCGGCAGCTCGTCCAGCCCGCCGACGCGCAGCAGCCGGCCGATGCGGGTGATGCGCGGGTCCACGTCCCCCTTGGGCGAGGGCGCGTAGGGGGAGGCGTTCGGCCACATCGTCCGGAACTTCAGCATGCGGAAGCGGCGCCCGCTCAGCCCCACCCGCTCCTGGACGAAGAGGAACGAGCTCCCCGTCTCGAGCCGCACCAGGAGGCCGGCGATCGCGAACAGCGGCGCCGTGACGACGAGCAGCACGCTCGCGCCGACGACGTCGATGAGCCGCTTGACGAGCGAGTAGAGGCGGCGCGGCGACGGCGAGTAGGGGCGCAGCACGGGGATCGCGCTCAGGTCCTCGACGTGCATCTGGTCCGCCCGCACGTCCTGGAGGTGCGGCACCACGCCCACCGCGAGCCCGCGCCGGCGCGCCACCCGCAGCAGCTCGCTCAGCTTGTCCGGGTCGAAGCCCGGCGCCGTCACGAGCAGCTCGTCCACCCCCTGCTCGTCCACCACGCGCTGCCAGTCCTTCCAGCGCCCGAACACGGGCGCCTGAAAGAGCAGCTGCCCCGTCTGCGCGACGCGGCAGGAGACGAGGCTGCCGATCGGCGCGGAGTCGTCGAGGAAGCCGACGACGCGGTACCGCATGCTCGGCGACTGGACGATCTTCTTCATCAGCAGCCGCCCCGTCACGCCGCAGCCGTGAATCATGATCCGGCGGCCGTGCTGGCCGCGGAGCTGCAGCCGCCCCGCCAGCGCCACGAGCAGGCGCCGCTCGAGGACGATCACGATCCCGCTCAACACGATCGCGCCGACGACGATGGGGCGGGAGAAGTCCTTCAGCTCGAGGAAGAAGAGCAGCGCGAAGAAGTACGCGGCCGCGCGCACCAGCCCCTTGATCGCGGTCTCCAGCTCCCAGAGGTTCAGCACGCTCACCCGCCGCCGGTACAGGCCGAGCTGCCAGAACATCAGCACGCACAGCGCGCTGAACACCGCGGCGATGGCGACGTAGCGCCCCGTCTGCGACTGCCCGCGGTAGAGCAGCTCGGTGTGGCGCACCCAGCGGTACAGGTGGTAGCTGACGGCGAAGCTGAAGAGCACGGCCAGCGCGTCGGCGAGCGCGCGCGCGACGCCGGCGACGGTCTCGCCCGACATCCCGGCCACCCCTCCCGACGCGTGGGTCTCGTGCTCGCGATCGACGCCCATGGGCCCGCCTTTCCCCGGCGCGGCACAGCGTGCCGCACCAAACGTTCGTGACTAAACGATAGACCGCTGCTCGCCCCCCGGTCCGACCCGGGAGGCGCCCACCGGCTTCGGCGGGGATGAGTGCTGCTGTGAACGGGGAGTCGGCGGGGAGTCGGCGGCGACTCGGCCGCGACCGGGCGATCGGCGCGCCGGCCGCGGGCCGCCCGGTTCAACCCGGTGACGCGGCGTACCGTGAGTTCTCGCGGCCGTAGTCGGCGTCGTATGCTCCGTAGTAACCCGCGTCGCGGTCGACGTCGACCGCGTTCAGCACGGCACCCAGCACCGGGGCGTGCACGCTCCGCAACTGCTCGATCGTGTACATCAGTGCCTTGTGCGCGGTGACGCCCGCGCGCGCCACCACGATCACGCCGTCGGCCCGCGCGCCGAGGACCGCCGCGTCGCTGACGACGTTGAGCGGGGGCGAGTCGATGATGATCGTGTCGTAGTGCAGCTGCATCTCGCCGAGCAGCGTCTGCATCTGCGGCGACGCCAGCAGGTGCGCGGGGTCCGCGGGGAAGGGCCCGCAGGTGAGGAAGTCCAGCCGCCCGCCCTCGCCGACCATGACGCCGCGCAGCGCCGCCTGCACGGTGCACGCGCCGGTCAGCACGGTGGAGAGCCCCGGCTCGCGCGGGGCCTTGAACAGCCGGTGGACGGCCCCGCGCCGCAGGTCGGCGTCCACCAGCAGCACCCGGTCGCCGCGGCGCGCCAGCGTCAGGGCGACGTTGGCCGCCGTCGTCGTCTTCCCCTCGCCGGGGAGCGGGCTGGTGAACACCACGGTCTTGAGCGGGCGGCCGGGGTGGGCGAAGGCGATGTTCGTGCGCAGCCGGATGTACGCCTCGACGAGCGACCGGTCGCTGTTGACCTCCACCACGTCCGTCCCCGCGGCCGCGCCCCCGGCGGGGAGCCCGCGGCCGCCGTTGCCGGCGGCGTGGGCGCCCCCGCGCCCGGGAAGCCACTTCGAGATCGGCGACCCGTTCCGCCCGTGGGCGAGCCCGCGGCGGCGGCTGCGCGGCACCATCCCCAGCACCGGGAGGCCGGCCACCAGCACGTCCTTGCGCGTGCGCACCGACGTGTCCATCGAGTCGCGGGCGAGCGACGCCGTGACACCGACGAGCAGGCCCGCGGCGATGGCGAAGATCATGTTCATCACCGGGTCCGGGCGCACCGGCACGCGCGGCAGCGTGGCGGCGTCGATGAGCCGGACGCTCGCGTCCTCGACGGCCTCGGAGATCTCCGCCTCCTTCAGGCGCGTCAGCAGGAGCGTGTGGATCTCCGCGAGCACCGTCGCCTGCCGCTTCAGCCGCGCGAACTCGATGTCGCGGGCCGGGAAGCGCTCGAGCTGCTGCTGCGACTGGGCGAGCGCCGCGTCCAGCGCGGACGTCTGGTTGGTGAGCCCCTTCAGGTACGTCTCGGCCACGGAGCGGAGCTGCAGCTCGAGCTGCGCCGAGCGCTCCGAGAGGCGCTGCACGTCGGGGTCGCGCTCGCTCCGGCGGTTCAGCAGCTCGGCGCGCCGCTCCTCGACGCTCGAGAGCGTGCTGAGGAGGTCCGACGCCGCCTGGCTGCGGAGGAGCGTGGGGAAGGCGAGCAGGTTGCGGTACGGGGACGGGTCGCCGGGCTGGCGGCGCGCGGCCTCGGTGCGCACCTCCTCCATGAGCTGCGCGAGCGCCTGCCGCTCGCTCTCGAGGTCGGTGCGCTGCGCCTGCAGCTGCGCCTCGCGCCCGACCCGCGCGCGGGCCTCCGCCTCGAGGTCCACGACCCGCTGCCCCTCGCGGAAGGTGCGCAGCGCGTTCTCCGCGGAGGCGAGCTGCGCGGACAGGTTCTCGATCTGGTCGCGCAGGAACGTGACCGTGCTGCGCGTCTCCGTCTGCTGCACCCGCTGGCGGCGGGCGAGGAAGCCCGTCGTCAGGGCGTTCACCACGTCCCGGGCGAGCGCCGGGTCGGTGTGCTCGTAGTGCACGACGACGATGGCGGCACTCCGGTTCGGGCGTTCGACGGTCACCGTGCGGTGGACGGCGTTCACGGCGTCGTCGCGGAGCCGGACGTCGATGTCGATCTCCGGCTGCTCCGCCGCCAGCGGGGTGAGCACGATCGTCGCGCCGGGGAGCTCCACCGGCTGCCCGACGACGGCCTCGCCCAGCGGCGCGCCACCGTCGCGGGGCATGATCGTGAAGCGCCCGTCCGGCCGGCGCCGCAGCGTGTAGCTGGCCGCCGCCGCCGCGGTGTCCACGCGGACGGCCGAGAGGAGCGCCCGCTGCGAGGGCTGCGCCGGCTTCACCACCCGGAGCTGCAGCCCCAGCGAATCGACCACCTGCGCGGCGAGCGAGCGGCTGCTCAGCACCTCCATCTCGGTGTTGATGTCGTTCTCCGCGGCCAGGCTCTGCAGGTTGTCCAGCCCCACGCGCCCCGGCTGCGTGCGGTTCACCTGGATGGACGCCGACGCCTGGTAGACGCGCGGCAGGCGGGAGGTGACCCAGCTGGAGGCGCCGACGGCGAGCGCGACGCAGCCCACGATCAGCCACACGTTGCGGCGGAGCGTGCCCAGGAGCTGGTGCAGCTTGGGGTCTTCGTGGCTCTCCGGCGCCGGCTCCCATTGCGTCTCGGGAGTCAGCGGCGTGAGCTGGTCACGGTGGCGGCGGGCCACGACGTCGGTCATGGCGTCCTCAGTTGGTCCAGAGCCGCACGGCCAGGCTCAGCATCGTCGTCACGACCCCGGCGACGAAGTAGGGGTTGCGGCTGATCCAGCTGCGCTCGGGAACGTAGAGCTGGTCCCCGGAGCGGATGGGCGTGTCCGACACCCGCGCCTGCCGGGAGAGCGTGCGCACCACGCGCTCGCCGCGGCGGATCAGCTCCAGCTTCTTGGTGTTCCCCTGCGGGGTGGTGCCGCCCGCCAGGGCGAGCGCGTCGTCGATCGTCATCGTCGCGTCGAGCGGGTAGAGGCCCGGGTTCCGAACCGCACCGAGCACCTGCACCCGCCGCAGGAAGGTGACGTCGATCGACGAGTGGCTCAGATAGCTCTGGTAGGTGGAGACGAGCCGCGCCTTGAGCGACGCCGGCGACTCCTCGTTGACGCGCATCGCGCCGATCATGGGAAACACGACCGTCCCGGTCTCGTCGACGGGGAAGTCGCCCGACAGGTCGGGCTCGCGCCAGATGCGCAGCCGCACCGCGTCCCCGGCACGCAGCACGTCGGCAGTGTCGAGCACGCTCTGCGGCCTCGCGTCCGCGGCGCGCAGGCCGGAGTCGACCGACGCCCGCTGGGCCGTGGCCGACGCCGCGACCAGGCAGAGCGCGCTCAGAATACCGATGGGGCGGAGCATAGGTGAATATCCCGCAGCTACCGTGTAACCACATCAGCCCCGCGTCGGGCAGCTCTTCCTTGCCGATCCGTCAGCCCGCTGGCGGCGGAGCCGCGCCGCGACTCCCAAGGCGAGCCAGCGCGCCGTCGCGCCCGCCCGCCGTCGGGGTCACCGGGCGGTGGTGGCCACGCCGCGGCGGCGACTCCCGATGCCTCACGCTCCGCCGTCCGTCACCCCGAATCGACGTGGTGGCCGGACCGATACGCGACCGTGATCGTTATGTGAATTGCCGCGCCCATAGTAGCACGCGGCGGCTCGTCTGTCGAGATGAGCTCGTTCTAACGTGTACGCATGCGTTTCCATGCAACAGTTGCTGCAACCACGAGCAACAGTGCCTCGACTCGCGGCGCGCTTGAGGGCCTCGACGCCCCCGGAACGTCGCAGAACGACACACAGGAGCGATTTATATCAATGATCGCGCCGGCGAGCGATGCTGCGCGTCCCGCGCGCGAACGGCTCGCCGTGGCGGGCCCCGCGGCGGGCCCCTCTGGCTCTCGCGGCCGCCGGTCACCAGCGCGCGCGGGCGGACGTCGGCTACTCTAGCCGACGCCTGAGCCGTAAGATGTAAGGGGATCGGGGACCGCTCTTGTTCCGCGCGGCCCGCGTCGCACCCCGCGCGCCGGCACCGGCGCCGCTCCAGCCGTCAGGCACTCGTGACCCTCTCGCGCCCCCTCCCTCGCCCGGGCCCCCGCCGGCGCTACCCCGGCGAGTTCACCGTCGCCCTGGCGCGCGACCCGATCGGCTTCCTGACGCGGCTCGCCCGCGAGCACGGCGACGTGGCGCACTTCAGCCTCGGGTCGCAGCCGATGCTGTTCGTCACGGCGCCCGACCTGATCCGCGAGGTGCTCGTCACGCGGCAGCGCAGCTTTCACAAGGGGCGCGGCCTCGAGCGCGCCAAGCGGCTGCTCGGCGAGGGGCTGCTGACGAGCGAGGGGGAGTTCCACCTGCGGCAGCGGCGGCTCGTCCAGCCGGCGTTCCACCGCGAGCGCGTCGCCGGCTACGCGGGGGTGATGGCCGACCACGCCGCGCGCACGGGCGAGCGGTGGCGCGACGGCGAGACGCTGGACGTCGCCGAGGAGATGACGCGGCTCACGCTCGCCATCGTCGGCAAGACGCTCTTCGACGCCGACGTCGAGGGGGAGGCGCGGGAGATCGGCGACGCGCTGACGCAGAGCTTCCGCTCGTTCACCTACGCCGTGCTCCCCTTCGGCGAGCTGCTCGACCGGCTCCCGATCCCGCCGACGCTGCGCTTCCGCCGCGCCCGCGCCCGGCTGGACGCGACGATCTACCGGATGATCGAGGAGCGGCGGCGGAGCCCCACCGACCGCGGCGACCTGCTCTCGATGCTGCTCCTCGCGCAGGACCCGGAGGGGGCGGGGGGCGCGGCGGACCGGATGAGCGACGAGCAGGTGCGCGACGAGGCGATGACGCTCTTCCTCGCCGGCCACGAGACGACGGCGAACCTGCTCGCCTGGAGCTGGTACCTCCTGTCGCAGCACCCGGCCGCGGAGGCGCGGCTGCACGCGGAGGTGGACGCGGCGCTCGGCGGGCGGCTGCCCACGGCCGGCGACCTGGCGCGCCTGCCGTACACGCGGATGGTGCTCGCCGAGTCGATGCGCCTCTTCCCGCCCGCCTGGATCCTCGGGCGGCGGGCGGTGGAACCGGTCGAGATCGGGGGCTACGCGGTGGCGCCGCGGACGATCGTGCTCATGAGCCAGTACGTGACGCACCGCGACGCGCGGTGGTTCGAGGCCCCGGAGCGCTTCGACCCGGAGCGCTGGCTGCCGGAGCGAGTGGCCGAGCGCCCCAGGTTCAGCTACTTCCCGTTCGGGGCGGGGACGCGCGTCTGCATCGGCGAGCAGTTCGCGTGGATGGAGGGGACGCTCGTGCTGGCGACGCTCGCCCGGC
>Ga0307413_10000196_pt1 | contig 17546 bp, 9 predicted proteins | sample DK1Ometagenome_3_FD_203714 | JGI IMG/M metagenome (GOLD analysis project Ga0307413, IMG submission 203714) | Maize rhizosphere microbial communities from greenhouse at UC Davis, California, United States - DK15-O-2 | ecosystem: Host-associated > Plants > Roots > Rhizosphere > Soil | place: USA... | reverse complement strand
TCTGGGCGGCGGTGCCGTTGCAGGTCCAGAGTTGGACCCGGGTGCCGTTGGCGGTGCCGGCGCCGGAGACGTCGAGGCACTTGCCCAGCGCGCGCCAGGTCTGACCGGACGCGGACCACGTCTGGGCCGCGGTGCCGTTGCACGTCCACAGCTGGACCTTGGTGCCGTCGGCGGTGGCCGCGCCCGCGACGTCGACGCACTTGCCGCCGATCCCCACGATCGGGCCGACCCCGGGCGAGGCGGCGGCGAACGTGAAGTCGTCCACATCGAACAGTCCGGTACCGGAGCCGGTGAACGTCAGGTACACCGTCCGCACCCCGCTCGGCACGCCGGTGAGGTTCGTCCGCACGTCGGCGAACGTCTCCCAGCCGCCGGTGTTGGGCACGGCCACCGAGCCGAGCACCGTTCCGGTCGGTGAGTCCGTGCGGACCTGGATGGTTCCGCCCGCACCGCCGGAGACCACTCTGGCGGTGAAGGTGCCCGCACCGGTCAGGTTCACGTTGGCGTACGCCGCCCAGTCGCCCGGATCGATGTAACCCAGGGTCTGGCCGTTGTGCGCACCCGGCTTGCTGAACGGCTGTACCCCGCTCGCCGAGCTGAACTGCTCGGCCTGCACGGTGGCGCCCACACCGCCGAGCTCCTTGATCCGCACGTTGCGGAACGACACGTCGTCGCCGGTGCCGTGGTTCTGCAACCCGATGTGCCCGGCGAGGGACCGGGCCGGGATCGTGTTGGTGTAGTCGTTGATCAGCGTGCCGTTGAGGTACACCCGGACCCGCTCGCCCTCGACCAGCAGCTCGTAGCCGTTCCACTCGCCGGGTGGGTTGAGAGCGGCGTCGCGGGCGGCGAGATCGGCGGCCTTGAAGCCGTAGACCGAACCGGTGGTGCGGTCCGCTGCGTCGGTGGCGTCGATCTGGATCTCGTAGCCGTTGTCCACAGCGGACTGCGGATCGGTGGACGGCGGGAACCCGATGAACACCCCGGAGTTGTCGTCGCCGGGCATCCGCCAGTCCAGCTTCAGCGAGTACGAGCCGTACTGCCTGGCGCTGTACCAGAACAACCCCATCCCGCCGGTACTGGTCAACGTCGCGTCGCTGTTGGTGAAGCCGCCGGGACCGGCCTGCGACCAGCCGGTGGTCGCACCGTTGTACAGCGAGGTGTACCCGGTCTCCGGCCGACAGTCGATCTTGGTCCGGCGGCTCGCGTAGCGCAGGCCGCCCAGCAGCAGGCCGGTGAACGCCGGTTCGCTGTAGGAGGCCTGGGTGTGACCGCCGCCGACGTAGAACGACCGGCCGCCCTGGTAGGTCCTGCACCAGGCGTGCGGGTGGTCGGCGCCCATCGACCCGCCGGAGTAGGTGGACTCGTCGAGGCTGGCCAGCACCCGCGCGGAGGAGCGGGGGTTGGTGCGGTAGTTGTACCACTCGTCGGACCGCGACCAGACCTGTGGAAGGTGCCCGGTGGCGGAGGTGCCCCGGGTGTCCGGTCGTACCGTCGCCGTCTGGATCGCCGGATGCGACGCGAAGTACGCGCCGACCAGCTCGCCGTAGAACGGCCAGTCGTACTCGGTGTCCGCCGCTGCGTGCACGCCGACGAACCCGCCGCCCGCCCTGATGTAGCCCTCGAACGCGGTCTGCTGGGTGGCGTTCAGCACGTCACCGGTGGTGTTGAGGAACACCACAGCCTCGTACTGGGCGAGATTGCCGCCGCTGAACGCCGCCGCGTCCTCGGTCGCGGTCACGGTGAAGTTGTTCGCCGCGCCGAGGGTGCGGATCGCCTGGATGCCGGTCGCGATCGAGTCGTGCCGGAACCCCGCCGTCCTGCTGAACACCAGCACGTCGTAGGCGGCGTCGGCGGCCGATGCTGTCGGCGTGACGAGCGCGGCGGCCGCGACGACCGACCCGATCAGTACACTGTGGACTGTTCTCATGGCGTGGTCCACCTCTGGTTGGTGCCGCCGTTGCAGGTGTTGATGATGAGTTGGGTGCCGTCGGCGGTGTTGCCGCCGGTGGCGTCGAGGCATTTGCCGGAGTTGGGGTTGATGAGGGAGTTGTTGGTGCCGGCTGTCCAGTTCTGGGCGGCGGTGCCGTTGCAGGTCCAGAGCTGCACGCGGGTGCCGTTGGCGGTGCCGGCGCCGGAGACGTCGAGACATTTGCCCAGCGCCCGCCAGGTCTGCCCGGACGCGGACCACGTCTGGGCCGCGGTGCCGTTGCACGTCCACAGCTGGACCTTGGTGCCGTCGGCGGTGGCCGCGCCCGCGACGTCGACGCACTTGCCGCCGATCCCCGTGATCGGGCCTGTCCGCGTACCCGGCGCGGCCAGCGTGAACGAGTCCACGTCGAACAGAGCGCCCGCCCCGCCGGCGAAGGTCAGGAACAGCGTGGTCGTCCCGGCCGGCGCGCCGGACAGCGTGCCGTTCACCGTGGTGAACGTCTCCCAGCCGCCGGTGACCGGCACCGCCGCCGAGCCGAGCACCGCGCCGGTGGGTGAGCCGGCCCGCACCTGCAGGGTGCCGCCGACGCCGCCGGAGGACACCCGGGCGGAGAAGCCGGGCACCCCGGCGATCGCGTACGGGGTGAAGGAGATCCAGTCGCCGTTGTGGATGTCGCCGACGGTGAACCCACCCTCGGCGGGGGCCTTGGCGAACCTGTTCACCCCGAAGGACGCGCCGTGGTGCTCGGCCTGCCGGTGGCGGGGCTGGGTGACGGCCTTGGCGTGCGTGGTCAGCGCGGGCTGGCCGTTGGCGCCGTTGTCGGTGTACTCCGCGTCCCACACGCCGTACACGTTGGCCGCGTCGTCGTGCTCACCGTCCACCGGGATGGTGATCGAGCCCGAGCAGCCGAACCGGGTGGTGATCACGTGGCCGTGGCTGTCGTGACCGATGCCGTAGGTCATCTTGACCCTCGCGCAGTCGATGGTGCCGTCCTGCGGGTCGGTGACCGTGATCCGGTACGGGATCGTGTCGCCGTAGGCGAACGGCGTGCCGTCCACCGGCAGGTCGATCCGCACCGACGGCGCGGTGTTGCCCACGGTGATCCGCACGTTCGCCGACCCGGTCGCGCCGCCGGGGTCGGTGACGGTGAGCGTGACCGTGCGGACCCCGTTGGTGGTGTAGACGTGCGACGGGTTGGCCGCCGTGCTGCTCGTGCCGTCCCCGAAGTCCCAGCGGTGGGTCAGCGCGCCGCCGTCCGGGTCGTTGGAGCCGGCAGAGGAGAACGTGACGGTCAGCGGTGACAGGCCGGAGGTCGGGTTCGCCGCGGCCACCGCGACCGGGGCTCGGTTGCGGCCCTTGGTGTAGTCGATGCGGTACACCGCCGAGTTCTGGTCGCCGTTGAACGACCCGGTGCCGTAGTCGAGCACGTAGAGCGAGCCGTTGCGGCCGAACGCGGTGTCGATGATCTGCGTGCCGGACCAGGGGAACGCCTGGATCGTGCCGGGCGAGCCGTCCGCGTTGACGGCGATGTCCTTGATCCACCGGCGGCCGAACTCGGCGGCCAGGAAGTGCCCGTCGTAGGTCTGCGGGAACTTGGTCACCGAGGTCGACGCCGCGTCGTAGCGGTACACGGCGCCACCCATCGGCGACTCCGAGCCGCCGCCGAACTCCGGCGGGGAGCCCGCGTCGCCGCCGTAGCGGATCCAGCTGGGCCTCGCCGGCGGCAGCGTCGATCGCCCGGTGTTGCGGAACGAGTTGTTCGTCGCGCCGCCCGCGCAGTTGAACTTCGGCCCGGTGGTGTTGGTGGCGAAGTTCCACTCGTTGTAGGTCTCGGCGGTGGTGTTGGTGCCGGTGCAGTACGGCCAGCCGTAGTTGCCAGGGCCGGTGATCCGGGTGAACTCGACCTGGCCCGCGGGGCCACGGTCGGCCTGCGACGAGCCGGCGTCCGGACCGTAGTCACCGAGGTAGACGACGCCGGTCGGCTTGTCGACGGTCATCCGGTACGGGTTGCGGAAGCCCATCGCGTAGATCTCCGGCCGGGTGCCGGCCGTGCCCGGGGCGAACAGGTTGCCCGCCGGGACGGTGTACGTGCCGTCGGCGGCGACCCTGATCCGCAGCACCTTGCCGCGCAGGTCGTTGGTGTTCGCCGAGGACCGCTGCGCGTCGAAGGCGGGGTTGCGCTCGGTGCGTTCGTCGATCGGGCTGTACCCGGCCGACTGGAACGGGTTGGAGTCGTCGCCGGTGCTCAGGTACAGGTTGCCGGCGGCGTCGAAGTCGATGTCGCCGCCGACGTGGCAGCACATGCCGCGGTTGGCCGGCACGTCGAGGACGGCCCGCTCGCTGGCGGTGTTCAGCGTCCAGTCCGCGTTCAGGGTGAAGCGGGACAACCGGTTGACGCCCTGCCAGGTGGCCCAGGTGGCCGCCGTGCCGGTGTCCGGCGCGTCACCGGTCGGGGTGGCCAGCCGGGGCGCGTAGAACAGGTAGATCGCGCGGTTGGTGGCGAAGCCGGGATCGACGCCCACGCCCTGCAGCCCCTCCTCGTCGTGGCTGTAGACCGGCAGCGTGCCGATGAGGGTCGTGGTTCCGGCGTTGTCGGTGCGGCGCAGTTTGCCGTCGCGCGCGGTGTGCAGCACCGAGTCGTCCGGCAGCAGGGCCATCGAGATGGGCTCGCCCATGTCCGTCAGGCCGCGGGCCAGCTCCACCTGGTCGAAGTCGGCCGGGTCGATCACCGCGCTCGCGCTCGGTGCCGCCGCGACCGTGACCGACGCGGCGGCGATCAGAAAGATCGTTGCCAGGGAACGTTTTCGAGCACGCAAGGGACTGCCTTTCTCTGCAGGGGTGAGAAGGACACCACGAACCGCCACGGCGGAACGGCGGGTGCGGACCGAGCCGCCGTGCTGCCCTCGGCACGGCGGAGGTCCGGCTGCCCGGCGGCCGGTTCGGTCCTGTGTTCGGTCCTGGGTGCGGTGCTGTGTTCGGTGGGACGGGCTGTGCCCCCGCGTATCGGCGGTGTTACCTGGATCACAGCCATATGTGAACGGTAGGACTGACTATTGGCGAGTGTCAATCAAAAGTTCACGTAGTTCGATCCGGCACGTACCATAAGTGTGGTGCGTGGCAGACACTCCTCGTCAGGCCGTGATTCAATCCCCGGCATGGAGGACGGCCCGCCCACCGCCGACGCCGGCACCCCGGGCGAACTGCTGCGACTGCTGCGCGACGGCAGGCCGCGGACCCGGGCGGAGCTCGCGCACGAGACCGGGCTGGCCCGGTCGACCGTGCGCGCCCGCCTGGACTCGCTGCTCGACGCCGGGCTGGTCAGCGACGCCGGTCAGGGCGCGTCGACCGGCGGCCGTCCGGCCAGCCGGTTCGTGTTCAACGCGATGGCCAGGGTCGCCCTCGCGGCCGACGTCGGCGCGACCCACGCCACGGTCGCCGTCGCGGACCTCACCGGGGTTCCACTGGCCAGCGAGACGATCGACATCGACATCGCCGACGGTCCGGCCGTGGTCCTGCCGAGACTGGTCGACGGCTGGCGCGGGCTGCTGTACGACGGCGGCCTCGACCATGCCGGCCTCGCGGGCGCCGGCATCGGCCTGCCCGGCCCGGTCGAGCACTCCACCGGGCGGCCCAACAACCCGCCGATCATGCCGGGCTGGGACGGCTACGACGTCCCAGGACAGGTCAGCGCACTGCTGGACGTCCCGGTACTCGTCGACAACGAGGTCAACCTGATGGCGCTCGGCGAGCACACCAGGTGCTTCCCGGACGCCGACCACATGATCGTGGTGAAGGTGGCCACCGGCATCGGGTCCGGCTTCATCAGCAACGGCCGGCTGCACCGCGGCGCGGTCGGGGCGGCCGGCGACCTCGGTCACATCCTCGCGCCCCGCGGCGGCGACCAGCCCTGCCGGTGCGGCAACACCGGCTGCCTCGAGGCGGTGGCCAGCGGCCCGGCGATCGCGGCGACCCTGCGCACCCACGGACTCGACGCGGTGACCAGTGCCGACGTGGTCGGCCTCGTCCGCGCGGGCAATCTCGAGGCCGGCCGCGCGGTTCGCCAGGCCGGCCGCGACATCGGCGACGTCCTCGCCGCGTGCATCAGCATGTTCAACCCCACCCTCATCGTGGTGGGCGGCTCGATCGCGATGGCCGGCGAGATGCTCCTCGCCGGCGTGCGCGAGTCGATCTACCGCCGGTCGCTGCCGTTGGCCACGGAGAACCTGCGCATCGTGCAGTCCAGGGCGGGCAGCGAGGCGGGCGTGCTCGGCGCCGCCGCGATGGTGGTCCAGCACGCCCTCTCCCCGGCCGTCCTCGACAACCAGCTGATCGGCTGAGATCTGATGTTTGAGGCCGCCTGAATCGTGGTACTCCACAGTCAGCGCCGCCGGATGTGAGCAGGGCACATCCGGCGGCCTACCACTTTCACGGCTCCGCCGACGCCCGGTGGACGGATCAGTCCGCGGTCACCGAGCCAGGCGGCTGGGTGACACGGCGTTCGGAGCCCGCAGGCCGGCTCGGATCCTCGACGCCGGCCGGCACGGTGGGGCCGAGCAGGTCGCCGGAGAACCGGGCCGCAGCCGCGGGGGCGGGTCCGTCCTGTGAGGAATAGTCGGTGGAGACCAGGGCCGGTCGGACCGCGTCGTCGATCTCCGGCGGTTCCAGCTCCGCCGGCCGCAGTTTCGGTGGCGCGGCCGACCAGGCGCGCACGGTGCCGAGGACGTCGCCGTAGAAGCCGTCGATGCCGGCGAGCACGGAGTCGATGAACGATCCTCGACCGCGCCCACGTTTGGTGCCGAGCGAACTGGACATCGCGACCCGGAAGCTGCGCAGTTCCCTGGTCGGGTCCATCACGAGGCTCGTCGGGTTCTCGCGCACCGTGGACAGCAGCTCGGCCGCCGACGATCCGCGGCCGTGTGCCACGAATGCCTCGAGCCGAGTCGACTCCGCCGCGTTCTTCAATTGTCGGACCAGCCAGTTGACTCTCGTGGTCGGCCGGCCCTCCTTGGGTGCGTCGACATCGGTGTGGCAGGTGACGCGGCCGGCCCGGAGATCGGCCGTCACCACCAGATGGCCGACGGTGTCGGGAATGCGGATCGCGCCGCTGAGGGTGCCGGTCTGACACAGCGAGGCCGTCAGCGTGCTGGTCCGCGAGTCCGGCTCGGCGATCTCCCTGCGGGTGAGTACCGGAACGACCTCGGTGCCGAGCTTGCGGCCCAGTTGGAGGCTCGCGAACCGCAGCAGCGCGTCGAACCTGGCGACGACTTCGGTGACGCCGCGGTCGGCGGCCCGCAGCGTTCCCGCGGCCACCGCGTCGCGAACCGCGACCCAGGACTCGCCCATGTCATCGAACTCGAGCGCGCCGGACTTGCGGTGCTCGAGATAGCGGATGAGTTCGCCGAGTATCCATGCCTGGTCCGGATCGGAGACCCCGCGGAACTCCTTCTGCATGACGGCGTCGGTCAACACCTGTGACCACGAGACGTGGTGCAGTGAAACCTTGCGCAGCCGGCGCCGGTCGATCGGTGTGGGATGCACCCCGGCTACCGCCGGGATCTCGTTGGAGATCGTGATCACCGCGTCGAAATCGTGCTCGCGCGCGATCTCGAGATAGTTCTCCAGCTGTTCGGCCTGCAATTCGTTCTGGCCGGTCTTGACTTCGACCAAGGCGGTCCAGGTCGTCGAGCCACGGCTCACCCGGATGAGGCCGTCGGGGTAGAGGCGCTTGTCTCCGAGTACGAACGGCACCTCGATGTAGCAGGTCAGCGTGCCGGCGGGAGCGCCGAACCGTTTGACGAAACCGCGCCCGAACTCCTTCACCGCGGCGAGGACGGCCAGCAGGGCCGAGGTCGCGCGCCGTTCCTGTTCGTCGGCACCGTTGATGCCCGAGGTGGGAATCAGTCGGGCCTCGTGCCACGACTCCTCTGCCATTCGCATGCTCCAGGAACCGTCGTCCGGTTGGCTGTCCGCTGGCCTGTCGACCACGGTCGACCATTACTCGTTCTACACCGATCGGTCGTTACCGGCGACACGAGCGCGATCACGGCCGCGAACGGGGCAGGCATCGGCGACGGCCGAATGTTGTTGTGCGAATCGTGGGTGCGGTCCGGGTTGTCCCGGTGACGTCCAGAAAGTCGACATGTGTCCTAAGTGGATGATGGTGGCGCCCGTCCGGTTCATCGGGGACGGAACGGAGTGAACACGGTCGAGGGGGCAGGTGAACCGGGAACCGGGTTGCCCCGACGAGGCGGTTGGGCGAGCATCGGTGGGTGCGCTACTCGATCAACATCCCGAACTTCGGCGACTTCGCCGACCCGCGGATCGTCGCCGAACTCGCGGTGGCGGCCGAACAGGCCGGTTGGGACGGCCTGTTCGTCTGGGACCACGTGGTGCACGACAAGGAACGCAGACGCGGCCAGCCGTTCGGCGACCCGTGGATGCTGCTGACCGCCGCGGCGCTGGCGACCACCCGGATCCGGCTGGGTCCGCTGGTCACGCCGCCCGCCCGCCGCCGGCCCGAGCAGCTGGCCAGGCAGGTCGCCACCCTGGACGCGCTCACCGGCGGGCGGGTGGTGTTCGGCGCCGGCCTGGGCGGGCCGATCGAGGACGAGTTCGCCACCTTCGGCGAGCCGACCGACCCGGTGGTGCTGGCCGAGCGGCTGGACGAGTCGCTGGAGCTGATGGCCCGCTACTGGTCCGGCGAGCGGGTGGACCACGACGGTCGGCACTACACGGTGCGGGACGCGGAGCTGCTGCCGGCGACCACGCAGCGGCCGCGGCCGCCGGTGTGGATCGCCGGCATCTGGCCGACGCGCAGGCCGATGCGCCGCGCGGCCCGATGGGACGGTGCGGTGCCGATGTTCGCCGAGGCCAGACACGGTGTGGTGCCGCCGGTCGAGCGGGTACGCGAGGTGTCCGCCTTCCTCGCCGAACACCGTGGCGACGGGCACCGCGACCCCGCCCGGCCGTTCGACCTCGTGCTCGGTGGTCGCACGCCGGCTGACCCGGCCGCGGCGGCCGAGGTGGTCGCGCCGCTCGCCGAGGCCGGCGCGACCTGGTGGGACGAGCGGCAGCTGCGGGACAGCGCCGAGGTGCACAGCATGCGGGTGGTGTCGGCCAGGGTCGAGCACGGACCCCCGGCGGTCCCATGACGGCTGTGCGCCGACGACATCCGCAGGCAGTCGGACATGGTGGCCCGCACCATTGACGGCCTGCCCGTCGCGGGTCAAGGTTGGCCGTCGGTCCGCACCGCCGCGGTCCGCGCTGTCTGGGAGGCACCACATGCGCCTGGCCACCGTCGTCGCCGCCACCGCGCTCGCCACCGCGACCCTGCTCGCCGTGCCCACCAGTGCCGGCGCCGACCCGGCGTACCTGGTCAACGAGGCGACCTACACCTCGCCGGCCAACGGCTGGGCCAAGGTGGACCGCTACCGCGACACCACCGTCGGGTTCGTCAACGAGCAGTACCCGCCGGACGGCCGGGGCAACCAGGACGGCCAGCGCAGGACGTTCTTCGGCAACGTCGCCCAGCCGTCGTCGTCACGGTTCCTGCTGTACTCCGCGCCCGGCTGGAACACCGGTGTCAAGACCACCCCGGTGCTGCTGGTGCACGGCGCCAACGACAACCCGGACCGGGCCTGGGCGAACCCGAACGAGTCCGGCGGCTTCGGCTGCGGCTCGATGAGCTGCCCGTCCAGCGGGCTCATGCAGACCCTGGTCGCAAACGGCCACCGGGTGTTCGCCATCGGCTTCGCCCACAAGCAGGGCGACAACTACATGCAGGCGCAGCAGGTCGGCGACGCGATCGCGGTCATCAGGTCGCGGCTGGGCGTCAGCAAGGTCGACGTCGTCGGCTGGAGCAAGGGCATGATGTCCGCGCGCATGTACGTCGCGTCGGTGAAGCCGGCCTGGGGTCGCGCGTACGCCGGGGACGTGCGCAGGCTCGTGCTGCTCGGTGGCCCCAACGGCGGCTACGACTACCCGTTCGCGCACGGTTGGGCTCACGACTTCTCGATCTGGTCGGAGTGCGGCGGCACGGTCAACGCGCCGAGCCCGCACAGCCGGATGACCTGCTACGGCACCTACACCTACCATCCGGAGCACGCCATCACGCCGACCGGCGGCTACGACGCCTTTCCCGGCCAGCGGCAGATGCTCGCCCGGTGGGACGGCGTCTACGGCGTGAACACCTCCACCCAGGACTGGTACACCACCTACTACGGCGGCCAGGGCTTCTACACCAACGGCACCGGTATCCAGGCCGCGATCAACGCGGGCTCGCTGATCTCCACCATCCAGGGCGCGCCGACCCCGGCCGCGGTGCCGGTGTACCTGTTGGCCGGCGGTTCGCCGTCGATCGTGGGCATCTGGAACGAGTCCCGCGGGCCGAGCGATGGCGTGGTATTCGTCAGCAGCGCCCTGAGCACGACCGGCGTCACCACCGTGGGCGCCACCACCCTGGTCGCCTCGGCGAACCACCTGCAACTCGGCTGGACCGGCGCGGTCACCTCGACCGTGACCGGCTGGCTCGCCTGAAAGGGACCGGCATGACTCAGCTCCGCGACGGCATCTCCGCCCGCACGGTGTCCACCGAGCGCCTCCGCATGCACGTCACGGAGGTGGACGGCCGCGACGGCGCGCCGGTGGTCTTCGTGCACGGCAACGTGTCCAGCAGCCTGTTCTGGCAGGACACCATGCTGCGGGTGCCCGCGCCGTACCGGCCGCTCGCGATCGACCTGCGCGGCTTCGGCGGTACCGACCCCGAGCCGATCGACGCCTCCCGCGGGGTGCGTGACCACGTCGACGACCTGGTCGCGGCGTTCGCCGCGATGGGGCTGGACAAGGTGCACCTGGTCGGCTGGAGCATGGGCGGCGGCGTGGTGCTGCAACTGCTGCGCGACCACCCGGAGCTGGTGCGCACCGCGACGCTGGTCAATCCGGTGTCGCCGTACGGGTTCGGCGGCACCCGCGGGCTGGACGGTGAGCTGATCGACGCGAGCGGGGCGGGGTCGGGCGCTGGGGGAGCGAACCCGGACTTCGTGCGGCTGCTCGGCGAGGGTGACCGCGGCGCGGACTCGCCGCTGTCCCCGCGGTCGGTGATGCTCGCCTTCTACTACAAGCCGCCGTTCGAGCCGGCCGACGCGGACCTGTTCGTCGAGTCGATGCTCTCCACCCGGCTCGGCGACGACCACTACCCGGGCGACGCGACCACCTCCGATGTGTGGCCCGGGCTCGCGCCGGGCACCCGCGGGGTGCTGAACTCCATCGCGCCCAACCACTTCCGGGTGGACGACCTGCACACGATCGAGGTCAAGCCGCCGATCCGCTGGATCAGGGGCAGCGACGACCAGATCGTGTCCGACACGTCCATGTTCGACCTGGCCTACCTCGGTCAGCTCGGTGCCGTCCCCGGCTGGCCGGGCGAGGAGACTCATCCGCCGCAGCCGATGGTCGGCCAGACCAGGGCGGTGCTGGACCGCTACGCGGCGGCCGGTGGCACCTACGACGAGGTGGTCATCGCCGACACCGGCCACAGTCCGCACATCGAGAAGCCGGCGGAGTTCGCGGCGGCGCTGGTGGACATCCTCGGCAAGGGCTGAGGCGGGCGAAGGACCGCGGAGCGGGGCCGTCGGTAGTCCTGGTTACCGACAGCCCCTTCCCGGCAGCGCGACTACCGGTAGCTCCGCGAGCCCGCGAGGGGTCCGATGTAGCGGATCCCGAACGCGGTCAGGTCGTGCACGATGACATCCATGACCAGGTCCGGACGGACCAGCACGGTGAACTCCATGGGGCGTTCGTTGTCGTCGACGACCAGGTACTTCGAGAAGACGGTGCGGTCCAGCACCGTGAACAGCGCCGCGTGGACCGCGTTCTTCGCGATCTGACCGGCGACCGACTCGAAGCGGTCGAGTACGGCCATCCCGGTGACCAGGTGGGGGCGCGTCCAGACGGGGCTCGCGGCAGGCTCCGACGGCTTGAACATGGTGTCCCACCCTTCCTGACATCTTCGGGGCCGGTGGCCCCTCGCCCGATCTATAACGGCGTTGTGCTACCAACAATAACGACGTTATGCAACACTGTCAAGGTGAGCCCCCGACGACTTGACCCGAAGACCCGGCCGGCCCTGATGGAGATCGCGGCGCGCCTGCTGGCGCAGGAAGGGCCCAGATCCCTGTCCACCCGCCGCATCGCGGCGGAGGCCGGCAGCTCCACCATGGCGGTGTACACACACTTCGGTGGGATGAGCGAGCTGGTCCGAGAAATCGTGCACGAGGGCTTCGGCCGGTTGGCGGGCTACTTCGCGCGCGTGCGCGAGACGGACGACCCGGTGGCCGACCTCGCCCTGCTCGGCCGCGCCTACCGGTACAACGCGCAGACCAACCCGCACCTGTACGCGATCATGTTCGGCGGCACCTCGCTCAGCGGCTTCACCCTCACCGAGGACGACCGCCAGCACGGCCGCTACAACCTGATCGACGTGGTCACCTGCGCGAACCGGTGCATCGGGTCCGGCCGGTTCCGCCCGGCCGACCCGGGGTTGGTCGCACACCAGATGTGGATCGCCGTGCACGGCATCGTCACCCTGGAGCTCGGCGAGTACTTCATCGAGCCGTGGTCGGCCGACACCTGCTTCGAGGTGCAGCTGACGAACCTGATGATCGGGGCCGGCGACAGCATCGAGGCGACCACCGCGTCCATCGCCGCGTCGGCGGCCCGGTTCCCGGACGAGGTCGCCACCGCGCCCCCCGGGTGAGTCGGTCCCGCCACGCGCGGACCCGCGGGGTCGGGAGGACGTACGACACGGCGGCCCGCGTTTGCGACGAGACCGCCGTGCCGTACCAGGACCGCGTTGTCCCGTGTCGCCCGCGCTCAGGTCAGCGGCCGGTCCGTCGGCGCGATCGGGGCCGGCAGCAGCTGCCGTCCGGTCAGGTACGCGTCCACGCCCGCGGCGGCCGAGCGGCCCTCCGCGATCGCCCACACGATCAGCGACTGGCCGCGGCCCACGTCGCCCGCCGAGAACACCCCCGGCACCGCGGTCTGGAAGTCGGCTCCGCGGGCCACGTTGCCCCGCGGGTCCAGCTCCACCCCCAGCTCGGCCAGCAGCGTGGAACGCTCCGGCCCGACGAAACCCATCGCCAGCAGAGCCAGCTCACACGGCAGCTCCTGCTCGGTGCCCGGGACCGGCTCGAACCGCCCGCCCGCCATCCGCACCTCGGACAGTCGCAGACCGCGCAGCGCGCCGGTGTCGTCACCGAGGAACGCCGACGTGGACACCGCGAACATCCGGTCGCCGCCCTCGGCGTGCGCCGATGACACCCGGAAGACCATCGGGTAGGTCGGCCACGGGTGCGCCTCGGAGCGCAGTTGCGGCGGCTGCGGCATGATCTCCAGCTGCGTCACCGACGCGGCGCCCTGGCGCAGCGCGGTGCCCAGGCAGTCCGCCCCGGTGTCACCGCCGCCGATGATCACCACGTCCTTGCCGCGCGCGTCGATCGGCGAGCGGGTCAGCTGCCCGGCGGCCACCCGGTTCGCCGGCGGCAAATACTCCATCGCCTGGTACACGCCGGTGAGCTCGCGACCAGGTACCGGCAGGTCGCGCCACGCGGTCGCGCCGACCGCCAGCACCACGGCGTCGAACGAGCCACGCAACTCGGCGGCGGTGACGTCCACGCCGGCGTCGACCCCGGTGTGGAACACCGTGCCCTCCGCGCGCATCTGCCCGATGCGGCGGTCCAACCTGGACTTCTCCATCTTGAACTCGGGGATGCCGTAGCGCAGCAGCCCGCCGATCGCGTCCGCCCGCTCGAACACCGCCACCGTGTGCCCGGCCCTGGTCAGCTGCTGCGCCGCGGCCAACCCGGCCGGACCCGACCCGATCACCGCCACGGTGCGGCCGGTCAGGGTCGCGGGCACCTGCGGAGTGATCCAGCCGGACTCCCACGCCCTGTCCACGATGGAGAGCTCGACCCGCTTGATCGTCACCGGGTCGTCGTTGATGCCGAGAACGCACGCCGACTCGCACGGCGCCGGGCACAGCGTGCCGGTGAACTCCGGGAAGTTGTTCGTCGCGTGCAGCCGCTCGGACGCCGCGCGCCAGTCCTGCCGCCACACCTGCGTGTTCCACTCCGGCACCAGGTTGCCCAGCGGGCAGCCCTGGTGACAGAACGGGACACCGCAGTCCATGCAGCGGCCGGCCTGAGCCTGCACCCGGTCGGAGCCGAACTGCTCCGGACCGTCCTCGTACACCTCACGCCAGTCCCGCAGCCGCAGGAACACCGGCCGCGACGCCGGCACCTCCCGGACCGTGGTGAGGAATCCCTTCGGGTCAGCCATGTGCCGCCTCCATGATCGCCTGGTGCACGTCGCGGCCGTCCCGTTCGGCGGCCGCGCGCGCGGTCAGCACCCGCTTGTAGTCCTTCGGCATCACCTTGGTGAACCGCGTGGCAGCGGCGTCCCAGTCGGCGAGCAGCCGCTCGGCCACCGCCGAACCGGTCTCCGCCAGGTGCTTGGCCACCGCCTCGCGGAGGAACGCGACGTCGGCGTCGCCGAGTGGATCGAGGTCCACCATCTCCGGGTTCACCCGGTGCGCGGCGAGGTCCAGCACATAGGCCACCCCGCCGGACATGCCGGCCGCGAAGTTGCGACCGGTGCGGCCGAGCACCACGACCCGGCCGCCGGTCATGTACTCACAGCCGTGGTCGCCGACGCCCTCCACCACGGCGAGCGCGCCGGAGTTGCGCACGCAGAACCGCTCGCCGACGGTGCCGCGCAGAAACACCTCGCCGGAGGTGGCGCCGTAGGCGATCACGTTGCCGGCGATGATGTGGTCCTCGGCCGCGAACGGCGCCGACGGGTCGGGCCGCACGCTCACCCGGCCGCCGGACAGGCCCTTCGCCACGTAGTCGTTCGCGTCACCGACCAGCCGCAGCGTGATGCCGCGCGGCAGGAACGCGCCGAACGACTGCCCCGCGGTGCCGGTGAAGGTCACGTCGATGGTGTCGTCCGGCAGGCCGTTGCCGCCCCAGCGCCGGGTCAGCTCCGACCCGAGCATGGTGCCGACGGTGCGGTTGACGTTGCGCACCGGCAGCTCCAGCGTGACCGGCGTGCCGTCCTCCAGCGCACCCTCGGCGAGCTGGATGAGCGTGTTGTCCAGCGCCCGGTCCAGCCCGTGGTCCTGTGTGGTCTGCTGGTCGCGCCTGCCCTCCGGCGCCATGTCCGGCACGTGGAAGATCGGCGACAGGTCCAGCCCGGCCGCCTTCCAGTGGTCGACCGCTGCCCGGGTGTCCAGCAACTCGGCGTGCCCGACCGCCTCCGAGACCGTCCGGAAGCCCAGTGCCGCCAGGTGTTCGCGCACCTCCTCGGCGATGAATCGGAAGAAGTTGACCACGTACTCGGCCTTGCCGGCGAACCGCTGGCGCAGCACCGGGTTCTGCGTCGCGACCCCGACCGGGCAGGTGTCCAGGTGACACACCCGCATCATCACGCAGCCGGACACCACCAGCGGCGCGGTGGCGAAGCCGAACTCCTCGGCGCCGAGCAGCGCCGCGATCATCACGTCGCGTCCGGTCTTGAGCTGGCCGTCGGTCTGCACCACGATCCGGTCGCGCAGCCGGTTCGCCAGCAGCGTCTGCTGCGTCTCGGCCAGGCCCAGCTCCCACGGGCCGCCCGCGTGCTTGATCGACGACAGCGGCGACGCGCCGGTGCCGCCGTCGTGACCGGAGATCAGCACCACGTCGGCGTGTGCCTTCGACACCCCGGCCGCGACGGTGCCGACGCCCATCTCGGACACCAGCTTCACGTGGACGCGGGCCCTCGGGTTGGCGTTCTTGAGGTCGTGGATCAGCTGGGCCAGGTCCTCGATGGAGTAGATGTCGTGATGCGGCGGCGGTGAGATCAGCCCGACGCCCGGCGTCGAGTGCCGGGTCCTGGCGATCCACGGGTACACCTTGGTACCCGGCAGCTGGCCACCCTCGCCGGGCTTCGCGCCCTGCGCCATCTTGATCTGGATGTCGTCGGCGTTGACCAGGTACTCGCTCGTCACCCCGAACCGTCCACTCGCGACCTGCTTGATCGCCGAGCGTCGGGCCGGGTCGTAGAGCCGGTCGGCGTCCTCGCCGCCCTCGCCGGTGTTGCTCTTGGCGCCCAACGAGTTCATCGCGACCGCCAGCGTCTCGTGCATCTCCTGCGAGATCGACCCGTAGGAGATCGCGCCGGTGGAGAACCGCTTCACGATCGACTCGACGGACTCCACCTCCTCGATCGGCACCGGCGGCCGCAGCCCCTCGCGGAAGGCGAACAGTCCGCGCAACGTCATCAGTCGCTGCGACTGCTCGTCCACCGAGCTGGTGTACTCCTTGAAGATGTCGTACCGCCCGCTGCGGGTGGAATGCTGCAGCTTGAACACCGTCTGCGGACTGAACAGGTGCGGCTCGCCCTCACGGCGCCACTGGTAGTCGCCGCCGACCGCCAGGTCGCGGTGGCTGGCGTACATGCCGTCCACGGGGAACGCCCTGCGGTGCCGCTCGGCGACCTCCATGGCCAGCACGTCGAACCCGACGCCGCCGAGCCGCGACGTGGTGCCGGTGAAGCAGCGCGCCACGACCTCCTTGCCGAGACCGATCGCCTCGAAGATCTGTGCCCCGGTATAGGAGGCCACAGTGGACACACCCATCTTGGACATGGTCTTGCGGACGCCCTTGCCGAGCGCCCTGATCAGGTTGCGGGTCGCCTGCTTGGCGTCGGTGCCGGCGACCTTGCCCTGCGAGGCCAGCTCCTCGACGGTGGCCATCGCCAGGTAGGGGTTCACCGCGGCGGCACCGAAGCCGAGCAGCAGCGCGACGTGGTGCACCTCGCGGGCGTCGCCGGCCTCCACGACGAGGCCGACCCGGGTGCGGGTCTTGGTCCGCACCAGGTGATGGTGCACGGCGCCGACCAGCAGCAGCGACGGGATCGGCGCGCGGTCGGCGGTCATGCCCCGGTCGGACAGCACGATCAGCCGGGCACCGTCCTCGATCGCCTCGCTCACCTCGGCGCAGATCTTGTCCAGCCGGGCCAGCATCGCGGCGCCGCCGCCGGACACCTCGTACACGCCGCGCACCGTGATCGCCTGGAAGTCCGGCAGGTCGCCGTCGTCGTTGACGTGCACGAGCTTGGCGAGCTCGTCGTTGTCCAGCACCGGGAACGGCAGCACCATCTGCCTGCTGTCGTCGCGTGTGGACGCGAGCAGGTTCGGCTCGCAGCCGAGGTGCGTCTGCAGCGAGGTCACCAGCTCCTCGCGGATCGCGTCCAGCGGCGGGTTGGTCACCTGCGCGAACAGCTGGCTGAAGTAGTCGAACACCTGGCGCGAGCCGCGGGACAGGGTCGCCAGCGGGCTGTCGTTGCCCATCGACCCGATCGGCTCGGCGCCGTTGCGCGCCATCGGTTCGAGCAGGATCACCAGCTCCTCCTCGGTGTAGCCGAACACCTGCTGGCGGCGGATCAGCGAGGCGTGCGTCGGGACCTCCCGCTCGCGTTCCGGCAGGTCCTCCAGCCGCAGCAGGCTGGCGTCGACCCACTCCTGGTACGGCCGCGCCGCGGCGAGCCCGCCCTTGACCTCCTCGTCCTCGATGATCCGGCC
>Ga0307413_10000195_pt1 | contig 17593 bp, 18 predicted proteins | sample DK1Ometagenome_3_FD_203714 | JGI IMG/M metagenome (GOLD analysis project Ga0307413, IMG submission 203714) | Maize rhizosphere microbial communities from greenhouse at UC Davis, California, United States - DK15-O-2 | ecosystem: Host-associated > Plants > Roots > Rhizosphere > Soil | place: USA... | reverse complement strand
AGGTAAGATGGCTTTTATTGCTCCAAATCAAGTTTTAACTGGACGTACCCATGCAGAAGACCATAACCCAAAAGGTTGGATCATGTTTATTCATCCGGATTTCTTATGGAACACGCCATTGGCTAAAAAGATCAAGCAATATGATTTTTTTGGCTATGCTACAAACGAGGCCCTATTTGTTTCCGATAAAGAGAAAAATATCATAAACGATATTGTAAAAAATATCGAAAACGAATTCGATTCCAACATTGATAAATTCAGTCAGGATATCATTATTTCGCATCTTGAAACACTGCTCAATTATTCAGAACGGTTTTATCAACGGCAATTCATCACACGTAAAATCACGAACAATAAATTATTAAACCGCCTAGAAGATGTTTTGTCAGACTATTTCAACGACGAAGAATTGCTTTCCAAAGGCCTGCCAACGGTTCAATATATTGCGGACAGCCTCAATATATCGCCTAAATATTTAGGAAGTATGCTCAAACAGTTTACCGGTTTGTCAACACAACAGCACATTCATGAAAAACTGATTGACAAGGCAAAAGAAAAACTTTCCACAACAGAACTTTCAGTCAGTGAAATTGCCTATGGTTTAGGTTTTGAACATCCGCAGTCATTCAGCAAACTGTTTAAAACAAAGACCAATCAAAGTCCTTTGGAATTTAGACAGTCTTTCAATTAATTAGGTTTTAAATTATACGTTTTTTGATTATTTATTTTTAAGTTAATTGAGAATGCGGGATGTTTCTCTAACACTCCACCATTTTTTCTTTTTAAAGCTCTGCTATTCCTTTTTTAGATTAGAATAATCACCTTCATTACAATTAAGTCGCCAATCATTTAGGTTAGGATGAGGACTTTCTATTGTCTTTATTATCGTATTTCAAAAAGCATTTGATCAAAAAAAAAATCACTTCTCAATCAAAAATTATATTCAAGTATTAGCAATGAAAATTCCAAAAAAAATAAACGTTTTTAGAAGAGCTATAATGAAAAGTTTGACCAAAAATATTGGAAAAACAAATCATAAACTAAAGGCAGATAAAGATATTCAAATAAAAAAAATATTGATCTCCAGACCAAATCACAGATTAGGCAATTTACTGCTACTTACACCTCTGGTTCAGGAAATTACAAACACATTCCCTGATAGTAAAATTGATTTATTTGTAAAAGGAAACACATCTCCAATTATATTTCAGAATTATCATAACGTAGATAGAATAATCCAACTGCCAAAAAAACCATTTAGCAATATATTGAAATATATAAAAGGCTGGTTGTTACTTCGAAATAAAAAATATGATTTGGTTATCAATGCGATTGAAAATTCATCATCAGGCAAATTATCCATTCTTTTTTCAGATTCAACTTATAAATTTTTTGGAGAATTTAATGAAAATTATCAATCTAAATATCCAGACTATAAACACACCGCTAAATATCCAATATACAATTTAAGAAATTATTTAACTGATTTAGGATTTAATAAAAACGAAAACAAAATTCCTTTTTTGAATATAAAATTAAATAGAGAAGAGATTGAAAACGGCAATAATATTTTAAATAAGATTGCCTCGCAAAACAAAAAAACAATTTGCCTTTTTACAAATGCAACTGGAAATAAAAACTATTCTGAAGCTTGGTGGATTGAATTTTATGAAAATTTAAAAACCGAGTTTTACAATCACAATATTATCGAAGTACTACCCCTGGAAAATATTTCAAAATTAGGATTCAATATTCCAACATATTACAGTAAAGATATTCGCGAAATGGGTTCGTTTATTGCCAATACAAGCCTTTTTATTGCTGCCGACAGCGGTGTCATGCACTTGGCTAGTGCTGTTGGAACTCCAACTATTGGATTGTTTTCAGTTACAGACGAAAACACTTATAAACCATACAATGATAAGAGTATTGCAATAAATACTAACAAAATTGATCAAAAAGAAATGTTAGATTTAATAAACACATGCCTAAACAATCCAAAAACAACAATAAATACATAGTTGATAATACGGCTGTTTATTGTTTTTTGTTCGCCCATTTTTAACAACCTTTTCCTCGTAACATTTTAGCAATTTACATCATCACTAACTTTGGAACTTCATATCGGATTTTTACTCATTTTAGCTTATTTAAGTCAATATTAAAACTAAAAAGATCAGCATTACTATTCCTCTTTATTATTTACAGAAATTTATTCTATTTCAATGAGTTAGAATTGTAAAATCTCATGTCACTAACTTTGAAACACTACCCTAAAAATGTACATTTGATTTTAATGTGCATTTTACTTTTCCAATTAAAATAATTTCTGATATAAATTTATGAATAAGATCATTTACCTTTTATTAATTTTTGGGTCATCCTTAAACATCATGGCTCAAAAATCAAACGAAAAAAACTTTGTACCAACTGAAGACATTGTCGTTTTTCCTATAACTCTAATTAATGCATTCCCTTTTATTTCTGGTGAAGTTAATGGCATAAAAGGAAAATTTATGTTTGATACAGGTAATCAGAATGCACTCGATATTAATGATAATCTGGTGGAGTTACCAGGAAAAAAAACAAAAGGAAATGGTCAGGTGGCCAGTGGTCAGAAATTTAAGAACAATATAAATGATACTATTGCCGAAGTTAAACTAGCTAATGGATCAGTCTATAAAAATCTGCTTAATATTAAAAGCGCAAATTATGATTTTCTGCAAAATGCAATTACTCCCGACTGTATAGGATATATTGGACATAATTTTTTTAAAGGATATCTTGTAAAACTCGACTATTTAAGACGAAAAATTATATTGTATAAAAATACGGAGCAGCGCAAAGCTTCCAAAGATTTTTTAGAAGGCGAAAAAGTACTTGCTATTATTAATTTTGAAACCAGACGATTGCCCAATCACCCTCTTGTTGCTGTAAAAATTGGAGGTATTGAAATGATAGCCGCATTTGATACCGGGCAATATGGTAGCTTTCAATTAGAAAATAAAGCAGAAAAATTACTTATTGCAAAATCGTTGATTGTTCCGGCAGGAAAAGATGCTGAAGGTGATAGCGTATTTACAATTAAGGATCTGGTTCTTGATGGTACATTTAAAACTACTCTAAAAGGTGTTTATTTTGAAACCCGTGAAGATAATGAGCACGTAAGAAAAGCTCTTGAGATTACCGAAGATAATATAATCGATGTTGGGTACCGATTTCTAGACCAGTACAAAACTATTTGGGATTATGAAGCAAAAAAAATATACATACTAGAAAAATAAACGACTATTGTTTGAATTTATTCTCTGTTTGATAATCATCAAAAAACAAAGAAGCTGCCTCAAAACTGAGGCAGCTATTTTTTTAAGCTTGTTTTTTGAAGCAATTTAAAGTATTTAAGCATTGATAACAATTAATTATATAATGTAAAAAAAAAAAACGTTTGCAGGAAGCTTATTTTCTCATTGATTAAAATGATAATAAACCATCAGAAATTTATCTTGACTTAGGATTTGAGGATTTATCACATTTCTCATTGGCTTTCAAAAAACTGTTCGGGTTATCACCTACTGAACTTACGAAGCAAAAAGAATTATTTTTTTTAAAATTATCAATCTCTATCCAAAAGGCATAAACTTAATTCAAGAAAGATGATTTTTTTAAAATTCAGGCCTTTAATTCTAAACCATCATATCAATAATCCTTTTGACTACATCAAAAGGTATTTTGGCTAAATCTATCTTTTTAATCTTATGCAATTTTGTACTGTTAAAAAAATAGATAAATATGAAAAAAAGGAAATTTGAATTTACGATTGATTTCAGAAAAATAATAATCGTGATATTATTTTTCATTGGTTACAGCTCATTTGCCCAAAAAGGAGCTATTAGAGGTCGAATTATTGATAATACGACTGAACAATCTTTAGAGGGAGTTACAGTTCTCGTTGTATCCGATAGTACAGGAACAAATACCAATGCCGATGGATTCTATCGATTAGACAACCTACCTATTGGCAGAATAAGTTTAAGCATTTCATTTATAGGTTATGAAACAATTACTTTACCCAATATAGAAGTGATAAGTGGTAAGGATGTGCCTGTTGACATTCGTCTTTCGGAAAATTATAACAGTCTTGAAGAAGTAGTTGTAAGTTCAGGTATCAGAAAAGATAAAGCTTTAAATAAACTTGCTGCCGTGAGTGCTCGTCAGGTAAGTGTTGATGAAATCACTAAATATGCAGGAGGCAGAAGTGATGTTGCCAGGCTTGCTTCTAATTTTGCAGGTGTTTCTGCTCCCAATGACAGTCGTAATGATATCGTTGTTCGTGGCAACTCTCCAACAGGACTGTTGTGGCGTATAGATGGCATACCTGTTCCAAGTCCTAATCATTTTAGCACTTTGGGATCTACGGGAAGTCCTGTTAGTGCCCTAAATCCAAATGTAATGGGCAACTCTGATTTTATTACATCAGCTTTCCCTGCCGAGTATGGTAACGCTTTAGGCGGTGTATTTGATATTAATTTCCGTAAAGGAAATACAAACTCAAATGAATACACTGTTGGTGTAGGCGCAATGAATGGTATTGAAGGTGTGGCAGAAGGTCCAATGGGTAAAGATGGTTCATTTTTAGTGGCTGCTCGTTATGGGTTAGCAGGAGTAATTGGAGGGATGGGTGCTTCTGGAGCTGTTCCAAATTATTCTGACATTTCTTTTAATCTTGATTTTGGAAAATCTAAATTGGGTAACTTTTCATTCTTTGGTATTGCTGGTACCTCAAACATAAAATTTAACGGAGAAGATTATGACGATGAAGACCTTTTTTCAGCTCCTGATGAAAACATAGAATACACCTCACAATTTGCTATGATGGGATTGCGTCATACGATTGCTTTAAATAATTATTCGTCATTAAAAACTACAATTGGCGGTTCTTTTAGTGGTCAATTGGGCGAAATTGACCGTATTTATGATTTTGGAACTCCACAAGCCAACCTACTTCGTTTTGCAGATATAGACAATACCGAAACTCGCATAACTATATCATCTGTTTATAATGCCAAATTTAGTAGTAAGTTCAGTTTACGCAGCGGAGTGATGTTGGAACAGTATAATTTACAAGCCGATGTTGCCAACCGACTTGAACAACCTGATAGTGATGGTGACGGCTACCCTGATTATGTTCAACGTATAAGTGCCGACGATAGTTATACCATTTTTCAACCCTATGCACAAGGACAATACCGTATTTCAGAGAGTTTTACTTTAAATGCAGGTCTTCATGCGCAATATTTTTCACTCAATGAAGCTTTTGTTCCAGAACCACGAGCCTCTTTAACCTGGAATTTGGCTTCTGCTCACAGTCTTACCTTTGGCTATGGTCTTCATCATCAAAATGTTGTTGCCCCAGTACTTTTCTTAAATCAAAACATTGGTGGTGCCAATGTACAATCCAATCGGGATTTGGATTTAGTGAGAAGTAATCATTATGTTTTAGGCTATGACCTCCGACCAGGCAAAGGGTGGCGTGCAAAAGTAGAGGCCTATTATCAGGATATCAGCAATGTTGCTGTAGATGAATTTTCAAGTAGTTATTCGTCTTTAACTGAAGGATCAGAAGCTATCTTTAGTCAGGATAAATACAATTTAGTTAGTAAAGGCACTGGTCATAATGTCGGGCTTGAATTTACGGTTGAAAAATTCCTTTCAAACGGATGGTACACTCTGGCAACAGCATCTATTTTTGAAGCAAAATATAAAGGCAGCGATGGCATTGAAAGAAATTCGCCTTTTAACAACGGATATGTTTTCAACGTCTTGGGGGGAAAAGAATTTAAAGTAGGTAAGAATGGTAAAAATGTACTTTCAATAGATTCAAAATTTAGCACGTCAGGTGGAAGATACTACACTCCTGTTGATTTAGCAGCCAGCCAGGCAGCTGGTTACGAGATTCTTCAAAACAATTTGGCTTTTAGTGAGCAGTACGACCCTTATTTTAGATTAGATCTTAAAATTGGTATGAAAATAAATAGTAGTAAAAGGAAATTATCGCATCTGTTTTATATCGATTTTCAGAACATAACCAATAACGAAAATGTATATACTCGTGAATACAATCGTCTTACCAACAATATTGACCAAATAGATCAAATAGGTTTCTTTCCGGACTTTGGATATAAAATTCAATTTTAAAAATTTAACAATACAAGGTATAAAAAACTTATAAATAAAAATCAAAATGAAAAATTGGACAACAGTTAATATTCCACAAAGAGATAAAGGTTTAGCACTAATTACCGGAAGTACTGAAGGTGTTGGTTTTGAAGATGCATTGGCGTTGTCATCTGCAGGATGGAATGTGATAATGATGGGACGTAACGCTGAAAAAGGTTCAGAATCAATTGTAAAGATTCATAAGATCAACCCAAAAGCAAAAGTGAGTTTTGAAAAAATAGACCTTGCATATCTATCCTCAATAAAAGATTTTGATTCGAGATTTAAATAAAAAGGTCATGATATCTATCTTTTAATTTATATTGTTGTTGTAATGACACAACCAAAACGACTCGGAACTGCCGATGGCTTTGAGTTACAGTTCGGTACAAACCATATTGGTCATTTTGCACTAACAGCACAACTTCTTCCATTATTACGTAAATCACCAGATACTCGTGTTGTTACCGTTTCAAGTATAGCGAATCGTGAAGGAACAATCAATTTTGATGACTTGCAATCTGAATCTTCTTATGTCCCAGGGAAAGCATATAGTCAATCCAAACTTGCAAATTTAATGTTTGCACTTGAATTACAAAGACAAAGTGATAGGCACGGTTGGGGTATCGTGAGTATGGCTGCCCATCCGGGTGTTTCAAGAACTAATTTACTTATTAATGGTGCGGGAAGATGGAGTTTTCCTGGAATAATGAGAACTTTTCTTCCGTTTTTGTTTCAGCCACAGGCACAAGGAGCGTTGCCTACATTATATGCAGCGACATCTCCAGAAGCTAAAGGAGGCTTATATTATGGACCAAACAAAATGAGCGAAACCCGCGGTTTTCCTACAATTGCCAAAATGCCTTTACAGGCTGAAGATGTAAGTGTTGCTGAAAAATTATGGGAGATATCACAAAAACTAGCTAATGTTGAATTTAAATAATTTGATTTTCGATGTTTTAAAATAGATATTTATAAATCTTGACTCACCTCCTATTCAGGTAAACTATTATGGTTAAAGGATGATTTGGTTTAAATATTCCATTTATAACCTTCCAAAAAACACAAAGTACAGAGTTATAAAATTCTATTAAAGATAAAAGTTCAACTAACAATTATTCATAAATAATAAAACAATAAAAATGAAAAACGACAATAATGAAAGTCTATCAATCTTTTGGACTATATTATCTAATGCATTGCCACCAATTGGATTTTTCCTGTATTTTAAACACAGAAATCAATTTCCTGTTAAAGCACAAAAGGCTATAACAAATGCATTAATTGGTATACCAGTTGGATTGATTGGAGGCTACGTTTTACAAAATTATATACTTTAATTAAATATCTTGTTTTGATTAGCAGCTAACGCATTAATGTTGAAATATAATAATTAATTTAAATATGCCAATAAATGAATAAACGAAGATTTATAAAATTAACAATTAGTTTAGCTGCTATTGCATTTATAGGTAAATTGGTAGCAGATACAAAGTCTGAAATACAAATGATGACCTATCGAATTAAAAAACCTGATTTAAAAACCATTTTTCCTTTTTGGGAAGGCAAACCATTAGGTGAAAATGGTCGTTTTATGAATCTTGAATTTCCAGCTAAAAACAAGTTGAGCCATGCTTTTAAATGGATGTTGCAAAAAAATCCTCAAAAATAATCTAAGAAAATGAGACTTGGAAAATGCCTGTGCTTACTGATGTACATTTCTAAATTCTGATCAAGATGTAATTGTCTTTTAGGACATTCAACATTTTTTTAAATATTTAATGAATTTAGTTTGATTTCGATTGGACTATTAGATTTATGTGTAATTATAATGAAGCAAATATGCAAAATTTACTTGTTTCATTTTGGACATTTTTAGTTTTCTTGCAAAACCCTGGCACAAAGAGATTAAAATTAAACAAATTTATCAATCCCCGACAGGATGCCCAAACCAAATCATAATGTCAATGAAAGACAGCCGCTACCAATAGTAAGCCTATATCTTTAAATCTTCCATAAAATTTCTAGAAATTTGTCCCGTAGCGGTCCTAAAGAGGACATACAAATCCTTTACTACCTCCAAGGAAATATCATCAAAATCTTATTTAAATACACATTGAAGTCCATTTTTAAAATGTAATACGCTCAAAAAATTAAATTGCGAATTACAACCCCCGAAATTAACTTTTGGTCATGAGGTAGAGTAAATGATTTGAGGTACAACGAAAGTACAAATTACAAACGTAAATTATGTCTCTAGCATCACTCCAATTTTATACATAATACTTTAAAATTATTGTACTCTTAGTTTTGTGGCAGAATCTTGGCACATGATGCTCTTGAAAAATAAAAACTCACCGAAATAAGGCGGCGACGAGTTTAGGTTCGAAACTTTTAGAATCAATTTTCTGAATAAACATAAGTTGCCTGTTTTTTTTGAAGCCTTTGGGCATTCACTTTATTAAAACGGCATAAAAAAATGGCATTATGATTTTTTCTTAGCAACAGTTTTTTGTGGTAAGCATCCGGAATTAATAAACTTAAAAAAATATCAAATAGTTTTTATTCCTTCTTTTTTAAAAACTTTTTATATGCTTAAATATTAAATCTCTACCTGAATATTTCTCTGTCCAGAAAGTTCACTGGTTACATTATAGATTTGAATCTGAACTTTTTAAAATAAGCAGTCGTAATCGTTCTTCATGCTCATCTCCCCAATTACCAATCGCCGCAATTACAGGAATTAGTGTTTGTCCCAAATCTGTCAGGCTGTACTCGACTTTAGGAGGCACCACAGGATAAATAATCTTTGAGACAAGTTCATGTTCTTCCAATTCCTTAAGCTGGATGTTTAAAACCCTGCGTGAAGCATCCGGTATTTTACGCTGTAATTCGCTTGGTCTCTTATGTCCTTCGTTAATAAACCAAAGCAGACGAATCTTCCATTTCCCGTAAAGTACTTCACCTATCAGGTCAAGTCCGCAGTTTAAGTTGGGTATTATTTTTTTCTCATACATATTGCAAAATTAAATGTATAAACCACTCTGTGCAATAGGGGATAAATTTATCCCTATATGAATCGTAACTCCGTACTTGTGAGGAACTAACATACTTCCGAGATTTGTACATAAGAAATTTAAATCTAAAATAAGATGGATTATCAAAATGAATTATCAGGAAAAATTGCCTTAGTTACAGGAGGCACAAAAGGTGCAGGAAGAGCAATTGCGGAAAGATTATTACAAGCAGGAGCAACGGTTATTATAACTGCTAGAAACGCACCGGAAAAAGAAAACAGCAAACTGCATTTCATTCCGTCCGACTTGAGTAAAGCAGAAGGAACACAAAAAGTTGTCAGCGAAGTACTATCTGCTTACGGAAGGCTTGATATTTTGGTGAATAATCTTGGCTCTTCAACAACACCTGCCGGTGGTTTTACTGCATTATCTGATGAAGATTGGGAATCGACCCTACAGGCTAATTTGCTTGCTCCGGTTAGGCTTGACAGGGGATTTTTACCTCAAATGATAGATCGAAAAAACGGAGTTATTATTCATATAGCTTCTATCCAGGGAATACTGCCACTGTACGATTCGACTTTGCCTTATGCCGCTGCAAAAGCAGGTTTAAGAAACTATAGTAAAAGTTTATCGAATGAAGTTTCGCCTAAAGGTGTTCGGGTGCTGACTGTTTCTCCCGGATGGATCAATACAGGAGCATCGAAAGCCTGGTTGGCTGAAATTGCAAGAAACGCCAATAGTACTGTAGAAGAAGCACAGCAAGGTGTAATGGAAGCATTGGGTGGAATACCATACGGAAGACCCGCCGAGCCGGAAGAGGTAGCTGAATTAGTTGGTTTTCTTGTTTCACCGAGAGCCAGTTATTTATCAGGAACTGAATATGTAATCGATGGCGGTACAGTACCTACAATTTAATAATCTTAAAAAAATAATAACAATGAACTTACCAAAAGTATTAACAGACTTGATTAAAGCACAGAACGAATTTGACGCCTCCACTTATGCCAATTTGTTTTCAGAAACTGCCGTAGTGTTTGACGAAGGTAAAACGCATAAAGGAAGACCTGAAATAGAGCGTTGGATCGATCACTCAAACAAGAATTACAAATCAGTGATGAAACCACTGGAACATACGGAAAACGGTACAACAAGCATCCTAACTGCAGAATGTTCAGGGACATTTCCAGGAAGCCCGATAACGCTAAAATTTCACTTTGATATTGTTAATGGGCAAATTCAGCATTTAAAAGTAACAGAATAAGAACATAAAGGAGATTGACTGAAATAAGTTAATCTCCTTTTAATACAAAACCTAGATTATGAGTTATTGTACAGCTATAGAAATGATGCAATCTGAAGAAAAGAAAGCATTGCATAAAAATTACCACGACAATTTTTACGGTTTCCCTCTCCATGATGACAATGAATTGTTCTGTCGGTTGGTGTTGGAAATCAATCAGGCCGGATTAAGTTGGGAAACTATCTTAAAAAAGGAAGCGTCTTTTCGTAAAGCATATAGTAATTTCAACATAAAAAAAGTGGCTGTCTACACAGAAAATGATCGTGAGCGCCTTTTAGCCGATACTGGAATCATACGCAATAGACTTAAAATAAATGCAGCTATTGAAAACGCAAAAGTCATTCTGAATTTGCAAAAAGAATTCGGATCATTTGAAAAATGGTTAGAGCATCATCATCCAAAAACAAAAGAAGAATGGGTGAAGTTATTTAAAAAGACATTCCGTTTTACGGGCGGGGAAATTGTAAATGAGTTTTTAATGAGTATAGGCTATTTGCATGGAGCGCATTCAGAAGATTGCGCTATTCATAATAAAACGCTTAAAGAAAATCCTATGTGGGTAAGAATGTAAAATGAAAAACGGTATTTCAACTGCGCTAGACAATTATTACAATAAACAAGAAGTAGCAACAAAAGAATGTCTACTGGCTCTGAAATCAATTATACTTTCATTAGATAATGATATTTTGCATACAAGAAAATATCAGATTCCATTCTTCTGTTTCAATGAATTTAATCTTGGTTTTTTATGGGTTCATAAAAAAAAGATTTTAATTGGATTTGTCGAAGACAAAAAAGTTTTATCCACATCATCAAAAGGACGAAAAAAAGACAATGTATGGACAATGAGTATAAACCCTCTTGAAGATATTCCTATTGATGTTATAAAATTTAATTTAAGCGAACTAATAAAAACCTATAAGGCACAAGAAAATAAAATCTAATTATCATATTTAAAAACAACGATTCATTCAAAATATTTGTCTTTTTTTTAGCAAATGTGATTTTTAACCCACTACATAATACAAACCAATTCCATAATGATTTTTAAAATTGCAACAGCCTTCCAGTCTTTATGAAAAAGGTTTAATATACCTCTTAGTAAATTCGGATCTTTGACTGGCCGAAACCTCAACACATGCAAACGGTATTTTTAATAGGCTGGCAGCTTCGATTGCACTTAAATCTGCCGAAATGGAATTTAAATTTTCATATGGTATTTCGGGTTGATTTCTTTTTATAAAAATTCAGAAATATTAAACTATTTTACAAGTTTCGAGTTAAAATTCATAGAGGAATAAACCTTCACTATTGCAAAAATCAGAGTATAGTTTTACTTTTACAGTATGTACGAAAGAAAAACTATACCGAACTTAAACTGTGGACTCGACCTGATAGGTGAAGTACTTTACGGCAAATGGAAGATTCGTCTGCTTTGGTTTATTAACGAAGGACATAAGAGACCGAGCGAGTTACAGCGTAAAATACCGGATGCTTCACGCAGAGTATTGAATATGCAGTTGAATGAATTGGAAGAACATGAACTCATTACAAGAAAAATTTATCCTGTGGTACCGCCAAAAGTCGAGTACAGCCTTACCGAATTTGGTGAGAGTTTAATTCCTGTAATTAGTACATTAGGTCACTGGGGAGATAAAAATCAAGAAAGACTTAGAACGCTAATTATAAAAAAATTTCCAGGATCATCAGATACAGAATAAAGTTAAAATCTTCATCAGCTTAAAAATTCCTTAGCACTACGAAATTGCGCTAAGGATTTTTTTTATTTTTATTTTAATACTACTTTATTTTATTGCGTTTTCTTATTTGAAAGTAGGGAAAAATCTACTATAATAACCGCACTTTATCCATTTTTAGGGAAGTGGTCTTTTCTGAATTTTGCAGCGGAGGATGAAAATTGTCTCATTGAACATTATTAATGGCAACTTTAAAATCATCCTTTAAAATTAGTAAAAATCATAAATTTTTAAAAATGACAAAACATCAAAACCGCACATTAGGTGCATTTGAAAAAACATTTTGGTTATTAGATCAGATTGATTCGAAAGACTTTGCACTAGTTATAGAAGTGGAGGGCAGAGAATCGATAGAAGCCTGGCAATTGGCCGTAGATCAAGTTCAGAAGAGACATCCTAATCTTACAGCAAGGATTAAAATGGATGAGTTTAAGAGACCTTTTATTGAACATAATGAATCATTGAAGATTCCGCTAAGAGTACTAGATGTTGACAATGACTTTAAATGGGAACAAGAAGTTGAAAAGGAATTAGCACTAGGATTCAATACCGAAGAAGGGCCACTTTTCAGGGTCGTTTTATTACAAAAACCTGAAGAAACCGTATTGATTTTAGTAGCCAACCATACATTAGCTGATGGTTCATCACTAATGTATTTATTTAGAGATTTACTTGATGCCGTTACAGGTAAAACAATCGATGTATTGGAACCACAAAAATCTAATGATGAAACATTGGGACTTCCTGATGATATTTCTATTGCAAATACTGACACTATTGAATATGTATTTAAAAAACTTGATCCTGTTTCGCCAAAAGTTGAAAGCATCAAATTTTCTATCGAGAGTACTTCTCAAATAATAGAAAGATCAAGACTTGAGCAAACGACGGCTCATGGAGCAATCTGCGCTGCTGTAGTGATAGCAAGCCGAAAACTTCGTAAAGATTGGAATGACAAAAAGATTGAATTGATTTCGCCAATTTGTACCAGAAAAGCGCTTCAATTAGGTGACAACTGCGGATTGAATATCACTACACATCCTGTCTATTTTGAGCCTGAAGAACAGCTGACATTTTGGGACATCGCAAGATTTGCAAAAACAGGTCTTAAAGGAACTGAAACAGCAGAACACGTACACAACTATATTCAATTTTTCAGACAACTGACTTTCAACAGTACAGATATCCAGCAAATGATCGATACGTTAAAAGGAGCCTTCAACCACCAGATAATGGTTACTAATTTAGTTAAGGTGAAATATAAAACTGATTTTGGAAAATTAAAACTAAAATCAATGTATGGTCCGATAGTGCGTTCTGGAAAAGGCATGGAGCAGACTATTGGAGCGATTACTAGTAATGACCAGCTATGTCTTACTAATACCAGCGACAATCCAATTAGTGGACTACTTGTAGAAATGCAAAACACTTTAACAGAAGCATGCAAGTAATCAAGTAGCAAATATTGTTTAATCTTAAACACCATATGATTTAGAATTTCCTATTTTCATATGGTGTTTTTTTATTCTCTAGAAGTACTTCTTGGAACATAGCAACTTTAAATTCCCTATCTGAATCGTAACTCCGTACTTGTGCATAAGGGTTATATATCAGAATTTTACATCGCTGGATTATAGCAGTTAAAAACAAAAAAGAACTGTTTTTTCATTTAATAATCCGATAATTTTCATGTAGGGAAAAAAATGCAATGGACTCCTCCAAATGTCCATTTCAGAGCGTGACTGTTATGTTCATCTTTGTACTGTCAATAATCAAATAGTAATTATTAATTTAAACACAAAAATAATATGAAAACACTTATTTTAACATTAGGACTTTTTTTTATCTTTACTTTAAGCCAACCAATATTTGCTCAGTCAAAAAGAACTCCTGCGTCTGCCGGCAGATTAGAATACATTGAAGTTGAACCAAATGTAAAACTTCATTTAACAGATCTTGGCGAAGGACAGCCTATAGTTTTAATACACGGATGGCCCTTAAATGATGCGATGTATGAATACCAATATCAATACTTTGTTCAAAAAGGTTTTAGAGTGATAGGAATATCGATGAGGGGATTTGGAAAATCGGACAGACCTTACGGCAAATATGATTTTGATGTTTTCTCAGATGATATTAAAATCGTGTTAGATAAACTTAAAATAGAGAATGTCGTTTTGGGTGGTTTTTCTATGGGTGGTGCAGTTGTGTTGCATTACATGGCCAAATACAACGGTGCACACGTGAGTAAATTAGCACTTTTTGCTGCTGCCGCACCATCTTGGAAACAGCGAGAAGGTTTTCCTTATGGCGCATCTGATGAAGCGGCAGCAGGTTTAATACAAACAACAAGAACAAATAGACAGCAGTTGATTGAAGATTTTGGCAAAGCTTTTCCAGCCTCTGAAAATGCAATTTCAGGAAATACCTCACAATGGCTGGCAAGTATCAGTTCTGATGCCTCTCCTTATGCAACGACACAATCTATAATTGCATTACGAGATCTTGATCTTCGCCCGGCATTATCAAAAATTAATGTACCTGTAGCGATATTTCATGGCACAAAAGATAAACTATGTGATTTTGTATTCGCAGAACAATTAAATAAAGGGCTTAAAAACTCTTACATCGTAAAATTTGAAAAAAGCGGTCATGCCTTATTTATTGAGGAAATGGAGAAATTTAATACTGAACTAGAAAAGTTTGCAAAAAAATAATATCTAAAACAACATTGCCGGTTTGGCTGCAGACCGGCTCTTAAACAGTAATTCATAATGAAAGAACATATTTTTGATCTCAGCCTGAAAAAAATAGGCATGCTTAAAATCGATAGTAACAGTCTGGAAATTATCAATTCTGAAGCTTATAAAGAATATATAAAAGTGCTGTATCTCCCAACAGATTATAAAATCAAGGTCGATTTTGGCGTGTACAATACTTCAACTTATTCCCTATTTTTTATAAGTCCCAATCAAGTACTCAGTGTAGAGGAAATTGGAGATCAGGCTGGCATTTTAATATTTTACAACAGTGATTTCTATTGCATTCAAATTCATGATGAAGAAGTTTCCTGCGATGGATTACTATTTAATAATATTCATAATATGCCAATGACAACAGTACCAGATAACGAGTCTACATTTATTGATTATTTATTTGTTCGAATGGAGGACGAATTTGTTTTGAAGGATTCTTCTCAGGAAGAAATGATACGTACATATCTGAAACAAATTTTTATTAAGTCAACCAGATTGTGGAAACTGCAACATTATGATGGTTTATTGGCTGAAAAAAATAATGATCTTGAGTTTTTCAGACGTTTTACGCAATTGGTAGAAGCAAATTATAAACAAAAACATAGTGTTGCAGACTATGCCGACATATTGGCTATAGCCCCCAAAACACTAACTCATAAGTTCAAAAGAATGAACCTGCCCCAGCCCAACGAAATCATTAAGAACCGAATTATTTTAGAAGCCAAAAGACTTTTAGTCTATACTTCCAAAAGTGCCAAAGAAATTGCATATGATCTGGGTTATGAAGACCCTGCTTATTTTAGCCGTCTTTTTTTCATAAAAACAAATGAGACCCCATTTGGTTTTAAAAATAAATATTTCAGCTCTCAGGTTTCCGAGGAAAGTCTTTAATCTTTTATACTTATAATAAAAAATAGCATCAAAATTTCAAGTCAAAATATAGATACACATCCATTTAAAATCAAAAAATAAAGTAATGTTCTGTAAATACTTTCTATCCATATTTCTTTGCCTCTTTTTTGTCGTAATAAATATTCAGGCGCAACAGAACACTGGGTCCCCAATTGGAGCATTGACAGAGCGTATTCGGCCTGCTCCTGAAAGCATATTCGAAAAATTTCGTAATGCAGGAATGAAACCTGTCACTCATCAATTAACAGAAATTGAAAAACAAAAGTTAAACTATGCGTTTTCTATACTTCCTCCACTGCATCAAAAAATTCTAAAAAAACACTTGCAAAGTATTAGTTTTATGGATAATATGCCCAATACAGCACTTACGTCACGTATTGAAACATCGGATTCACTAAAAATGTATAACATAACTTTTCGTGCCGAAATTCTTAACCAGACTATTTCTGAATGGACAGCCTGGAAAGAAAATACCTGTTATGTAAAATCGCCAGAAGACGGATACCAAATCACGATTGATGCGGGTAATCTGGATGCGTTTATATATGTTTTACTTCATGAAGCTACTCATGTTGTCGATGGCGTTTTGGATCTCACACCTCATTTGGATGAACAAGATGTTTTTATTGGATCCACAGCCTATACAAAAAATGTTTGGGATAAATTTAATAAGACATTGCCCAATGTTATTAATCCATTATTAGAAACCACTCTCTTTAAAACTGGTAAGCCAATGCCTGATTCAAATGCGACAGATGTTTATAAAGCACTCCGAGAAACACCTTTTGTTTCGCTTTACAGTACCGCTTCATGGTATGAAGATCTCGCAGAAATGTTAACCATCTATCATCTTACAGAGAAAATGAAACAACCGTATAAAGTAATAGTTAAGAAAAATGGAATTGAGATCATTACCTATGAACCTAATAAGAATAAGCAGGTAAAAAAAAGGCAGAATAAATTGCAGGTGTTTTATAGTTAAGTCCCGTATAATTCGCAATTATTAGGCAACTATAAGCCAAGAATATTTAACTTTACTACGTAAATTCGAACTTTAATCATGACTATGGAATATTCAAAAAATTACACCGTTGCAGACGGTCATATAGATGTACAAGGTATTATGGACGGTTTGTATTACCCATTTTACATGGAGGAATGCCGCCATGACTATATTAGAGAAATTTTAGGCTTTGATTTCGTTGAGCAGGCAAATAATGGTGTTTTTATGGTTTTATCGGAATACAGCATCAAATTTATACGTTCGCTTAAAAAAGATGATAATTTTGATGTGACCTGCGCTGTGTTTACTGATGCTCACGAATTACCTAGACTACATTTTAAACAATCAATAGTAAAAAATGGGAAAATAATGGCCTCTGCAGTATTTACCGGAACTTGTATTCCAGCAGCTGGAGGAAGACCTTATTTACCTGAAGAATTGAAAGCGAATTTTGGTGATGCGCCAGTATTAGAAGTTAGGTAATTCTATTTTTGAATAGATATTTTCGATGCAGTTAAACTGCCAACTCAAGTGAGGTAGAGCCAAAAAAATCACAAAATAGGAGTATGAAAAAGAACTTATATTTACGGCGATGTAACACAACAGCACGAATTGAAGAGCTTTGTACA